>Ga0187873_1003941_pt1 | contig 10425 bp, 7 predicted proteins | sample June2016WEW_16_1_2_FD_133012 | JGI IMG/M metagenome (GOLD analysis project Ga0187873, IMG submission 133012) | Peatland microbial communities from SPRUCE experiment site at the Marcell Experimental Forest, Minnesota, USA - June2016WEW_16_100 | ecosystem: Environmental > Terrestrial > Soil >... | reverse complement strand
CCCGGCCAGCAGGGTGGTACGCTGGTGCACATTGTGGCTGCCAAGGCGGTGGCGCTGGGCGAGGCTCTGCGGCCGGAGTTCAAGAGCTATGCCATGCAGATTGTGGCCAATGCCAAGGTGCTGGCGGTGACGCTGGAGCTGGCCGGCTTTCGCATTGTCTCCGGCGGGACCGATAACCACCTGATGCTGGTGGATGTATTCGAGAAGGGCATTCTGGGCTCCGAGGCGGAACTGGCGCTGGGCAAGGCGGGCATCACGGTGAATAAAAATACGATTCCCTACGACACCAATCCGCCGCTGAAGGCATCGGGGATTCGCATTGGGACGCCGGCGCTGACGACGCGCGGGATGAAGGAGGCGGAGATGGCGCTGATTGCCGCATGGATTGCCAAGGCGCTGGAGCGGCGCAACGACGATGCGGCGCTGGAGCGAATTCGCAAAGAGGTGGCCGAGCTGGCCAACCGCTTCCCGCTGTATGCGTGGCTGAGGGAGCGGTAGACGTTCGTTGTGTTTTCCCACCCATTTCGCAAAGAACGCGAAATGGATGGGGCACGGAGAATTTTACAAAACGCAACTTGCCTGTTTGAGCCGGGTTGTATCTAATGTTGTTTGGAGATCCCGCCGGGGGAATGAAGGCGAGAAGTGAACGCCGTTCCCGCCGGGGGCCTCTGGAGGAAACGATGAAAACCATTCAGATAGCATTGGCCACGTTGCTGGTTCTTTCCGTTCCAGCGTTCGCTCAGCATAATCAAGGAGGGCAATCCCACCCGTCTGGCGGAGGGCAATCGCATCCCTCGGGCGGTGGAGGGCATCAGGCAGTTCCCAAGAGCGGCCCCAAGGCGTTCACCGGCACACCCCATGTGGCCGAGCCAAACCGGAATTACAACAACAAGGCTGGCCAACCTAACGTCCCGCACGTGGATCACAGCAAGTCCATTATTGGCAGCCGCAACACCTGGGTGGGCCACGACACGGGCCGCGGCGATGCGAACTATCATGTTGATCACCCCTTCGAGCATGGCCGCTATACCGGCGGATTTGGCAACGGGCATGTGTGGCATCTGGGCGGCGGCGGCCCCAACCGCTTCTGGTTCAACGGCTGGTACTGGAACGTAGCAGCATATGACCTCGCCTTCTGCGACGGCTGGCTGTGGGATTCGGATGACATTGTGATCTACCCCGATCCGGACCACGACGGCTGGTACCTAGCCTACAACGTGCGCCTCGGCACCTATGTGCACGTGATGTATATGGGAATGTAGGCGGACAGCAGAGCGTATACAACTGTTTACACCTCAGAGGGGGACGGGCCGTGGTACCTGTCCCCTTTGTTTTTACTGAGGAAATCTCCCGTTTGCGGCCCGAAAACGAGTTGAGAGCCGGTCGATAAAGAGTGTGTTCTTTTTGAAGTGCAGGGCAAACAAATGCGCAACAAGAGGCAAAAGATTGCACATTATAGGAGAGTGCTGTTTAGTAACCCATTTGTTATCAATATTATGAATGGCGCAAAAAAACATTTCAAAATGGAATATTAATTGCGTATAATAAAGCGTTGACGTGTCTACCGGCTACTGGTGAGGCTTCTCGGTAGCGAAACCAACCTGCGCCAGGGTAAATGAATCCGTCCGCTACGATAAGGATTCCGGCTATGCAAACATCACATCTCATGAATTCCGGCAATTTTTCCTTTGTAAGAGTCGCTCTCGCGATATCCCTGCTTGGCATGCTCGGCGTCCCCTTTGCGGCGGCCGATGGCGTCGCCTGTGGTATTAGCGCCTGGTCTCCGGCGACATCAGGCATTGTCACAAATGCAAATCCGAACGCTCCAGTGAATCTTGGCGATGTTTTCGTTGCAAATGCCTCCGGCACCGTCTGTGCGCTGGGCATCTACGCCGGGAATAATGCATCCTACTCTGGGCCCGAGACAGTAGGACTGTACGATTCATCGGGCAAACTGCTGACTTCCACCACAGTCACGAATACCGATACTCTGTATAACGGATACTACTGGGCCAGCACCGCACCCGCGCAGGTGATTGCAGGGGATACCTACACCGTAGTCGATTTTACCAGCAACAATGGATGGGGCTCGGGGCCGAATCCAATCCCCACTTGGGGCACTGTTCAATACGACGACTATCAATACGGCAGCACTCTGGCGTTCACCACAGCCACTGGCGGTTCGGGGCCAGCTTACTACGGCGGCGACGTCATGATAGACGTTCCTGAACCGGGCAGCCTATTACTGTTTGGCTCCGGGCTTGCGGGACTGGCCGGAGCGCTGCGTCGCAAGCTCCGCAAGAGCTAAAGACGCAGATTACGCGCAGGGTGAGCCTACGATGTGCAAGACGGCCAGCCTTCGGGCTGGCCGTTTTGCGTGAGGGCAGTTATCTATAGCCAAGTCAAGCGATAGAATGAGGAGTTCACACGGGGTCACCGCGAAGCGTGGTGTAATGCCTTGCTGGCCCCAACTATTTTCAAAATGCCGAGGTTCTGAAATGAAGCTTCCGCCTGATTGCCTGGTTGCACGGATAAACTCACGGATCACCCGCCGGGTGGCTCTTGCCGCAGTTGCAGCCGCGCTGCCGGCCGTTACTGCCGCGTGGGCCGCGCCCGCGCCGATTATTATCACAGGCGCCGACCGGCGGCCGGCGATCTCGCTGAACGGCGAATGGACGGCCATCGTTGATCCTTATTTTGCCGGGCTGGTGAGCTTTCATCATGAAGAGAAGAAAGATGGTTATTTTCTCAACCGCAAAGCTCAGCCCGGCGATGAGTTTCCTACCCAGTATGACTTTTCCAAGGCGAGTACGCTGAAGGTTCCCGGCGACTGGAATATGCAGCGCAGGTCGCTTTATTACTATGAGGGGCCGGTGTGGTATGAGCGGGATTTCACTTACCAGCCGAAGGAGCACACGCGCGTGTTTCTGCATGTGGGCGCGGCTAACTATAAATCATGGTTTTGGGTGAACGGACAGAAGGTCTGCGAGCACGAGGGCGGGTTTACGAGCTTCAACTGTGAAGTGACAGGGGTGGTTCATGCCGGGAAAAACTTTGTGGTGGCGGCGGTGGATAACACGCGGCACGCGGACGGCGTTCCCTCTCTGCAGACCGATTGGTGGAATTATGGCGGGCTGACGCGTTCGGTGTCGCTGATCACAGTACCGGAAGCATTCATCGATCAGTACGATCTGCATCTGAGCCGCACGGAGGATTCAGTCATTGAGGGCTGGGTGATTATGGATGGCCCGGTGCGCGGCGCAAAGGCCTTGGTGGAGATTCCTGAGTTAGGCGCAAAGACAACCGCGATGGTGGGGGACGCAGGGCTAGCTGCGATTCGGCTTGAAGTGAAAGGCTTGAAGCGCTGGTCTCCGGAGACGCCGAAGTTGTACAAGGTGCGGATCAGCGCGGGTCAGGATTCGATTGAGGAGCAGATCGGTTTTCGCACGGTGGAAGTGCGCGGGACGGAGATTTTGCTGAATGGCAAGCCGATCTTTCTGCGCGGCATCAGCATTCATGCCGAGGCGCCTTACCGCACGGGCCGGGCTTACTCGGAGAAGGACGCGGAGACGCTGCTGGGCTGGGCCCGAGAGCTGGGCTGCAACTTTGTGCGGCTGGCGCACTATCCGCACGATGAGACGATGTTGCGCGCGGCGGACAAGATGGGGCTGCTGGTGTGGTCGGAGAATCCGGTTTTCTGGGCGTTGCAGTTTGACAATCCCCAGGTGCTGGCCAAGGCCGAGCAGCAGTTGGAGGAGGAGATTGGGACCTCGCGCAATCACGCGGCAATCATCCTGTGGTCGGTGGCCAACGAAACGCCCATCACAGACGCGCGGACCAGCTTCATTGCCGCCGAGGCGGCTCATGCGCGGGAGCTTGACCCCACGCGGCTGATTACCGCGGCGCTGCTGGTGCGCGCCGAGGGAGATACGAAGATTGTCGATGATCCGCTGGGCAAAGCGCTGGACGTGATCGGCGCCAATGAATACATCGGCTGGTATGAGAAGAAGCCGGAGACAGCCGACATCACCCAGTGGCGCATCGATTACCAGAAACCGGTGATCATGAGCGAATTTGGCGGCGACGCCAAGGTGGGCCTGCATGGGCGCAAGACGGAGCGCTGGACGGAGGAGTATCAAGCCGATATCTACCGCCATCAACTCGGAATGATGAACCGGATTCCACAACTCAGAGGCATGAGCGCGTGGATCCTGGTGGATTTTCGCTCACCTATCAGGCCGCTGGCGGGGATACAGGATGAGTTCAACCGAAAGGGACTTATCTCCGAGCAAGGCAAGAAAAAGCAGGCGTATTTCATTTTGCAGAAGGCTTACAAGGAGAAAACAGTAGGTAAGCCGGAATAAGATAACCGTAAGTGCCGCATAAGATAGCTGATTGATCTGACCGATTGTGCAAGAGTGGAATTATGAGATATGCTTGAGTTATGGCTATTGACTCAATTCTTGCATTAATCGACGCCGAAATCGCCAGCCTCCAGCAGGTACGCTCCCTGCTGGCCAAAACCGGCAAAATCGGCGCCAAGGGAACAGGGCACAAAACTAATAAAGCAGCGAAGGCTCCCAAGAAGGGGAAGAAACGCCGCGTGTTGAGCGCCGAGGCGCGCAAGCGGATTGCCGATGCGCAACGCAAGCGCTGGGCCGCCCAGAAGGCCAAGGCTAAGTAAGAATCGCAGCGGAGGTCGTGATTTATCTCTCAGCACGGCGCGGCAGACCAAGCCCACAAACTGCGCCAGGCTATAATCCTGCGATCACCAACATGCGCGGCTCGGTCATCTCTTCGATGGCCGCGCGAATGCCTTCGCGTCCCAGCCCCGAGTCCTTAACACCGCCGAAGGGCATGGGGTCCAGACGCCAGCTTGGCGTGTCTCCCACGATCAAGGTTCCAACCTCAAGCTCGCGATAAGCGGTGAGGATGCGGCCGGCATCGCGGGTGAGCAGGCCGGCCTGCAAGCCGTACTTGGAGTGGTTGGCGTCGGCCAGTGCCTCTTCAAAGTCGTCGAAGGGTTCGATGACCACCACTGGGCCGAAGACCTCTTCATCACGCACCTTCATGCCGGGAGTGGTACTGGTGAGGATGGCCGGCGTTACCACAGAGCCACGACGTTCGCCGCCAGCCACCAGCTTGGCTCCCGCCTTGACGGCCTCCTTAATCCAGGAATTCACTCGTTCGGCGTCGCTGGGCCGGATGAGCGGACCGACCTCGGTAGCTTCGGCGGTGGGGTCGCCGACCGCCAGCTTGGCAGCGGCTTCAACTACCTTCCACAAAAAAGTCTGATAAACAGCGCGCTCGACAAAGACTCTTTGCACGCTGATGCAGGACTGTCCCGCGTAACCGAAGGCGGCGTGCGCGGTGCGGACGGCCGCCTCATCCAGGTCGAGCCAATCGGCGCAGACGATGAGCGCGGCATTGCCGCCCAACTCCAGCAAGACGCGCTTGCGTCCGGAGTGAGCCTTCAGCTCCCAGCCAACCTGGGCCGAGCCTGTAAAGCTGACCAGCTTGATGCTGTCTTCCTTTTCGGCCAGCCATGCGGCGTCCGTGGTGCTGAGCGGCAGCACGGCCAGCGCTTCCACCGGCCAGCCGGCCTTGAGAATCACCTCGCCCAGCGCCAGCGCGGTAAAGGGGGTTTGCGAGGACGGCTTGAGAATCACCGGGCATCCGGAGGCCAGCGCAGGCGCCACTTTGTGGGCCACCAGGTTCAAGGGGAAGTTGAACGGAGTAATGGCCAACACCGGCCCCACGGAGAAACGATGTACCAGCCCCCAGCGGCCCTCGTTGCCCTCCATCAGGTCCAGCGGAATGCTCTCGCCGCCCAATCGCGAGGCCTCCTCCGACGCGGTTTTGAAGGTTAGCACGGCGCGATCCACCTCAACCCGCGCCAGGCGAACCGGCTTACCCGCCTCGGCAACAATCAACTGCGCGAAGCGCTCCTTTTGCTCGATGAGCGCAGCGGCCACGTCCTCTAGAATCTCGCGGCGCTTCCAGCGCGGCAGGGCGCGAAGCCGGCGCAGGCTGGCCACGGCGTGATGCACGGCCTGGCGCGCGTCGGCGCGGGTGGCAATAGTGACGCGGCCCACCAGCCCCTGATCCCATGGCGAGCGCACCTCCAGCGTATCGCCCTCCAACCATTCCTTGCCGCAGAGCAGAAATCCCGTTTGTGTACCCGGCCGCATTTTCATGGCTATGGCGCTCCTATTCCGTATGACCTGGATTTTACAGCGAGCGGGCAAGAAGGTGCAGCCTGAAGTGAGATTCGCGCAACTTTGGGCCGGATCAAAGTCCCAGCACGGTACACTATTCCCTTATGATTCATGACGGGCGAAGCCGCAAACTTCCCTTTGACGCCGGGGAGGCATTGGCGCACTTGAAAGCCAGCGACGCGAAGCTGGGAGCGCTTATCGAGCGGGCGGGGGCGTTTACATTGCGGCTGGATCCCTCGCCTTCGCCCTTTGAGTCGCTGCTGGAGTCGATTCTTTACCAGCAGTTGCACGGCAAAGCCGCGGCCACGATCCATAGGCGGGTGCGGGAGTACTATGGCGGCAATCCAGAGCCGCGATTGCTGCTGGAAACGCCTGACGAAGTGCTGCGGACGGCGGGGGTTTCCTTCAATAAAATCAAAGCCCTGAAAGACCTGGCCGCACGGACGCTAAACGGAACGGTGCCGAGTCATGCGGCGATTAAGAAGATGAGCGACGCGGAGATTATTGAGCGGCTAACCGAGGTGCGCGGCATTGGGCCGTGGACGGTGGAGATGCTGCTGATCTTCCGGCTGGGAAGGCCTGATGTTTTGCCGGCGACGGACTACGGGGTGCGCAAGGGATTCGCGCTCACCTTCCTACGCGTGCCGAAGACAAGGCCCCTGGAGGCGCAGGACCTGCCCCTGCCGGAGGTTCTGCTCAAAAGGGGAAAACGCTGGGCGCCGTTCCGTTCCGTGGCCAGCTGGTACCTGTGGAGGGCCTGCGACCTGGCCAAGAACACAGCGCCCACGGGGCAGGCCAGCCTACAATAAACAAAAGCAGCTTCCAGCTTCTAGCCTCTAGCTTCTAGCTATTTCGGTTGCCTATTAAGTCTTAGCTTGATCTGGAATTTGCAGATTGATGATCTGCTGCATGGTTTTAGCATCAGGAGCTTTTAGCTAGAGGCTAAAGGCTAGAAGCTAGCAGCTAGGAGCGGTTTTTGATGGCGGTCAGTAAGCGGTTTGTCTGCATTCACGGTCATTTTTACCAGCCGCCGCGGGAGAATCCCTGGCTGGAGACAGTGGAGACGCAGGACACGGCCGCGCCCTATCACGACTGGAACGAGCGCATCTGCGCGGAGTGCTACGCCACCAACGGCGCGGCGCGCATCGTGAACAACAAGAACCAGATCACGCGCATCGTGAACAACTACGCGCGCATCAGCTTCAATTACGGCCCCACGCTGCTGAGCTGGCTGGTGGAGAACGCGCCGCGCACCTACCGCATGATCCTGGACGGCGAGCAGCGCAGCCGCAAGAGTTTCAAGGGGCACAGCTCGGCGATGGCGCAGGTGTACAACCACATCATTCTGCCGCTGGCCAACCGCCGCGACCGCATCACGCAGATTCGCTGGGGCATCGCCGACTACCAGCGCCACTATGGCATCCCGCCAGAGGGAATGTGGCTGGCGGAGACCGCGGCGGACAACGAATCGCTGGAGCTGCTGGCCCAGCACGGCATCAAGTTCACCGTGCTGGCGCCGCACCAGTGCAAACGCATTCGGAGCATGAAAGAAGGCGCGAACTGGACGGAGACGCCCAACGCCAGCGTGGACACCACACGTCCTTACCTGGCGCGCTTCGAGTCCGGCGTTTCGATTGCCGTCTTTTTCTATGACGGGCCGGCTTCGCGGGCCATTGCTTTCGAGGGGCTGCTCAACTCCGGCGAGCGCCTGGCCGCACGGCTCAGGGGCGGCTTCAAGGACAACGCGCAGCCGCAACTGGTTCACGTGGCGACGGATGGGGAATCCTACGGTCATCATCACAAGTACGGCGAGATGGCGCTGGCCTACGCGCTGCGCCTGCTGGAAGAGGACAAAAATGTCAGCCTGACCAACTACGGCTGCTACCTGGAGCAGTTTCCTCCCGAGTACGAGGCGGAGATTGTCGAAAGAACCTCGTGGAGCTGCACGCACGGCATCGAGCGCTGGCGCTCAAATTGCGGCTGCAACGGCGGCAAGGCAGGCTGGAACCAGGCGTGGCGCGCGCCGCTGCGCAAGGCCCTGGACGAGCTGCGCGATGCCCTCATTCCCTTGACCGAGCAGGAGGGTAACAAGCTCTTCAAAGACGTGTGGGCCGCGCGCGATGGATACATCGAGGTCATGCTCGACCACAGCCCGCAGACGGTGGAGCAATTCTTCCGCAAGCACCAGGCCCGCGCGCTCACCGTGGAGGAACGCGTGCGCGGGCTGGAATTGATGGAGATGCAGCGCCACACGCAACTGATGTACACCAGTTGCGGATGGTTCTTTGACGACATTTCGGGCATCGAGACGGTGCAGGTGATTGCCTATGCCGCGCGAGTGCTGCAACTGGCGCGGGAGATCTTTGGAGAAGCAGCCACGCCGCTGGAGCCTGCGCTTCTGGCCCGCCTGGCCGAGGCGCGCTCCAACGTGGCAGCGGCAGGAGACGGCGCAAAAATCTACAAGGAGCAAGTCAGCACCAGGCAACTGAGCCTGGAACAGGTGGCGGCTCACTACGCCATCAGCTCCGTCTTTTCTACCTTTGCCGAGGAGACCGACCTGTTCTGCTTCCGTGTGTGGCGCGACTCCTACGAAGCATACGCCTCCGGGCAGGGACGGCTTGCTTTGGGCAGGGTCAAGGTGGTCAGCGCCATTACCGGCAAGCAGCAGGGCTTCTCCTTTGCCGTGCTGCACTTTGGCGATCAGAACATCACCGCCGCCGTCAAGGCGTATGAGCCGGAGGATGCCGCCGCTTACGAGGCCTTTGCCAAGGAGGCGGCCGGAGACGTGCAGCGCGCCGCCTTCCCCGAAGCGATTCGCCTTATCGACCGTTACTACGGCCACGTGGACTACACGCTGACCTCGCTGTTTACCGATGAGCAGCGGCGCATTTTGCAGATCATTCTCAACTCCACGCTGGCGGACATCGAGAAATCACTGACCACTATTTATGAGGAGCACGCCACCCTGTTGCGCTATCTCTCGCAGGCGGGCCTTCCCAAGCCTCCGGCGCTCACCCTGGCGGCGGGCTTTGCCATCAATGCCGGATTGCGCCGCACACTGGAGGGCGATCCCGTCGACCAGGCCCGGGTGCGCTCCTTTTTGACTCTGGCCAAGGACAACCAGGTGCCGCTGGAGATACAGACGCTCTCCTACATCGCCGACCAGCGGATGAAGCGCGTCATGATCGGGCTGCAAATGTCTTCCGGATCGCTGGAGGCGCTGGATCGGGCGCTGACATTGGCGCGCACGCTGGTGGAGTTGCCCTTCGAGCTGAACCTGTGGCAGGCGCAGAACATCTGGTACGAGATTCTGCGCAACTCGGGCTATGCGCTCATCAACCTGGCTGCCGACAACCGCCAACACTGGGAGAAAAACTTCAGCGAACTGGGCGCGTGCCTGTCGATTGATTGCGCGGCGATCAGCGCGCAGATTAAGCAGCAGTGACGGCGGGGGAAAGAGCGCCTTATCAGGCAGCCTTGTGCAACCTTCCGTTTTTGAGCGTGAAGCGCTCGCCACGCCAGACAATGGTGTTACCGGCGAATCCCGCCACCCAGACGCACATGGCGACGAGGTCGCGCAGCGGCAGCAACCACAGATTGGGCAGCACCTGACGGTCGGAGAGCACTTCGGCACCCACCGTCATGGCCAGCGTGAGACGCAGACAGAAGCTCAATCCCAATAGCCAGAGGCTCAGCAGGCTCGCTCCGCTGGCGAGAACGTTGAGCAGGGCCCAGCCCAGGCCGTGAGTGAAGATGAGGCCTGCGTAACCCCAGGGGCGCGCGTCGCGAACGGTGCGTGCCCAGCGCAACTGGTGATCGAAAAAGCCGCGAATGCCGTAGGCGGCGATGTTGGTCTCGACGACCGCGGGAGAGAGCGCCACGCGGTAGCCGGCGGCGGAGATGCGCGTACCCAGCTCGTAGTCGTCGGCGAGGTGGTCGACCAGGGCTTCCAGTCCTCCACTTTTTTTGAGAGCACTGCGACTCACGGCAAGCGTGGAGCCGAGGCCGTAATGAAGGCCGCCCTCAATCCACTTTGATAGCAGCACCCCGGCCAGGAAATCGGTGGCGATGCCCAGAGCCTCCAGCGTGGAGGCCAGCGTGTGATGGGTGCGGCCGCGATAGAGCGTGGTGACGAGACCGACTTCCTGCGCAGGGGCAGCGGGCTGATTGATCCGGTCCGAAATCAGTTTGTGGTTTCCCACCCTTG
>Ga0187873_1003931_pt1 | contig 10450 bp, 10 predicted proteins | sample June2016WEW_16_1_2_FD_133012 | JGI IMG/M metagenome (GOLD analysis project Ga0187873, IMG submission 133012) | Peatland microbial communities from SPRUCE experiment site at the Marcell Experimental Forest, Minnesota, USA - June2016WEW_16_100 | ecosystem: Environmental > Terrestrial > Soil >... | reverse complement strand
GCTGCGAATGGAGTCGAGCCGTTGCTGAGATCTGTCCCGGCGAATCTATCCCGGTGGCCAGCGCAGTGCGCGCCCGCCGATCAGGTGCACATGCAGATGAAAAACCGATTGCCCCGCGCGCGGGCCCACATTCAGCACCGTGCGGTAGCCATCTTCAATCGACCTCTGCCGTGCAATGTGCGCGGCCACCAGGTAACAGCGTCCCACGAGCTCCGCGTCTTCTGCTGCCGCTTCCTTCAAGCCGGCAATATGTTTCTTCGGGATGACCAGCACATGCGTCGGGCCTTGTGGGTTCAGATCTTCAAAGGCAAACGTGTGCTCGTCTTCATAGACTTTCTTGGATGGTACTTCGCCGCGAATAATGCGGCAGAATAGACAGTCCGCCATAACTGAGTCTCCCCTTGCCTAGGATTACGATCACCCGGCAAGTCAACACGGAGATAAGCTCTCTATATCTCTGGAAGAAACAATATCACTTAGATAACAGCGTCTTGCAATAAATTTTCAGTCGAGCCGCACCAGAAACACCGATCCCTCTGGCGTCTCGGTCTCGTGGACCAGCTCGGTTGCGCGCTGGCGGTCGTCGTCCAGTACTCGCACCCGCACCCACCAGTCTCCCACGGGACTTACAAACTTCAACACTTTGGCCGTCTGGTACCGTTTTTGCATGTGTTCCGCTAATTTAGCAGCCGCTTTCTCCCCGGTAAAAGAGCCGATCTGAACCGCCCAGCGTCCACCGGTGTCGAGAGGCACAGGCGCTTGCAACACCTCCAACCGAACTTTCGCAGTGCCTGGCAGGTATACATCCAGCGCCTTCGCGGCGGCCAGCGAGAGATCGACGATGCGTCCTGCGACGAACGGCCCGCGATCGGTGATGCGCACCAACGCCGAATGTCCAGTTTTCAAATTCGTGATGCGTACAATTGAGCCCAGCGGCAAAGTAAGATGTGCCGCCGTCATCGCGTGCATGTTGTAAACCTCGCCGTTCGATCCGCGCCGGTTGTGATACGGAGCGCCGTACCAGCTCGCCATTCCGGTTTCTTCAAAGATCGGTTTCGCGTTGGCGGGGACGTCGATCTTCTCGTTTTCGCGCGTCGTTCCTGCGGGCGGCGGCGTTTCGGCTGGTTTTTCCTGTGGAAGGGACGGTGGTGGTGGAACCTCCGCCTGCGTGTGTTTATGTCCGCCGCAGCCGCTCAGCAGCGCGCTGCCCAGCAATAAAAGGAATAGAAGACATGGCAGACTGCATGGCGAAGGGCATAACAGCGGCCATGCCGCCGGCCCACGCCGCGGCCGCTGCGCGTAGCTGCAACGAAGGCAGTTCAAGAACCCTTGCGCTGCGTTTCCAGAAAGTCCGCGAACTCGGAGAGCTTTCCCGCCGCCGTGCGCAGCGCCTTCGAGGAATGGGTTCGCACTGCCGGCACCACCTCGTCGTTCAGATACGTCACCAGTTCCGCCGTCTCTTTTTCCAGAGTCTCGGCGATATTCGCCACCGAGCGATTGAAGCGCGCGGAAGCCTCTTCCACCTTGCGGTCGAATTCGGTCATACACATCCTGCCGGTTCGGGTTAATGTTCACGCGTGTGCTGCGGTTACCAGGCTTCATTATTATCGTGGGCGTTCTCGCAGCGGTCAATCGGCTTTGTGTGAAAGCGGGGCTGCGCTTCGCTTGGACGGGGCAAAGTCTCATCCCACACAATTCGGGGTCACGGTACAATCACGCCATGCGTCCGAGGATAGCCGTCGAATCGCCCCCGCTTTCTCGGGCCTGGATCAACTCCACAGTTTCCGGCAAGGATCTCAGCCGTTTCCGGCGCGCGCTGCTTCTCTGGTACGACCAGCATCGCCGCGACCTTCCTTGGCGCGAGACTCGCGATCCCTACCGCATCTGGCTCAGCGAAATCATGCTGCAGCAAACGCGCGTGGCCGTTGTCGTTGACCACTACCGGAATTTTCTCGAACGTTTTCCGAATGTGCAGGCGCTCGCCGCGGCTTCTGAAGAGGCCGTGCTGGCAGCCTGGAGCGGCCTGGGCTACTATCGGCGAGCGCGCATGTTGCATCAGTGCGCGCGGCAGATCGCTGAACAGCACGGCGGATTCTTCCCGCGGAATTCCGAAGCCTTGTTTGCCCTGCCCGGCATCGGACGCTACACCGCTGCTGCCATCGCCAGCATCGCGTTCGCCGAGCCCGTAGCCGTGGTCGATGGCAATGTCGAGCGCGTGTTGCAAAGACTGGTCGGCATTAAATTTACCGGCGTCAATCTAACCACGCCGCAAATCTGGCGCCATGCGCAATCGCTTCTCGCGACCTCCCGGCCCGGGGACTTCAATCAGGCCATGATGGAACTCGGCGCAACCGTGTGCGTGCCGCGCGAGCCCCGCTGCCCGCTGTGCCCTGTCCGGGAATGGTGCGTCACTCAGGGAGAAGTTCCGCGCGTCGAGCCGCCCTCCCGCCAGAAAAAGAAACAAATCTGGTGTGCCCTGGAGTGGCGCAATGGCAGTGGCAGTGCTAAAGTCCGGCTGGTGCAACGCCCGAAAGAACTTTCGCTCATGCCCGGCATGTGGGAACTGCCCCAATCGTCCGAGTCTCCACGCCCCTTGCCGGCTTCAGCGCGCTGGCGCACCTTTCGCCATTCCATCACCATCACCGACTACACTGTTCATGTGTTACGAAATACGCTATTACGGAATACGCCGTTGCCGAACGCTCCGCCCGCCGCGAAAGCCAAGTGGATCGCAATAGATCGCATCCCGCAGATCCCCATCACCGGGTTGACGCGGAAAATCCTGAAGGCTGGCGGTATCATCTAGCGGTATCATCTAACTGTTGTGAGGTATTTCTTCCATGAAGTGGCTTGCTCGCCTGTTCGGAGGTCCAAAAGATATGGCTGCATTGCCCGAGGGGACCAAAGCGCCTGATTTTTCTTTGCCCGCCCTCGATGGCGGTAAATTCTCTTTACAAGACGCGCTCCAGCGTGGGCAAGTGCTGGTGGTGTTCTTCAAGGTTTCCTGCCCGGTCTGCCAATATTCGTTTCCGTTCCTCGAGCGCTTGCACAAAGCGTACGGCAGCCAGAAGATCGTCATCGTAGGAATTTCTCAGGACGACAAACGCGACACCGCCGCCTTTTTGAGAGAGTACGGCGTGACCTTCCCCGCGCTCCTCGACGATCCCGCCGGCTATGTGGTTTCAAACGCATACGGCCTCACCAACGTGCCGTCATGGTTCCTCATCGCCCAGGACGGCGAGATCAAGATCTCCAGTGTGGGATGGGTAAGGACGGACGTGGAGGATCTGAACCGCCGCATGGCCGAGGCCAACAAGACCTCGGTGCGCCGGCTGTTCCGCCCCGGAGACGACGTCCACGACTTCCGCGCCGGTTGAGGCTCGAAAAACTGATCCCGCGGTCGCGGGACAACCCAGTTGGAGGCGGAATTGCGGTTATAGCTACCGCGTTGCGACGCTCGGATGGTGCTGTCCGCCATCCTGTTTCCGTTTACAGTTCGGGCTTACTTCTTCACAACTGAAGCTTCGAGGTCCCGCGTGAACATTCATATCATTGCAGTGCTCGCCGCCGTGCTGTTTCCGATTGCCGCCGTGTCGACGCAAGAAGTGTCGGCGCAAGAAAAACCAGCAAGACCACGCGCCGAATCTCGCTTTGGCTCGCACCTTCCCCCGGCCGCCGTCGCCGCCCTGCAGGGCATTCGCCCCGACAACATCGAGACCCATGTCCGCTTCCTCTCCCACGATCTTCTTGAGGGACGCGGCACCGGCCAGCGCGGAGGCGACATTGCCGCCGAATACATCGCCGCGCAGTTCGCCCTCTATGGACTGAAACCCGCCGGCGACAACGGTTCCTACCTGCAGAAAGTTCCGCTGGTCGGCATCACGCCCGGCGCCGACACGCGCTTCACGCTCGTTCCCGCCAGCGGCGCACCGCCGAGTCTTAAGCCCATCGACCTCAAACCACTGGTCGACTACGTCGCCTACGATCAAACCCAGCAGCCCGAATCCAACGTTGACGCCGATATCGTCTACGTCGGCTACGGCATCGAAGCGCCCGAATACAACTGGGACGACTACAAAGGTGTCGCCGCCCTCGGACGATCCGAAATTTTTCGCCGGCAAGGCGCTCACTTACTACGGCCGCTGGGTCTACAAATACGAAGAAGCCGCGCGCAAAGGGGCCGTCGGCGCCATTCTCATCCACAAAACCGAGATGGCCAGCTATGGCTGGGAAGTCGTGCGCAATTCCAACTCCGGCGAAAAGTCGTATCTCAAGCTCGACGGCACTCCCAAGTTGAAAGCGGCTGCCTGGATCCAGTTAAGTGTCGCGCGCAATCTCTTCGCGGCCTCAGGCCTGGATCTTGACAAAATGATGGCTGCCGCGAACTCGCGCGACTTCAAACCGGTGCTGCTCCCCGTCCGCCTCTCCGCTTACATGACCAGCAAGGTTCGTCCTTTCGAATCGAACAATGTGGTCGCCGTGCTTCCCGGAGCCGGCTCGGTTCTGAAAAATGAAGGTGTGATGTATACCGCGCACTATGACCATCTCGGCATACGGCCCGACATTCCCGGCGACAACATCTATAACGGCGCCATGGACAACGCCACCGGCTGCGGCATCCTGATGGAAATCGCTCGCGCCTACGCAGGCGCCGCGCAGAAGCCGCGCCGCTCGGTCTATTTCGTCTCGGTCACCGCCGAAGAACAAGGCTTGCTCGGCTCCGAATACCTGGGCAAGCATCCGCCGATTCCGGCAGGCAAAATTTCGCTCGATCTCAACTACGACGACTTGATGCCTCTCGGCGAGCCTGAAGAAGTCCAGGTTTCCGGAGCCGAGCGAACCACGTTTTATCCCACGGTGCGGGCGATGGCGCAGGACTTCCGCTTCAAGATTCGTCCCGACGCGCGCCCCGAAGCCGGACACTACTATCGCTCCGATCACTTCAGCCTCGCGCGCGTCGGCATTCCGGCGTTCTCCGTCAATGAGGGAAACAAATTCAAAGGCCACGATGAAGCCTGGGGCCTCGCTCAGCATGACGATTACACCAAGCATCATTACCATCAGCCGAGCGACGAGTATCATCCCGGCATGGACTACACCTCGGACGCCGCCATGGCGCGCTTCGGTTTCGCACTCGGCTGGGAGGCGGCCAACCAATCGCGCCTCGTAGGATGGAAGAAAGGCGATGAATTCGAAAAAGCGCGCCGCGCCAGTCAATAGCTGTTACCGCAGCCGTTACCTCGCTGCTTCCGCCCTTACTAGCGTAACTTTGGGCCCGTCCCGGCGCCATGCTAGCCTGCTGCTTAGTATCGCAGTTTCAGCAATTTGCCAGCAGCGGCAAGCAAGAGACCAGAGGCGATGCCCAAGCTCCCGATTTTTCGGTTGCGCAATTCCGAACCACCCAGCCGGCCCGATCTTCAATATTACGGGCCGACACTCGCGCTCAGCGATTTGCAACTGGGTGTCGACAATCTCCGCTACGACGTTTTTCTCAGCCCGCGCATCACTGCGGATTTAAGTTTTCATCTCGCGCGTTACATCTGCCGCTTCGGCGAAGTGCAAGCGCTCTTCGAAATGGACGTTCCCTCCTCGACCCCAGCCAAATTCACACGCGTCGCCGAGGCCGCCACCCAACTGCGCAAGCCCAGCCCCGCCGACCTGAAAACTCTGCTGGTCTCGATTCATCTCGCGATCCTGAATCGCGCCAAGGCAGAAGGCAATCCGTCGGTCGATGTGCTCGGCCGCCTGGCCGTGCTCAAGTTCATACGCACCGAACTGCAAGCGCAGTTTGCCAGGATTCTCGAACAATGCCGCATGAAGTCGAAGTCGCTCGAGGGCGTGCGGCAAGCGAAAATGATGCAGACGCAGGAGCTCGTCTCCTCTTTGCAGGTGCGTAAGAAGATCGTCCTCCGCCGCGCCGGGCAGGAGATGTTTCGTCTCCTCCTCGAAATCGAAAAAGAAACGCTGGCCCGCACTCGCCGCTCGCTGCTCGGCGAATTGCCCGCCGGCTGCTATCGCCTGTTCCTCAATCCGCTGGTTCTTACTGAAGATGGACGCGACGATTATCTCTGGGCCGAGCACTATTACATGTTCGGCAACTTCGAGAAAGATCCCGACCGTTTCCCCAGCCTCCGCCAATTCGCGCTGAATTTTCTGCGCGAACTCGGATACGGGGAAGCCGTTGACGATGAGCATCTGGAGCAGGCCCTCAATGTTCCCGAAAACGCGGTCACGCTGGTTGGCGCCGGCAACGGCGAAGACTTGACGCAAGAAGACCGCAATCGAAAAGACCGCCTCGACGTCTGGACCCGTCTGCTGCAGCGCGAAGGCGTTCTTTCGCACGTGGTTGCTTCCTATGAGGCCGTTCCTCTGCTCGCCGAATATGCGCCGCGGGTGAATCCGCAGCAGATCAAAAACGCGCTGATCTTCCGCGAAGAAGCGGCGCGCGTCGAAAAAATCATTGCCGAAAGCCGCCTCCATTCCGACCGGCTGTTTGCCGCCATCGGACGCGTAGCCTCCTGCCGCGGCTCGGAGCGCAGCCGCTTTGCCGCGCGTCTTCTGCACGACCTCTTTTGCTATCACCGCGACCTGCGCGGGCTCGATGCTCTCACCACTGGTTTTGACAGTATCAACCTCGTCAGCGACGACAAAGTCCGCAAACTCTCCACGCTCAACGGCATGCTCTACGAGTTCCTGCCTCCCGAAGACCAGAAGCCCGCTGAGGATCGCGTGGTCCACCACGCGATCCTGAAGGCCGACGTGCGCGACTCTTCGCGCCTCACCCGCTCGCTGATGGAAAAAGGCATGAATGCCGCCTCGTATTTCAGCCTCAATTTTTATGATCCGGTAAACAAGCTGCTCGCGAAATACGGCGCCACCAAAGTCTTCCTCGAAGGCGATGCCATCATCGTGGCGCTGCTCGAGCGCGAGGGCGAAACCATGCTCAGCGTTGGCCGCGCTTGCGTCCTGGCGTGGGAGATTGTGAGCCTGCTGCGCGAGTACAACGAACTCCTGGAACGCTCCGGTCTGCCCCAGATGGAAGTCGGCCTGGGCATCGCTTACCAGGATTCGCCTCCGCTCTACCTGATGGATGGCGAGCACCGCATCATGATTTCCGACGCCATCAATGAGAGCGACCGTCTCTCCTCTTGCAACAAGCGCGTCCGCAAGAAACTCGCGCCCGATGCCGGAGTTTTCCAGGTGTATTCGGTGCAGATGGGAGGCGGCGGCAACAACGATGACGGAGCGGAGGTAATGCGCCTTAACTACAACGTAGGCGGAATCTGCCTGAGTGAAGCAGCCTTCCGCAAACTGCAGCAGGAAATCTCGCTCTCCCCTTCGGTAGCAGACCCGAGCGAGTCTGGGTTTAATGGCCCCTGGATCGACGACGAGCGCGAGTTCTTCGTCGGCACCGTTCCCATCGCCAATGGAGTATTTCGCAAGATTGCCATCCGCAAGAACCGCATCGCCCAGGTCGATGCCCGCGACCTTGCCATCCTGCGCTGGACCGGCCGCTACTACTACGAAGTCTGCGCAAATCCCGCCGTTTACGCCGCCTTGCAGGGAGAAAAATCCGCAAGCGCTGCACGCTAGAATTCCGAGGATTTTTCCAAGGCGTACTCTGATCGCGGATTTTGTTAGGAAACTTTAGGGATTGTCATCTCTAGCGAAGCGAGGGATCTGCAGCTTGCACCCCTTCAGAAACTCCGCCTCACCCGAAACGGAATCACCACCACCGCTTCGAGCGCCACCGGTTTCCCCGCTCTTTCCGCCGGCACAAATTTCCAGCGGGCCAGCGCTGAAGCCGCATAGGAATCGAGGCGTTCGTCCGGGCTGTTGAGGATGCGAATGTCGCCCACTTTCCCATCGGCGTGAATCACCGCATAGAGCGTAACCATGCCGTGCACATTGGCGCGAATCAATTCCAGCGGATAACCAGGGTCCGATTTTTCCGTGGCAACCGGCTCCAGCAGTTCCCCTTCTTTCCGCCCCCCGTCGAGTTCTGCAAACTTTATCACCCAGCTGCCCGTCGAGGAATTCAGATTCGGCATGTTCAGCGTCCTGCCATAGACGCGCTTGCCGCCAAAAACCTTGCGGTCCACATCGGTGATCTTATCGTCGGCAACCGGAGACGCAGCCCGCGCGGGCGAACGAGTTCCCGGCGCCGCTCCCGTCGACGAAAGGCTTGCCATCTCGCGTGCGTCCTCCACGCCACTGCCGTTCGATGCGCCGTCCGCCCGGCCCACATGCAGGCCAGCCGGTAAGGAGCTGTTGTTGCGCGTGCCAAAGCCGCTCTTCGCTTCCGATCCCGATCCCACTGAATCTGGTGTTCCCGAAGCGCCCGGTTTTCCCTGTTGATTCGCGCCAAACGTTCCCCGGCGATTGCCTCCGGGAACAGCCACTGGCCCGGTTGGCGTCACGGGATGAATCCCCAACACGATCAGCCGTCCGCCCGCGCTGGCGCCGCCCGCCGCAGCCACGCTCGGAGGAGGTCCGACCGGTTGTACGCTTGCGCCCGGCGGCCGTCCTCTGCCGCGCGCCGCCAGCGAATGCTCTTCCGCCAGCGTAAGCTGTGGAGCCGGCGCCACCACTTCACTCGGGCCAATGTTCACGAGCCCGACGAGTCCCTTCGTCGATTGCGTCAACTCCGGAGGCGGCGCAATCACGTCCGATTTCATCGCCGCTCGAACCACGCGGTCCGGCGCAAACTCCACCTCCGGCGCGGGCGCCACGACTTGCGTCTCCGGCGCGACGATGCGGTTCGATGACGCTCGCGTCGCGTCCAGCGGAACCGCCGGCACGATCGCTCCCGTGACAATGATGTTGGGCAAAGCGACGTCGCGGTCGAGCTTGAGATCGGGCGGCACGACAATGGTTTGGGAGCGGTTGTCCGCTTCCCGCGGAACCGAAAGGATCGGCTGCTTGGCGTAGGCGGGATCTCCCGTTTGCGCCTTCGGCGTTTCGGATGCGCCCGTGTCGAGCGGCGGCAGATATTCTTCCGGTGAATAAGTTACCAGCAACGACCGGTCAAATGACGCTCGGTCAAACGCTGCGCGATCCAGAATCTGTTGCTGGCGAATCCACGCGAGCGTAATCGTATATATGAGGGCAAATGCCGCCGCGTGCAACAACGCGGATTGCAGGAAGCGTCCCCACGGCAGCCTTTGCTGGACGAAGACATCCCGCCACAAGTCGAATTCGTCGTTTTCGTTGCCGGACAATTCCGTCGGCAGTTCCGGCGAACGCAGAGCTGCGCGAACTTCGCTCCGGAATTCCGGGCTCGCGGGATCGCGTTCCACCAAAAGTCTCAGCAGTCTTTTTCCCGGGGATTCCATCTCACTCCAAGTTGCGCTCTAGCCAACTCCTGTTTCCTATTACGAACGGTGCCCCCGAAAGGCGGGATCCGAGGCGTTTTGGCTGGCTCGCCACGGACGGCTACTCTGTAGAACGATTATAACTGACCTCGAGGGTGCCCCACTCATTCGTGTTTTTGCGAATGAGTGGGCGGCCTGTGCCCGCTGTTTCGCCCGCCCCCTGCAAACGGCCGTTATACTGATGATTCCGAGGTGAGCATGCCGATCCACCGAACCCGCTTCCACGCGCTGCAACTTTCGTGTTTCGTTCTTTTTGCTTTGATGCTTGCTGGCGCGCAGGCGAACCCGGATCAGCAGAACAAAGATCGGCAGAGCCCAGCAGCGCCCGGCGCGGATTACTCCGGCATGTACAACTTTTTGCGCGAAGGCGAGTTTGTGCAGATCACAGTCGAAGACCAGGGACACGTCATCGGCTTTGTTTCGCGCTACGCCGACTCGGAGAGCGACCACGACGTTTTTCTGAATCACTTCTTTAAGTCGGGTAAGCTCGATGGCAACCAACTCGCGTTTAAGACCGAGACCGTGCATGGCCTATCGTTCGAATTTCGGGGAACGGTCGAGCGCGGCGAGGGCAAGAGTCGGGGCGACGAAGCGTATTACGTGCTGAAGGGAACTCTCATCGAGAACACAACCGACGAAGCGAAGAAAACTTCTTCCCACTCGCGCGAGGTTGCGCTGAAAAGTTTCCCCCAGGATATGGCCCCGCCACAAGCGGAAAAGAAGTAGGCGGTCAGTCTTCGATCTGCAGTGTTCCATCTTCATCCGGTTTGCCGGAGATGAAACCGCTCGCCTTTTCCGGGGGCATGGTGAAACCCCAACCAGGGGACATTTCTATTGTGGTATGGCACGAGTTCTATGGGTACTTGACATCTTTAGCCAGCCGCCGCAAAATATCGCCAATTCAGGGCAAAACGCACATTCCCTATCGCGAGATGAACAGTCGGCAAGTTTATGACGCCTAGCCAGCCGTCGCAATCCTCCCAAAAGAAAGTCAGCCCGGAGCAGTGCAAGCATCCACGTGTGCAGATCGTCTCGCGCGACGAAGAATCCGAATATGTGAAATGTCAGGAATGTGG
>Ga0187873_1003928_pt1 | contig 10455 bp, 6 predicted proteins | sample June2016WEW_16_1_2_FD_133012 | JGI IMG/M metagenome (GOLD analysis project Ga0187873, IMG submission 133012) | Peatland microbial communities from SPRUCE experiment site at the Marcell Experimental Forest, Minnesota, USA - June2016WEW_16_100 | ecosystem: Environmental > Terrestrial > Soil >... | reverse complement strand
TGCTTCGTCTCGCCGATGCATATTACGGCCGCCGTGTACGTGAACGACCTGGAGAGCGGGTTGATTGAGGATATCGGCAAGTGGTTGGAGGAGCTGGCGCCGGCACGGCCCGATTACCGGCACCACCAGACGGGCGAGGACAACGGAGACGCGCATCTCAAGTCACTGCTGCTGCATCACGAGACTACGTTACCGGTGACCAACGGGAAGCTGGACCTGGGAACCTGGCAGCGGGTCTTCTATGCCGAGTTCGACGGGCGGCGCAGGAAGCGGGTGATCGTCAAGGTGCTGGGGGTGGAGTAGGGGTGATAGCGGAGTTAGCGGGGTTGGCGGAGCTAGCGGAGTTAGCAAGCAGGTTGAGAGGTATTCTAACTCCGCTAACACCGCTAACATGCGCGCAGCGCGGCTAACTCCGCTCAATCACGGATTGGATGGAGCTGGAGTCTTGTTGCCCTGCGCAGGCGCATCGTCGTCGGTGATTTTGCGCCATGGGCCGGTGGGATAAGCGGAACCCGGAGTAGAGAGATCGATTCTAGTGCGGGGCAGGACGACCAGGTCCACGCGGCGGTTTTCCGCGCGGCCTTCGGCGGTATCGTTGCCGGCCGCGGGGTGATACTCGGAGTATCCGGCAGCCGAGATGCGCTCCGGGGGGATGGCCTTCAGATCGATAAAGATACGGGCGATGTGCGTGGCGCGGGCTGCGGAAAGCTCCCAATTGGAGTCGAACTCCGCGGTGTGGATAGGAACATTGTCGGTGTGGCCCTCAATGCGCAGGTCGTAGGGCGTGCGGCCCAGCGCGGCGGCGATCTGGCGCAGCGTGGGGAGCGTCTCAGGCTTGGGAGTGGCCGAGCCGGAGCTGAAGAATCCGGCCTCGCGCAGGCTGATCACCAAGCCGTCGCGTCCCATCTTCATAGAGACGGTGTGGGTGGCGACTTGGTCTGATAGTCTCTGCTCCAGTTCGCGATGAAGGTGCTCCAGGTCTTCCTTTACCCTGGCCGGAGACAGCACATCCTCTCCCATGACAATGTTCATGGGGATGGCCGGCATTTCGGCGCCGGTGATGGTCGCGTCTTTGGCTGGCTTGCGCGTGGCGTTGGGAAAGATGCCCAGCGAATGGAATGCGCTGTCGATGGCATCTGTCAACTGTACCTGCTTTTTCTGGTCAGCTTTGGCGAAGGCATAGAGGACCACGAAGACAGCGAACAGCAGGGTGATGAAGTCGGCATAGGAGACCATCCAGCGATCCTGGTTGATGTGGCTCTTGCGCCGCTCCTGCATCATGCCGTGCGCTCCTTCTGTTGGGAATCATTCAAGAAGCCGGCCAGCTTGACTTCGAGCATGCGCGGGTTCATGCCCTCAAGAATGGAGATCACGCCTTCCAGCATCATCTCGCGGCGCTGGTGGTCGTCGCGCAGGCGGATGCGCATCTTGCCGGCGAAGGGCAGGAAAAAAAGATTGGCGATGCCCACGCCGTAGATGGTGGCGACAAAGGCCACGGCGATGCCTTTGCCCACTTCCTGAATGTTGTCGAGATTCTTCATCACCTGAATGAGTCCCAGCACTGCGCCCAGGATGCCGATGGTGGGCGAGAATCCTCCGGCCGACTCGAATACCGCGGGAAGCCGTTCATCGTTTTCCGCAGTGCAGTCCAGGCTGACGCGCATGATTTTGCGCAACTCGGTTGGTTCGGTTCCATCGACGGCCAGCATGAGGGCTTGCTTGAGAAACGGATCCTGAATGGTTTCGAGGTCGCTGTCCAGCGAAACGACGCCATTGCGGCGAGCCTTGTTGGCAAAGGCAACCAACTGTTTGAGGAGCTGGTTATTGTGCTTGCGAGGCGCGGAGAATACATGCGCCAGGCTGGCGAATGCGGCCAGCACCGTGGAAAGCGGAAACTGGAGCAGCACCGCGCCCATGGTGCCTCCAAAGACGATCAGGGCCGCGGTCGGCTGCAGGACCTGGCCCAGGTTGCCGCCCTCGATGAGCAGTCCGGCCACGAGGCCGGCGATGGCTAGGAAAACTCCGCCAATGCTGCCCTTATCCATGAAAACTCCTCGAAAAACCAGCGTAAAGAGCGGGATTCATCCTTCAGTGGCCTTAGCGCGGTTTCTTTCCGGGCGGCGCCGGTGGCGGAGGCTGGCCGGAAACATCGAGGCTGGTCAGCGAAACAGCCCTCTGCAATTCGCCATAGGATGGCAGCCGCTTGGCCACCGCGGCCAACAAGCGCGCCCGGTAAGCGAGCACGCGTTCCACCACTTCGGCCGTGTCCTCGCGCACAATCAGCTTCTCTCCATTGATCAGGGTCAGCATGGTGTCCGGGGAGGCTTCGGCGGTTTTGATCAAGTCGCTGTTCAGCACCATCGGATTGCCGTTAAGCCGTGTGAGTTCGATCATTTCCTTGAAACTCCTTCGCGTTAGTTATCGGCGAAGGGATGGAAAGGTTAAGAAATTAGGAAATATGAAGAGAAAGTGTCCGGAGTGAGACACAAAAGCGGGGGTGATAAAGTCCGCAAGTAACGCGCCGAAGAAAGGGCCAGATGCGGCGGTTACCGCACCGGAAGCAGCGACCCAGGGTTTGTAGAGCAAATGGGCGCACATCCGGAAAGGGCCGCTAATTCACGCGTCTCAAAAGGAGAACCCCATGTCCCTGGGTGTTTTGAATAACCTCTCCGCCCTGTATGCGGAGAACAATCTGAACAACAGCAATAACAGCCTGAACACCGTGCTGCAGCAGTTGTCATCCGGTTCGAAAATCAACTCCGGGGCAGACGACGCAGCCGGTCTTTCCCTGGTCAATGGCCTCCAGGCCAACCAGCAGGCACTTACCCAATCGATCACCAATGCCACCGAGGGCGTGGGTCTACTCCAGGTTGCCGATGGCGCACTTTCGCAAGTGACAAGCCTGCTCAACCGGGCCGTGACGCTGGCTACCGAAGCCTCGAACGGCACCCTCAACTCCTCGCAGGATACGGCGGCTAACCAGGAGTACCAGTCGATTCTGTCGGAGATATCGAACATTGGCTCGACGACCACATACAACGATCAACAGGTCTTCAACTCGAACACCAACATCTACACCGGCGACTCTTCGACTACCGGTTCTTCGATTAACACGCTGAACATCCGCACGCTGTCTTCGTCCAATGTGGGCGACTCCGGCGGCGAGATGGCGTACAGCAACGGCGCCAACAACGTGTTTCTCAACCTGTCGAGTGACAGCGCGAATGCCGCGCTTACCGATACCTTGAACGCTGGCGGTACGACTACGCTTGACGTCAACTACCTGGTGAAGGGCAATGGCACAGCGAGCACATCGACCACAACGATCTCCGCGGGCGGAACCTCCGGCTTTGCCAACACCGTCGGCGGATTGATCAGCGCCATCAACAATTCTGGTTTGGGCTTGACCGCCAGCTTCACTACTCAGGCGCAGGCCGGCATTACCGGCGGCGGAACGCAGACTGGCATTCAGATCACCGGCGGCCTAATCTCAGCCGGTGTCGATCCGAATGCGGCGAGCACCAGCGGCATCCTGAACCCAAGTGGAATCTCCGCGAACGAACTGCTCACCCAGGGCCAGACCATCACGGTCGCGCAGGGCGGAACGACAGCGGGCACGGTCACCATCGATTCGTCCATTAACACGCTGAGCGAGCTAGCCTCGACGATCAACGGATGGAACGGCGGCAACAGCCCGGTCACTGCCTCGGTTGTCACCAATGGCGACGGAACGCAGAGCCTGTCGCTGGCCAATGCTGCCTCAACCGATGGAGCGTTGACGGTTACCACCAACGCGGGCGCCAATATAGCTCCGGCATTTGCCGCTGCTGTAGCAGGCACCGATTCGACGGCTGTCCAAACCGCCGCAACGGTTACAACGGGTGTCGCAGCGACTCTAGCTGTTCACGGCTCCGCCACCTTTGGTTTAGCTGGAACCAACGCCGGCACGGATGTGCTCTCCGCTGGCGGAAGCATCACTCTCACCAACACCATCCCCAACGACACAACCGCTCTGACCTTTACCGTGGGCGCGGGGACGGATTCGGCTACCACCTTCTTTACCGCCAATCACGGCGATAACAGCAACACGCTGGCTAATTTGGCGGCTACCATCAATGCAGAAACCACCACCAACACCTTCACTTCGGGCGCTGGCCTCGGGGCCGCCGCCGTGGTGGGCACAGGCGGCATTACGGTAACCGCGTCGAATGCACTGAGCGGCGAAAACGTCACCGCCAGCGCCAACACACTGACCAACGCCAATGCCACGATCGGCCTCTATAATCCGACAGACGGCGGCGCCGCCACCTCTGGCACACCTACGATCACCGCATTGGATGCGGGCGTCGGTACTGCTCAGGACGACGTGCTCTCCACGGGCACCCACATCACCCTCACCAACGCCCTGGGCACCACCACCTTCACCGCGGCTGCCGGGCAAACGTACGCCGACCTGGCGCTGCAAATCACTGGCAGCAGCCTGGGGGTCACCGCTTCATTTAACGCCGGCGGCGGCAACGGCGCCTTGGTGCTGACTTCCAATACCACGGGCGTGAACCCCATTACCGTGAGCGCCAACAACTTGACGGACGCGACCGTTGCGGGTGGTCCTACCGCCGTGGTAAAAGACGCGGGCTTCACTGGCGTTCAACCCGGAACCGCGGGAACGGCCGGCACTCATGGCACCGCCATTCTGCAACTGGCAACGGGAAATCTGAACGACGCCACCGCCAGTCTTACGGGCCAGATCCAGATCAAGAACGGCGGCGGCGCAACGCAAACCTTCATCATGGGCGCGGGTGTGGATGCGGGCACCACCTACTACACGGGCGCCAACACGGTGGCCAGTTTGGTGACGAAGATCAACGGCGTCGCTGCTCTGGGCATCACGGCGAACGCGCCGGGCGGCGGAACGGGCGGCATCTACCTGCAGTCCAACGCCGTGGGCACCAGCATCACCACACCGGGCACAAACACATTGGCCAGCGCGGTTGCTTTTGCCGCTCCGTCTGCCATAACCGGCGCTACAGGCGCCACCGGCAACGCCGCAGTCACCACGGTGGGTCCGGCCTCTGGAACCGTGAATACCGGCGATACGCTGACCGGCGGCATTTCCATCATCAACGGCGGCGTCACCGACAACTTTGTCATGGGTGCCGGAACGAATGTCACCTCTGGCGCCAGCCACACGTACTACACCGCCAACAGCGGAGACGGCAGCAGCACGCTGGCCAACCTGGCGGCCACCATCCAAGCGGATCACACTCGCCTTGGACTGGCCTCGACGGGAGGCGCCGTGGCAAGCACGGGCGGCCTGACGTTGACATCGGGTATTGAGACAGGCAATATTACCACCAGCGGTAATACGCTTGCCGACACCACGCAGGGAACATATTCGACCGACACCATGGATACGTTTGCCAGCGTGAACGACACGGTTGCCGGCTCGCTCAGCTTCTCGGTGGGCGGCGTGGCAAAGAACCTTACACTGGCGAATGGCTCGACCGTTCAAAACATGGTCAGCCAGATCAATCAGGCCAGCCTTGGGGTCACCGCCAGCCTGGTTGCCGGCAGCAATGGATGGGAGAGCGTCAAGCTGACCTCGAACACCGAAGGCACCGCGGGGAACATCACCGCAACCTCGGGAACCAGCGTAAGCGATACCACAGCCACCGCGTCTCTGAGTTATACCGCAGCAGGCGCGTACAACATGGGAATCTCGGGCGCCGTTTCCGATTCAACCTCGGCGCAGAGCGCGGCGGCCTTCGCTTCCAACGTAAAGGCCTCGAGCGGGGTTGCCACGATCAGCTACACAGATGCCGCCGGAGTTTCCCTGAGCGCCACCGATCTGTCCAACCAGACCGACGCCAAGGGCGCGCTGACGCTTCTGAACGCGGCCATCACCGATGTGGCGGCACAAGATGGCTACATCGGCGCGCAGATCAATACCCTGAACGCTGTCAGCCAGGTGCTGACCACGCAGCAGGAGAACGTGAAATCGGCGCAAAACGCGGTGCAGGCAACCGACTATGCCTCGGCAGCCTCTAACATGTCCAAGTACGAGATCCTGAGTCAGACGGGCATCGCCGCCCTGGCGCAGGCCAACAGCGTGCAGCAGGAAGTGACCAAGCTGCTGCAGTAAACCGGGGTGGATATACCGGCGTAAAGCCAATTACCACAAAAGGGCGTCCGCGAGGGCGCCCTTTTCATTGCAAGCGAGCAGGAGCGGCAGAGGCGCGCGATTATTTACAGGGATGAGCTAAAGCGGCGTGCGCGCCAGGCCGATGAACTGTTTGGCAAGAAGGGGTCTTGGCAGCGTAGAGTGCGTTGAAATATGGGGGCGATATTCATGAGTTCCTTCTAATTCTTCTCGGAATCGGGTGGTTCTCCGGCTGCACGAAGTCAACACGGGGGAACGATGGGCACAGTAGGACTGAGTTTCGGTTCGCCAACCAGCGGAGCAGGATTCGATGTCAGCGCGACAGTGACTGAGATTGTGAGCAATCTCCAGAATGTGGAGACGCCGTGGAAGAATCAGCTGACTAAACTACAAAGCCAGGACACGGCGATTTCCAGTTTGGGGACACTGTTATCCAGTCTCTCCAGCGATATGAGTTCGCTGACCAACTTGACGGGTATCCTGGCCCAGAAGACGGGTTCCAGTTCCGATACGAATGTGCTGACGCTGACTTCGGCAGATTCTACGGCGATTGCCGGCACGCACACCGTGCAGGTGACGAATCTGGCGGCAACCTCAAGCGGATACCTGGCGGAGATCGCCAATGCAAATGACACGCTGGCCGGAGCGATCACGCTACAGGCGGGCAGCGGTACGGCGTTGACCATTACGCTGAACTCGTCCGACAATACGCTGGCCGGACTGGCCGCGACAATCAATGCATCCGGAGTGGGCATCAACGCCAGTGTGCTGACCGATTCCGCGGGTTCCAGGTTGAGCCTGGTTTCCGGCACCTCGGGGTCTCAGGGAAATATCTCCGTAACTTCGGACACCATCGTTGCCACTGATAGCGCGGCGCTGAGTTATACCGGCACGGCGGGCAGCGGCTCAACGCACTCAACTGGATCTCTGGCCGCGCTTGCCAGTCCGAGCGATACGCTAACCGGCTCGATGTCGATACAAGTGGGCGGCGGCACGGCAAAAACCATCGTGGTGGGCGCGGCGCCGAGCACTCCCGCGGCGAACACCATCTATACAGGCACGTCGAGCGGCTACAACACGCTCACGGGGTTGGAGGGAGTAATCAACGCCAACTCGTCCAGCCTTGGGGTTGTGGCTTCGCTCAATACGACAGCGGTCGGCAGCCATGCCATCGGCACAATCCTGACGCTGACCTCCAACACCGCGGGTTCCAGCGGCACGTTGACCGTTGCCTCCGGCATCAATGACATCACCGGCACAACTTCGTTGGCTTATTCCAACCCAGTGGTGGGGGCTGACGCCAATCTGACGGTGGACGGTGTGGCTCTGACTAGCGCCTCGAACACGGTAGCCAATCTGATTCCCGGCGTGACATTTCAATTGCTGGCGCCCAGCGCGACGGAGTCGGATAGCAGCCTGGAGCAGGTGCAGGTGGTGATCGCCAACGACAACAGCGGAGTGGAGAGCGCAGTCAGCCAGATGGTTACCGACTACAATGCGCTGATCAAAGCCGTCAACGCGCAGGAAGGAAACGACAGCTCCGGCAATGCCGAGCCGTTATTCGGCTCTCCCACGCTTTCGCTCTTGCAGCAGCAGTTGCTGAACGGGCTGAACATGCAGAACCCCAACGGCTATCTGACGGCGGTCTCCACCAGCACCAATACAACCCTGGCGGGGTCTATCTCGATTCAGGTGGGCAGCGGCGCGGCGCAGACCATCACGCTCTCGTCGGACAACACGATCTCCGGGCTGGCCAGCGCCATCAACGCGGCCAACATCGGGGTGACAGCCAACGTGGTGACCAGCAGCGGACAGTCGACTCTTACGCTGGCGTCGCAGACCGCAGGCTCCTCTGGTACGTTGACGGTAAACTCCAGCATCGTGGCAACCAGCGACGCGCAGCTGAGTTACTCCGGCAACGACAATTACACCAGCACCACGGCCGACAGCGGCACTCTGACAAAAATTCCCAGCGCCAGTGATGCGCTCACCGGCTCCATCTCTATTCAGGTGGGCAACGGCACGACGCAAACGGTTAGCGTTCCGCCCGCTTCAAGCAGTTCTCCAAGCAACAACCTATCCGGACTTGCCGGCGCCATCAATGCGGCCAACATTGGGGTGAGGGCGTTAGCGGTGCAGAATGGCGACGGATCGTGGAGCTTGTCGCTAACTTCCGGAACGGCAGGGAGCGCAGGTGCATTGACCGTGACATCCAACATACTGGATGCCACCAACACCAGCAACGCAGCTTTGAGCTACACGAAATCGTCGGACGTAAGCAATCTAACCAGCCTGGGCATCAGCGTGAACAACGACGGCTCGATTACCTTCGACGCCGCCAGCCTGGATTCGCTGTTGAACTCGAACTACAGCGGCGTGATGGGCTTCTTCCAGAACGCGAACAGTTGGGGCCAGACATTCTCGACCATGTTGACGAACGCCGGTACCAGCGCAACGACGGGCATTCTGGCGCTTAGCCTGAAATCCAACAGCAACATCGAATCCACCTTGAATGCGGAAATTACCAAGGAAGACGCCTATATCGCCGCGCAGAAGAAAAGCCTGACAACGGAACTGAACACGGCGAACCAGACCATACAGGCGATTTCCACGCAGTTGAGCGAGATCAACGAGCTCTACTCGGCAATCACCGGCTATAACCAAAATACGAACGGCTAAGGAGTTTTATCCCCATGGGAAGTTATCAGCAACATACGCTGGACGGCGCCTCGGCAGTGGATCTGGTGGTGGCTCTCTACGACGGAATTCTACGATTTCTTTATGCGGCCAGCGCAGCCGTGGAACGCAACGATGCGGAGGCCCGCAGGATCGCCGTCAAGCGGGCGCTGGATATTATCATCCACTTGCAGGCGCGGCTGCGCATGGATGTGGGCGGACGTCCCGCGCAGGTGCTCAGCGAGTTTTATGCATCGATCTTCGCGCAAATTCTGCAGGCTTCGCAGTCGGCCTCGCGGCAAAAGTTCGAGCATACCATTGAATGCGTAAAGAACGTGCGCGACGCCTGGCGCCAGGTGGCCAAGGATCCCAAAGTCAATCCGGCACCGCAGCAGGTGAGCGGCATAACCTCTGGACGCAGGCCGCCGGGATTCGATGGCTCCGATTACGGTTTGGAGACTTCAGTTGGCTCCAGATGGAATGCGTGAAAAAACAGGGACTAGGGACTAAGGGACTGAGGGACTAGGGAATAGAAGATTTATTCTGCGCGTGGAGAACTCCGAGAGTCGAGCCATCTATCTTTTCATTTCTACGGCAGAAAAGAGCCATAAGGTTTGGCTACATGACTGTATACGCCAGGTCCTAGTCCCTAGTCCCTTAGTCCCTGTTCCCTGTCTTATCATCCGGCGACGGTCAATTCCTCTTCCAGTTGTTGCTTGCTGTAGAGGCCGGCGTAGTAACCGTCAAGGGCGAGCAACTCGTCGTGACGGCCCAACTCCACAATTCTTCCGTGGTCCAGCACGGCGATCTGGTCGGCATTGCGCACGGTTGAAACGCGATGGGAGATCAGGATGGTGGTCGAGGTCTGGATGTAACCGCGCAGGCCTCCCAGGATGCGTTCTTCCGTGTAGGTATCCACGCTGGCCAGCGCGTCGTCGAGGATGAGGATGGCCGGACGGCGGAGCAGCGCCCGGGCAATGGCCGCGCGCTGCTTTTGCCCGCCGGAGAGGGTGACGCCGCGTTCGCCCACCATGGTTTCAAAGCCCTGGGGAAACTCTTCAAACTCCAGGCGAATATGGGCTGCCTCGGCGGCTTCCAGCAGGGCCTCAGAGGTTGTGTTAGGCGCGCCAAAGGCAAGGTTTTCGCGAATGGTGGTGCTGAAGAGGAATGTTTCCTGTGGAACCAGGCCGATGTTGCGCCGCAGCACCGCCAGGGGATAGTCGCGCACTGGCCGTCCGTCGATCAGCAGTGAACCTTCCGGCGCTTCATACAATCTTGTGATCAGGTTGATAAGCGTAGATTTTCCCGAGCCGGTGGGGCCGACAATGGCCAGGCTGGAACCGGCGGGAATTCTGAGCGAGATGCCGCGCAAAACCGGGGTCCCCACGGACAGGTCTTTGTCCGTGGGGTGGAGTACCGGCGTATCGCCATAACTGAAACTCAGATTACGGAATTCAATCTCGCCATCGAGCACGGTGTCGGCTTGAATGGCCGGATCGGCGGCGCTGTCGTCGATGGCCGGCTCAGCGCGCAGCAACTCGTCGATGCGCTTTACCGATGCGGTGCCGCGCTGGAAGATGTTCACCACCCAACCAACGGCAATGATGGGCCAGGTGAGC
>Ga0187873_1003926_pt1 | contig 10458 bp, 9 predicted proteins | sample June2016WEW_16_1_2_FD_133012 | JGI IMG/M metagenome (GOLD analysis project Ga0187873, IMG submission 133012) | Peatland microbial communities from SPRUCE experiment site at the Marcell Experimental Forest, Minnesota, USA - June2016WEW_16_100 | ecosystem: Environmental > Terrestrial > Soil >... | reverse complement strand
GCTGTCACCTACAATACCGATCCCTATGGAAGCGGCTACTGCGCAGCCGCCTTTATGGTGCGGTACCTCAACGAAGGCGCCAAGCCGGCAAAGGCCTTTATGCCTTTTCCCTCAGCCCAGGATAAGCCCATAATCTCCAAGGTCAACATTGATGAGTATGTGAAGAATTCCGCCTGGTGGAAAAAATAGAGAATGAAGCTGCGCGAGGCTGGACCTCCTCCCGCGACAGAGGAAAACATGGTGGCTCAGGCACCGATTCTTCAGGCCCGGGGAATTTCAAAGGAGTTCCCCGGGGTTCGCGCCCTGGAGAACGTCGACTTTGACGTCTATCCCGGTGAAGTGCACACCTTGATCGGTGAAAACGGCGCCGGGAAAAGCACCTTGGGCAAGATCCTGATGGGGGCCTACACGCACGATAGCGGGGAAATCTTGTTGGCGGGAAAACCAATCAAGATTAACCGCCCCGTGGAGGCCTTGCGGCACGGTATCGGGGGAGTACATCAGGAGTTCATGTTGGTTCCATGGCTGAATGTGGCCCAGAATATTTTTCTGAACCGGGAACCGCGCCGCTGGGGCATCGTCGTTGACCACCGCCGCATGCACGAGGAGAGTCGAAGATTGCTGGACTCCCTCGATGTCCATATCGATACCAGGCAGCCATTGAAACATTTCGCCACTGCCATCCAGCAGATGGTGGAATTATGCAAGGTGATGGCGGCAAATCCCCGCATCCTGATTCTCGACGAACCCACCGCGGTTCTGACCGAACGCGAGGTCGAGTGCTTGTTCAAGCGGATCAAGGAAATGCGCGCGCAAGGCATCGCGATCATCTTCATCTCCCACCGCTTGCAGGAAATTCGGGAGATCGGCGACAGAGTAACTGTTCTGCGTGATGGAAAGAATGCCGCTTCCGGATTGATGAACGATTTCAGCAACGATGAGTTGGTTCGTATCATGGTGGGGCGGAGTATCTCGCAAATGTACCCCCGGCGGCGGCGGCCACCCGGGGAAGAGGCGCTTCGCACAAAAGGACTTTCCGTAAGAGGCGGCCCCAGGAACGTTGATCTGGTTGTGCGCAAAGGTGAGATTGTGGGGATTGCCGGGTTGGTGGGGTCGGGCCGCACGGAACTCGCCCAGGCAATTTTCGGCATCCGCCAGATCGAGCAGGGGGAGATCACCCTTTTCGGCGATAAAGTGACGCCGCGCTCACCAGCTCAGATGGTGCGAAAAGGGGTCGGATTGATTCCCGAGGACCGTAAGTTTTTCGGCCTCACCCTGAAGTTCTCCGTGGCATGGAATGTTGTGATGGCGAGTCTCAGACTTCACTTTCCACACTTCATGGTCAACTATTCCAAGGTAGCCCGCCTGGCCGAGAGATTTGTAAAGGAGCTGAGGATTGCGACCCCTTCGGTGAGCCGGCAGGTGAAATACCTGAGCGGGGGGAATCAGCAAAAGGTAGTCCTGGCAAAATGGCTGGACACGGAATCAAAGCTGTTGATCTTCGATGAACCAACGCGCGGAATTGATATCGGGTCCAAAGTGGAAATCCATGCCTTGATGGATAACCTCGTACAGAAAGATATTGCGATTCTGATGATCTCGTCCGATTTGCCGGAGGTCCTGGGGATGAGCGACGTTGTTTATGTGATGTACCAGGGGCAGGTGAGCGGAAGGTTCAACCATGACGAGGCCACCCAGGACAAAGTAGCTTCCTTGATGCTGGGGGTAAGTGGGGCGTGATGAAGAACTATGAAGAATAAAGTTCAGCTTCGCGTCGTCAGCATCCCCCCGGTGATCTGGATTGTTCTGGCGTTGTTTGTTTTGTACAGTTTTTTTGCCCCCGGGTTTTTCTCGGCGGGCAATTTATGGAATATAGGGGTTCAGGCTGCGCCGTTGCTGGTCCTGGCGATCGGGGCCACCATAGTGATTTTGACGGAAGGCATTGACCTGTCGTGCGGCATTGTCCTCGGCTTTGCAGGAGTCGGATTTGCCTTGCTGGCGCAACGGGGCTTTCCGATCTGGCTGGCCATGTTGGGTGGCATACTGCTTGCCGGAGTCTGCGGTCTGGTCAACGGCGTGATGGTTGCCTGCCTCCATTTGCCGCCCTTCATCGCCACGTTAGGCATGGCAAGTGTTATCACCGGTGCCGGGCTGGTTTCTACCGAGGGGATGTCCATCGCGGTAAGGGATGATGTTTTAGAGTTTGTCTCAAACGGGGCGCCGCTGGGCATCAAGATGCCAATCCTGATTGCTTTGCTGATTTTTGGCGTAGTTTTGTTCCTGATGAGATTCACCGCGTTCGGCCGCAACATTTATGCTCTTGGCGGAAACTCCGAAGCGCTTCGGTTGAGCGGCGCCAACCTTACAGCGGCACAGATTGCGACCTATACGGTCGCGGGGTTGCTGGCAGGGATTGCCGGGATTCTGGTTGCTTCCCGTACTGCTTCCGGTCATATCACCGCGGGATTGGGGTGGGACTTCGATGCCATTGCCGCCACCATCATCGGCGGGACCTCATTCGAAGAAGGCAAGGGCGGCGTTGCCTATACGATTCTCGGAGTCGTGCTCATTGCCGTTCTGCGCAATGGACTGAACGTTGCAGGCGTGCCGAATATGTATCAGTTTGCCCTGATCGGGACGGTGGTGCTGGGCGCAATCATATTCGATATTTTGGTTCGGCGCCTGTCCGGGGCGGAGGAGAGCCGGTGAGTGAGGCAGCGGAAACCGCAGGCTTTCTCCACCAATGGAAAGGCGCAGGCTTTAAGCGCTTCATCGGTCCATTGCTGCGTCCGCTCGGGCTCCTCGCCCTGTGTATCGTTTTATCGTTCCTGAACGAAAACTTTTTCACCCTGAAGAACATCATCAGTGTCTTACGGCAATCGACGATCCTGGTGGTGGTGGCAGTTGGAATGACGGTCGTGATTCTTACCGCCGGGATCGATCTTTCCGTCGGAGGTGTGATGGCCTTGGTTGGCTGCCTAACCTCTCAATTGATCATCAACGGTACGCCCATCGTCCCGGCTATCGCCTGCGGCCTTGCCCTGGGCACCCTCTTTGGCTTGTTGAACGGAGTCCTGGTACGCATTTTCGGTCTTCCACCCTTCGTGGCGACCTACGGCATGATGTGGATTGCCAATGGCTTGGCCATGATCTTGATGCAGGGAAAGATCATCTTCGGGCTCCCCGATAACTTCTTGTGGCTCGGCTCGGGCTACCTGTCGATTATTCCCATTCCCGTCATCCTTGCGGCCGTGGTGGCAGTTGCTTTCCATTTCTATTTGAAAAAAACCGTCTCCGGCCAGGAAATCTATGCCTTGGGCGCCAATCGTGAGGCGGCGCGCTACTCGGGCATCAAGATAACCAAGACGCTGCTGCTGGTCTACAGCTTGAGTGGGTTTACGGCGGCCATAGCGGGAATTATTATGACGGCCAGGCTCGACGCCGCCCAGGAGGGAATGGGAGAGCCATTTATGTTGCAGGCGATTGCGGCCGCGGTAATGGGCGGAAGCTCTCTGATGGGGGGCGAAGGGGGAATTCCCGGAACGATTATCGGGGCCCTGATTCTGACCCTTGTGGTCAACGGCTTGAACCTCATGGGGGCGCCTTCGATGGTCCATCCCCTGGTCACGGGAGCCGTGATTTTGACAGCAGTCTTCTTTGACGTAGTCACGCGAAAATGGTCAGACTAGACGGATTCGCGGAAGGTATACCCCACGCAGAAGCCGGGCTAATCGGGGTCCCCGGCAAACGCTGCCTTTGGCGTTTGCTGGGGTGACATCCTAGCCCGGCGGTGATATTGAGGTGTATACCAACTGTGGAATTGCGCTAGAGGTTTCAGAGTAGATGCATCCGGAGCTTTTCGAAGAACTGTTCATGAAACCAGCTCCAGGCTACCTAAGACAGTTGTAGGAACTCATGCGTAAGTGGAGGCGTTGAACTTCAATGGCGAAATTAACCATCAGGCCGATCAATACAGGGTTTATTCCCACCTTTCCCAAGCAATACCATTACCATCATTCGACTGTTGAATACGTCAAGAATATCAGCGATCAGAAAGTTGCCCTTCCGGTATTCACTTTTCTTATCGAGGGCGGGAAAGAACTTATCCTGGTCGACACCGGCATGTCCTGGACCGAGCGAGCCGACAAATACCATCATGGCGGCTCGTACCAGCCGGAAGGAATGGCCATCCACGAGCAGTTGGCAAAGGTGGGTTACAAGTGTGAAGACATTGACAAGGTTATCTTCACCCATCTGCACTGGGACCATATTTACTACATGGAGAAATTTACCAAGGCCCAGTTTATTGCCCACCGCACGGAATATGAGTTCGCGCTGAACCCCATTCCTCTCTACTACAAGTCTTACGAACACCCTGCGCTGGGACTCCGCCGTCCTTTTGAAGGGCTGAAGATCGATGTCGTAGACGGCGAGGAAGAGATTGTCGCGGGAGTGAGGGTGTTCCCGACGCCGGGACATTCACCGGGGCACCAGTCGGTTGAGGTTGACACGAAAGACGGCAGCTACATCTGCGCCGGCGATGCGTTTTTCCTTATGGCGAATCTCAACCCTATTCCCCAAATCCACTACACGATCACGCCTCCCGCACGCTACGCCAATATCGTTGAGTGCTGGAAGAGCATCGAGCTACATAAGAAACGGGCAGCAAATCTGGGGCTGCTGCTCCCGTGCCACGAGCCCGAGTTTGTCGAGCGCTTTAAGAAAACGCCCGTGTTGGGTCTTTAGCAGGCTGCGGGAAAACGCGCCGAAGCCGGTGTCCCCGGCATGCGCCGTCGCGCTAGCATGATTGCCGGCTCCGGGAAGGTGCGTCGCGCTATCACACCATGAAGAAGACGATTGCGGTCATCGCCAGCTTGGACACGAAAGGGACCGAAGTCTCTTTTGTTAAGGAGATGATTGAGCGTCTGAGTTGCCGGGCGTTGATCATCGACGTCGGCGTTTTGGGCGCACCGGCTTTGACCCCGGATGTGCCGCGAGAGGATGTGATAAGGGCGTGCGGCAGAGACTGGAAGAGTCTGCAAGGCAGCCAGAAGCACGAGAAGATCGCGGCTATGTCAGAGGGGGCGTCAATGCTGGCGCCCGAACTCTACAAGCGTGGGCTCTTCGACGCAATCTTGTCGATCGGGGGCGTGCAGAATACCCTGATCGGCGTGGCCGCCATGAAGGCGCTCCCCATCGGGGTTCCCAAGCTGATGGTTTCCACGGTGGCCAGCGGGCGGCGAACTTTTGAGCCGCTGGTGGGAAGCAAGGACATTCTCCTGATGCCGGCGGTGGCGGACATAGCCGGGATCAACGTGCTGACCCGCGCGATTCTGGGTAATGCGGTTGCCGCCATCGTCGGGATGGCCACTCACGGCGGAAAGCCGCTATGCGCCGGGGACGAGTTGATCATCGGCGTGACTCAAATGGGAGTGACCAACGGGGTCGTCCAGGCGGCCCGGCTTCTTGAAAGAGAGGGATACCAGGTGATCAGTTTCCATGCGACCGGGGCAGGCGGCCGGGCCATGGAAGAGCTGATTGCCGGCGGAACCATTAAGGCGGTGATGGATCTCACTCTCCACGAGATCGTTGCTGAAATGTTTGCCGGAGGTTTTTCAGCAGGCGCGAGCAACCGGCTGGAGGCAGCCTGCAAGGCGGGCATTCCCCAGGTGATCGCACCGGGAGGGGTCGACTTTATCGACTTTGGAATCCACGAACTGCCGGCGGATATGGACAGGCGGAAATATATCTTCCACAATGCAGACATCGCGCATATCAAGTTGCACCAAGAAGAAATCGTGCGGGCCGGATCGATCATCGTTGAACGCCTCAACAGGAACAATGGTCCAGTCACGGTCTTGATACCGCTCGGCGGCTTTCGCCAGGCCGCCTCACGGGGCGAACCCTTGTGGGATGCGGAAGTGGACAACGCCTTGATCGAGATTTTGCGCATGCGGTTAAAACCCGCAATCAAGGTCATCGAAATCGACGCGAATATTAACGACATAAAATTCAGCGAAGCGGCAGCGGGGGCCATGCATGAGTTGCTTGCAGGCAAGAAGGACCAGTAATCGCGGAATCGTGGAGAGGAGGCAATCCCTTGCTACCCTACTTTGATCTGCCTTTCGATCACCCGGAATCGTTGCATGAAGGCAGCTATGTCCTCGCCACTTACCTTGCCTTCGGCGTGACCGACCAGGATGTCTTGAAGCGGGCAGGCAACTTCGCCTCCGGCCAAACTGTGGGCACATGGCTGCCATTGCCAGGCATTACCAGGGCAATGATTGATAGCTATCAGGCTCGGGTCGTCGGATGCTATCCCATGCCGGGAGCCGATTCCTCCACGAGCCTATTGCGCATTGCTTTTCCGCTTCATAATTTCGGAGGAAGTCTGGCGATGCTCCTGGTTGGGTTGGCCGGCAATGACGTGTCCACCGCGATCCGGATCAGGCTCATCGACCTGGAGCTTGTCGGCGAAGCAATGTTCGCTTTTCCCGGTCCGAGACAAGGTATTGCGGGCTTACGCCGCCTGACCGGTGTAATGGATCGGCCCTTCATCTTGAACATGATCAAACCATGCCTTGGCTATTCCCCGGAGGTGGGCGCCGATCTGTTTTACGAAACCGGCAGAGGCGGCGTCGACCTGATCAAGGATGACGAGGTGATGGCGAATACCAACCTTAGCGGAGTGGAAGACAGGGTCAGGGCCTACTTGCAAGCGGCGCGAAGGATAGCGGAGGATACGGGCCGGTCGCCTGTTTACATCGTTAATATCACCGACCGGCCAGCCAGGATGCGGGAGAATGCCAGAGTGGCCATAGCTGCGGGCGCCCAGGCGGTGATGGTTAATTTCGTCATGGCTGGACTCGACTCGTTGGCAGAATTGACCGCTGAGTTCGGGGAAAGTCTCTGTTTTCTGGGCCACTATGCTGGTGTCGGCATAATGAATGCGCCCACTCAGGGAGTCAGCAGCGCTGTCATGCTCGGACTGCTTCCGAGGATGGCGGGAGCGGACGCGGTGATGATCATGCACCCGACGGACAGGAAGGGCCCTGGCTATCTGGAGTATCTCCAGACGGTGCAGGCGCACAGGCTCCCCCTGGGTCGCATGAGACAGGTATGCACGGCGGTCGGCGGCGGGATAACGCCTCTCAACGCGGCCGCAATCTGCCGTGATCTGGGCCCTGACACCATCCTCGGTGTCGGGGGAGCCATTCAGGGGCATCCCGATGGGGCTGCCGCGGGCGCTAAAGCAATGCTTCGGGCCGTGGAAGCAGCGGTAAGGGGCGTGGCCCTGGAAGAGGCTGCAACCCAATGCCCTGAATTGCGGAAGGCGATGGAGACTTGGGGTTAGTTACGTGCGAGAAGGAGGGATTCTCATGGCCAGAAAACCGATCGTGATCGGATGCGACAATGCCGCGGTTGAATTGAAGAACGTTCTGATCGGCGTTTTAAAAGAAGAGGGGCGCGCCTTTGAGTGCGTCGGGGTAGACAGCGCGGAGGATCAAACCGGATATCCGGTGATCGCTCAGCGGGTTGCCGATAAGATTATCGCGAGCAATTACGACAAGGAGGGTATTCTTGTCTGCGGCACCGGCATCGGCATGGCGATCACGGCCAACAAGTTTCCCGGTATCTATGCCGCAGTCTGCCATGACAACTACTCCGCCGAACGTGCCCGGCTCAGCAACAACAGCAACGTTTTCTGCATGGGTGCTCGCATCATCGGCCCGGAGCTGGCCAAGAAGGTCTTGCGGGAATGGTTGAGCCTCGAGTTTAAGGGTGGCCGCTCGCTTTCGAAGGTTGAAACGATTATCGCCATCGAGAAAGCGAATTACGCAAAATCATGACGGCTCGTAAACTCCATATCGGCACCAACCTGAAGATGTACAAGACCATCAAGGAGACGGTCTCCTACCTGACGGATCTTGAGCGCTTGACCTGTGACCTTTTCGACGATCTCTGCCTGTTTGTCATTCCCTCCTATACAGCGCTCCCCGCGGCTTCAGCCGCAGTGGACCGCACCCGGGTCAGGCTGGGGGCGCAGAATATGCATTGGGAGGAAAGGGGCCAGTTCACCGGCGAGATTTCACCCCTCATGTTGCAGGAACTCGACCTCCAGATTGTCGAGATCGGGCATTCCGAACGGCGCCACATCTTTCGCGAGACCGATATCGAGGAGAACAAGAAGGTCATCTCCGCCATTAACCACGGCTTCATCGCTTTGCTCTGCGTGGGAGAAACCGGTGACGACAAGGAACTGGATATCGGGGATGAGCGTCTCCGGCAACAGTTGAAGATTGGGCTTCATGGATTGGGTGAAGCAGACTGCGCGAGATTATGGGTGGCCTATGAGCCTGTCTGGGCCATCGGAGTAAACGGAATACCCGCCCGATCCGATTATGCTGACGTAAAGCACCGGCTGATCCGCGAAACCTTGCTTCAGCTCTTTCCCCATGAGGGGCGCAACGTGCCGATACTCTACGGCGGAAGCGTCAATCCGGATAATGCGTGCGACCTCATCGGCCAGCCGGCCATTGACGGCCTTTTCGTGGGACGGTCCGCGTGGGATGCCTCACGCTTTAACGCGCTTATACGGCAAGTCCTACCAGTCTGGCGGCAAAAGCTCGCGAAGGGCTTGCAAGGATGATGAAAAATCGAGTCGAGAGATGAGAACTCTGTGATGAACGGTTTAGGAGAAGTAGCGAAGGATTTAATCGAGGCAGCCGCGAGGGCCTACCGTCGAGGTATCCAAACGGGAAGCGGCGGGAACCTGAGCGCCCGGATTCCGGGTAAGGATTTGATGGTTGTAAAACCAAGCGGCATCTCCTTCATTGACTGCACTGAAAAAAACCTGGTCGTAACCGATTTTGACGGGAAAGTGGTTGCCGGAAGCGGCAAGCCCAGCCGCGAGGCCTTGCTGCACGGCGTCCTCTATCGCAACGTGCCGTCAATCGGAGGGGTAGTTCATAGTCACTCCCCCTGGGCAACATCATGGTCTTTCTCGAAGCAGGACCTGCCGTTGGTGACGCATCACGCGCGCATGAAATTCGGCGTTCCCGTAATCACCCTCGATATTGACGCTCCTGTAGTTCCGCTGGAGGAGATGCCGAAAATTATTAGTTTGTTTGAAAAATATCCCACCCTTCCCGCCTTTTTGTTAGTGGCTCACGGGATTGTGGCGGTCGGCAAAAACGTCTTGGATGCGGAGAATGTGGCGGAGATGGTCGAGGAGACGGCCCAAATTGCCTGGCTGCGTGAGATTGGGAAGAAAGTTTTCGCGCCCTAGCAGGCTGCTGAAAAACTCGTAACAGTGTCATCCTGAGGCCGCGCCGGTTTTGCGCGACCGAAGGATGTGCTTTAATTTCAACGCGCGCAAACAGCAGATCCTTCGCTCCTCCACCCCAGCAACGGCGAAAGCGGCCGTTGCCGGGGACCCCGGCTGCGCTCAGGATGACACCTCGCAGAGCAGTTTTTCAGCAGCCTGCTAGATCTTTTCGGCGAAGTCCAACGTCTTGGGCGATCATTGGGTGAAAGGATTTTAGAATGGCGGGAATCCTGATTCTTGGGGCTGGAGCGATGGGCAGCGCCTTTTGCTTTCCGGCTGCGGATGCCGGACATTCCGTGCGCTTGGTTGGGACTCACCTGGACTTGGAATGGATCTATAGCGTGCGCGAAACGGGCGTTCACCCCAAGCTCAAAATGAAGCTCCCGGGACAGGTATTACCATTTACTCACGACCAGCTTAGCGAAGCGCTTAGCCCGGCATGCGATCTGATTGTGCTCGGTGTGAGTTCAGCGGGCATCCCCTGGGCTGTGGAACAGCTTGCGCCTCTTATCAGCAACACGACGCCAATTCTCTTACTGACCAAGGGGCTTCAGGCTCGAGATAATACTCTTCAGATCCTGCCCGATTCAGTTCGAGACGGTCTGGCCGGCCATGGAGTTAAGAACGTGCCTGTCGCAGCAGTCGCCGGACCTTGTATTGCGAGTGAGCTGGCGGCGCGGCGCCATACCAGCGTGGTAGTTGGATCTTCCGAAGCCACGCTGTTGGGATCGATCGTTCCCCTCCTGGCCACGCCCTATTATCATGTTCGCCCGAGCACGGATGTCGTTGGCATTGAAGTGTGCGCTGCGCTGAAGAACTTTTATGCCCTGGCCGTTGGCTATCCTGCCGGCCTTTTGGCTAGACAGGGAAAAGCCGGCAACGGTGCGCTCATGCATAACCTGGCGGCCACATTGTTCGCACAGGCATTGGCGGAGATGACTCAAGCCGTGAGTTTCCTTGGCGGGAGACAAACATCGGTGATGGGCTTGGCTGGTGTGGGTGATCTGTACGTAACTTGCCAGGCAGGGCGGAACAGCCGCATGGGTTGCCTTCTGGGGAGCGGCTTGCGTTACAGCGACGCAAAAAAGAATCATATGGCCGGCGAAACCGTGGAGGGAGCCGAATTGGCT
>Ga0187873_1003925_pt1 | contig 10458 bp, 17 predicted proteins | sample June2016WEW_16_1_2_FD_133012 | JGI IMG/M metagenome (GOLD analysis project Ga0187873, IMG submission 133012) | Peatland microbial communities from SPRUCE experiment site at the Marcell Experimental Forest, Minnesota, USA - June2016WEW_16_100 | ecosystem: Environmental > Terrestrial > Soil >... | reverse complement strand
ACTATGGACGGTAAGTCGGGCATTCTGGTGATAGTCCATTCGATCTCCTTGCTGAAAGTTGATTGCTCGTTACAACCAGCTTCTCGCGTTCAGATCGAATGGACAACCTGTTGAAACTTCACAGCTAAGGCGTAAACTGGGAGACGTGATGGACAAGATGGCGAAGGAAATTCTGAAGGAACTGCTTCCGGCGGAGAAGGACGTTGCGCCGCAGGCGGCGAGGGCGCGGGCGGGCGGAAAGAAGCCTGCGTTGCATCTGGATCACTGGACGGCGGCGGTGCTGCTGGAGCGGGCGGCGTATCTGCACAAATTGGCCAGGCAGGGCGACGGCTCGGCTGGCGAGACGCTGAAAGAATATCCGCGGCACTGCGCCATGCTCTCGTTTCGCAGCCGCGACGGCGAGGCGGAGATACACGAGAACTTTGCCGATGTGTTTTACGTGCTGGAGGGACGCGCCACGCTGGTGACCGGCGGCACGGTGGCGGGCGCACGATTGATCAAGCCGGGAGAGACGCGCGGGACCTCGGTAGAGGGCGGCATGCGGCAGGAGTTGCGGGCGGGCGATGTGGCGCACGTGCCGGCGGGCTTGCCGCATCAGATGCTGGTGGTCGGCGAGCAGACGGTGACCTGCCTGGTGATGAAGGTGCAGGAGAATCCGTAGAGTTAGCGTTTGTTTCGTAAGAATGTTCGGCATACAATAGTTTCAGCCGGTCATCAAGTTGGCTTGCACGGAAGGACGGATTGTCGATGATTCTGAAGGCTGAGGCATTATCGCCAGAACAAAAATCGGCGATCGAAGAAATCCTGGGGCGGCAGATACTGGAAGCAGAAGCCGTTAGCCTTCGCGCGTTTGAGCCGCCAAAACTCGACCTGCCAAGGCGGCAGGCCGCACTAGGGAAGCTGCGCGAGTTTCTGGAGGAGACTGGCCGTCCGCATGCAAACCTCTCCGACGAGGAGTGCGAAACCGCTCTGCTCGAAGCCATCCGCAATGAGCGCCCGAGATATGCGCAAATGCCGTGAGAATCGTCCTCGATAGCAACATTCTGGTGCGGTCGTTTGTGAAATCGCAGGGACTGGCGCGCGAACTTCTGCTGGCGATTCTTTCGGGCGAACACACCCTGATTCTTTCCCATGAAATCCTCTACGAAGTAGCAAGGGTTCTTCGCTATCCCCGCCTAATGATGGTCCATGGACAGAACGAAGAAGCTATCTACAATTACACTGATTGGTTGCGGGATGCCGCGGAGATCATTGCGCTTAACCCTCTTCAACTCGCTCCCATCCGCGACCGGCATGACATCTTTGTTCTGCAAACCGCGTTGAATGGAGAGACAGACGTGCTCTGCACAGGCGATAGGGACTTTTTTGAACCCCCGGCTTCGATATTCCTGGCAGGCGTTGGCATCACTGTTTTAACGGATGTACAGTTGATGCGGAGACTGAAAGGCTGAACTCAAGAAAACCCCAGAACTCAAAAACGAGACCTGGGGTTTTTCTGGATTCATCTAATGCAAAATGGAAGTTGTAAAGATCATCCCGCTTTTTCCAGCAGGCAGAGGGAGAGGTCGCGGCGCTCGACCATGTCGCTGGTGATTTCCAGGTCGCGGACTCTCTTGTTGCTGGGCAGGTGGAACATGAGGTCGAGCATCAGCTCTTCCAGGATCATGCGCAGGCCGCGCGCGCCGATTTTGCGGGACAAAGCCTCGCGGGCGATGGCGGCGGTGGCCTCCACGGTGAAGTGCAGGTGGACGTTCTCAAATTCAAAGAGGCGCTGGTACTGCTTGAGGATGGCGTTACGCGGCTTGGAGAGAATCTCGATCAGCGCGGCTTCGTCCAGCTCATCGAGGACGCCGACGACGGGCAGGCGTCCGACAAACTCGGGAATCAGGCCGTACTTGATGAGGTCCTGCGGCTCGGTCTTGCGCAAGAGTTCAGTATCGCGATGGGAACGAGTGGTGGCGGCATCGGCCTCGGCGTCGACGGACTTGAAGCCCATCGCCTTCTGGCCCACGCGGCGGCCCACCACGCGCTCCAGGCCGACAAAGGCCCCGCCGCAGATGAACAGAATGTTGGTGGTATCGACGGCGGTGAATTCCTGGTGGGGATGCTTGCGCCCGCCCTGCGGAGGAACGTTGGCCACGGTGCCTTCGAGAATCTTGAGCAGGGCCTGCTGCACGCCCTCGCCGCTGACGTCGCGGGTGATGGAGGGGTTCTCGTCCTTGCGGCCAATCTTGTCGATCTCATCGATGTAGATGATGCCCTGCTGGGCGCGGGTGACGTCGCCCTCGGCGGCCTGGAGGAGCTTGAGGATGATGTTCTCCACATCCTCGCCGACGTAGCCGGCCTCGGTGAGGGTGGTGGCGTCGACGATGGCAAAGGGCACGTCGAGCATCCTGGCCAGGGTGTGGGCGAGCAGCGTTTTTCCCGAGCCGGTGGGGCCGATGAGCAGGATGTTGGACTTGGTCAGCTCGACATCACTGTTGCGCATCTTGTTCATCTGGATGCGCTTGTAGTGGTTGTAGACGGCGACGGCGAGCTTCTTTTTGGTCTGGTCCTGGCCGATTACGTAGTCGTCGAGAAAGCCTTTTACCTCCTGCGGCTTAGGCAGGTGGCCGGCGGGAATGGACGGTTGGGCGGCATCTCCGCCACCGCTGCGGTCGTCCTCGAGGATCGAATTGCAGACGGCTACGCACTCATCGCAGATAAAAGCGCGGGGGTAGTCGCTGGGCGACGAGATCAGCTTGGCCACGGCGTCCTGTGACTTGTGACAGAACGAGCAGCGCAGCGCTTCTTCGGGTCCCATGCGCATTTTCATCATGACGGCTCCCTTTGGACGAGTATAGCGAAGTTGACTGAGTTCGTGTTCACAGCGGAGTCAGCTTGTCAACTCCGCCAACGGGTTAGGTGCGCGGCCGGTCGATGATTTCATCGACGATGCCGTATTCCTTGGCCTGCTCCGCGTTCATGATGAAGTCGCGCTCGACGTCGCGCTCGATGCGGTCCAGGGGCTGGCCGGTGTGCCTGGCCATAAGGTTGTTGGTAATCTCGCGGATGCGCAGAATCTCGCGCGCGTGAATGTCGATGTCCGTAGCCTGGCCGCTGAGGCCTCCCATGGTCGGTTGATGGATGAGGATGCGGGAGTTGGGCAAGGCAAAGCGCTTGCCCTTGGTGCCGGCCAGCAGCAGAAACGCGCCCATGCTGGCCGCCTGGCCGATGCAGATGGTCTCAACTTTATTTTTGATGAACTGCATGGTGTCGTAAATGGCCAGGCCCGCGGTGATGGAGCCGCCGGGGGAGTTGATGTACAGGTGCACGTCCTTTTCCGGGTCCTCGCCGGAGAGGAAGAGCAACTGCGCCACGACGAGATTGGCGATATCGTCGCTGATGGGCGTGCCCAGAAAGATGATGTTATCGCGCAGCAGACGGGAGTAAATGTCGTAGGCGCGCTCGCCCCGGCTCGTCTGCTCAACCACCATGGGAACCAATGCCATTCTTTCTTAGCTCCTAGCTGCTAGCTTCTAGCTCCTAGCCGTTTACTGCCTCTTAGGGCTGTGTATTCCTTATCGACCGCGGACTGGGCGCCTGCCTATGCGGGCAGCCGTTCGTAAAGTATAGACGCGGTTTTTTCGCGCCGCAATTGCTCCTTGATCCTGTCTAGTCCGCCGTCGTCCTTCAAACGCGAACGCAACTTATCAAGCGGCTCTCCTGACTGCCGGGCAGCCAGTTGCAATTCGCTGTCCAGTTCTTTGTCGTCGATGTTGATGTTTTCCTCGTTGGCAATGCGCTCCAGCAGGATGTTGGTCTTGACCTCGACCACGGCGCCGTCACGCTGGGCGGCGCGCAGATGGGGAAAGTCCAGCTTGCGCATCTGCTCGGTTTTCATGCCCTGGGCCGCCAAAGCGCGCAGGCCGCGCTCCAGGCGCGTGTCAATCTGCTCCTGCACCAGCGACTCGGGAACCGCAAAGGGGTAGCGCTCGGCGAGCGCGGCGAGGAGCCGGTCCTTGGTCTGGGCTTCCACGCGGTGGCGTTTACGGCCGGCCAGGTACTCGCGGACGCGGCTTTCCAGATCCGCCAGATTCTCGTAATGGCCCAATTCTTTGGCGAAATCGTCGGACAGCTCCGGCACGGAGCGCTTCTTGATGGCCTTGACCTCGACGTCATAGGCCACAGTCTTGCCGGCCAGCTTCGGTTCGGCATAATCGGCGGGGTAGATGACCTCGGCCTTCAGCTCCTGGCCGGGTTTAGCGCCGCGCAAGGCGGTGGTGAAGGCCTCCACGGTGTCCTTGCCGCCTACTTCCACCAGCGTGTTTTCGCCCGCGACGGGGGCAGCCTCAGGCTCGCCCTCGATGATGCCCTTGTAGGTGATCTGCGCCCAGTCGCCGTTTTTCAGAGCCCTGTCTTCCTCCACCGGCTCGATGGTCGCACGCGACTCGCGCAACTGCTCCATTTCCTGCCGGTACTCCTCTTCGGTGACCTCCACAGACGGCTTTTCCACAGTGACCTTCTGATAACCCTCGATGGAGAACTCCGGCATAAACTCGAAGATTGCCTTTACATGCAGCGGCTTGCCGTCTTCGATGGTCAACTCGGCAACCCGCGGCTCGCCGACGGGCTTGATGCCCAAATCGAGGACCGCCTTGTTAAAGCGTTCGGGCAGCAGGCCGTTAATCACATCTTTGCGGATGCCATCGGCAAAGCGACGCCGGATGACTGATTCCGGCACCTTTCCGGCGCGGAAACCGGGGATTTTGGCGTGTTTCTGATAGTTGCCGACCACCGTTCGATAGGCCCTGGAGACCTCCTCGGCGGGGATGTCCAGCACCAGTTCACGGGTACAGTCGGGGTTAAGAACCGGCCCATGAGAGTGATCGTGACCTTGGTGATCCTGGGCTTGGGCATGATCGTGATCGAGGCCGTCGTGCGCCGCCTGGGTCTCATCAGGTTGTGGTTTGTTTTCGACTGTGCCGGTAGAGCTCAACGTTTTGCCTTCCATGCGCTGTGCGCGCCGAACAAAATGCCAGACTGGGGGATAAACTGCCTTTTTCAAGCCACATAACAGCGTTTAAGGCTGTAAACAGCCGATGATTCGGCAGGCTCACAGCCATGGGCTGCCGCAGCGGGCACACCAATCCCCGCAGGAGGAAAATCCCTTCACTCATGGTATGAGGGTTTACAGGCAGGGTCAAACCGGTTGGGCAGGTTTTGGGGCCGGAGGGACCGGGAAAGGCACTACTGGACCTGGAAGGGCACTACTCCACCCCACGGACGAAGACCTGTCCATTCACCCCAGCGAGCAAAGATCGCTCGCCGGGGGCCCCGAATCCGTGGGGACCCCGGTTACCGTTCGACGAGCTGAGGTTTGCGCACGTAGGGAAGGAATCGGGGATGGGCCGCGCCGCAATGGGCGTAGTGGGTGCGAGCCTCGGCCAGGCTGAGGGAACCATTCACGGTCAGACGGACATCAGAGGCATCGTCGTCCTCCTGGCCGTCATCCTCCCACCAGCAGACGGGGCACAGGGCCAGCGCCTCGGGCGCATCCAGCGTTTTATATCCGCAGCATGGACAACGAAAACTGGCCATCACAACTTCCTCGATACAATTTGACGGCAACAGCGGCCTGCAGGATTACACAGGAGGCAGATTTTGGCCGTCTGCTTTCTGCTTTGGGGACGCAGCTCCAGTTTGGGAAGAACCTTGAAGGTGGGCTCCTATCGCAGCAATCCGTATATCAGCCAAATGCTCCCGGCCGAGGATGGATGGCGTCGCGAGGCAAGGAGAGATGTGGGCCTGGTCACACTTTGCGGCTGGCGTCCGGCGTCGAAGCCACCGAAGAGGAGATCAAGGAGTTCTGCCAGGGCCAGATCGCCTACTACAAGATTCCCGAACACGTTCGCTTCGTCACCGAGTTCCCGGCGACGTTGAGCGGGAAAATACAAAAATACAAGATTCGCGAGTTTGAGATTGAGGCGCGGGGGTTGCAGGATGTGGCGAAGACGGCGATGGCGTAGCGGAACAGTGAAATAAAACTCGATTCCAAATCTCCAAAAGTGGGACTTGGTGCACCCATTCATTCTTGAATTAAGCAGACCCGGGCCAACCGCTCAAAGGGGTATAATTCATGTGAAGAATTATGAACAATGATCAAAATACAATGCGCAAGGACACTCCTTGGCGCGACAATTCTCCTTTCGTCACGACTTTCTATGCAATTCTAACCGCTATGGTTGGCGCATTTTTGGCGCTGGCTATCGGGGACAAGGAGATCGCTGCAGTCTGGTATTGGCCTATTGGTTTACTAGCTCTTTCTATGATCTCCTTTATTTTGGGACTCGAGAGGTGCGGCGAAGCAATGGATGAGGATGATATTGACAAATACCTCGCTTGGCTATTGGTCTACAATCTCGGAAGTGTCACAATGTTTTTTGGTGTCGCGACTTACATAGGGATGCATTATCACGTCAGTTGGACATTATTTGTCATTCTTCTCATTGCCGCATTAATCGCATCCTTGAAATGGCTAAGCGATATTAGGTTCTTGATTTTTGCGAGTGACGCGGACTCTAAAGAATATCGGGAAGAGTTGCTGGGGAACCGATCGCCACAGAAACAATTGGATTTTGTGGTGCTACTGTATGGATTTTGCAGAAGAATGCATAAACGGAAAGTCAAGGACTCTTGTATGCCAGACACAAATAGTTATACAAGGCTTCGTCCATCTAAAATACATGGGGTCGGAGTGTTTGCTATACGAGGTATAGCGAAGGGTACAAATATATTCAGTGACGATAAATCGGAGATGATCTGGATCGATAAGGACGTGATTCAAGAAAAGAGTGGAGAAGTTAGAAGACTATATGATGACTTCTGCGTCCTCAGTAATAATAAATACGGATGCCCGAAAGGCTTCAACAACATGACAATAGGGTGGTATATTAATCAGCCTCTTGAAGGTCAAAAGCCCAATGTTGTCTGTAACGACGAATATGATTTTATTGCAAAGAGGGATATTCGTGCTGGAGAGGAACTTACTGTCGATTATTCCACTTTTAGTGACAATCCAACAGCTGGGTGATAGGCGAATAGCGTGTGCTCCACGTCGCACTTGGGCCCATAAGAACGGCGAATAGCCCAGGTCTGACCGTCCAATAAGTGAATGACTGCCCCAGGACTCGCTTTTGGGAACTGGGAGACGACGAATCTCAAACGCCCGCCATTACCGGACGGGAATTTGCAGCAGAACCGCAATGTACTGGCGCACCTTGGCGATCATCTTTGCTGGAGCTTTGGAATGAAACTCCGCCCCGCGGCCCTCCCAATCCATGCTCTTTAATTGATCGACAAGCACGGCCCCATCCACGCTTCCAACGGTGATCGGCAACGTGAAGGGGTATGGCTTGACCTTGCTGGTCAGGGGACAAACCACGGCCAAGCCGCTGGCCCGGTTGTAGCGCAGATCGGTCAGGACGAGCGCGGGCCTGCGCTTTGCCTGTTCCCGGCCAACCTGTGGATCGAAGTCCAGGAAGACAATGTCGCCAGTATCGGGAACGTACTGGTTCACCATTCGACAGCTTCCCTTCCGACTTCCGGCCCGAGTGAAATCTCCGCGTAGCGATTCTCCGGAGTAATTTGGGCCACCAGTTGGGCCAGGGTTGGGAGTTCTCCTACCCGATGCATCTGCACAACCCCATCGGCAGCTACTGCGATCTCCAGCGGGTCGCCCAACTGCAAGCGAGCGTCATCCGCTATGGGCTTCGGAATCCTGATCGCCAAGCTGTTTCCCCATTTCAGCACTTGAGCCTGCATATTTCCCCCTGTAGATACATTGTATCATCATTGGTTAGCACAGGAGACCGCGTCGCCGACACAATTCCTAAACCGCGCTACAATCTTCCTATGCCGCATACCTACGAGGAAGTTCGACAATTCGCGCAAGAACTGCCGGAGGACGAGCAGATACAGCTTGCGAACTCGCTGTGGGAGCGCGCCGTTGCCGGCGAGGATGAGGCCAGCGAGGCGGAGATTGCCGCGGCCTGGGGAGCGGAGATTGCCCAGCGGGTTGAGCAGATCAAGGCCGGGACCGCAATGACCTATTCATTGCAAGAGGTGGCGGCGGATTTGCGGGCAATTGCCGGACCATGAAGGCTTTGCAGATTCACGAAGCCGCACGGCGCGAGGCCAATCAGGCAACGATCTGGTACGCGGAGCGAAGCATTCCTTCGGCGCGCAGGTTTCGCGATGAGTTGCTGGCCGGCTTTGTCAGCGCAGCAACCACTCCGCTTCTTTATCCACCCTATTTGCACGGAACCCGGCGCGTTCTGCTCAAGCGATTTCCTTATTTCATCGTATTTTTCGACTGGCAGGACGAGATTTATATCGTCGCCGTAGCTCACGCCAAGCGGCGGCCCGGATACTGGAAAAGACGAGCCTAAATAAAAGAACATTCCAGGCTACTTTGCCGCCCGATGCGCTGCCAGCATCTCCCGGCGCAGAATCGCATTGATGCGCGACTGGTAGCCTTTGCCCTGCGCCTTGAGCCAGGCCAGCACATCGGCATCCACGCGCGCTGTGATCTGGCGCTTCACGGGGCGATAGAAACGGCCGCGTTCGGCATTCTTCCACTGTTCATCGGTCAGCTCGGGGGCGTCACTCAAGTCAATCTCGCTGTCCGGCCGGCCGGCGAGCGCACGCAATTGTGCCCGATCTGCCTTCGTCAGGGGCGGCAGCGTCTCTAACGTATAACTAACCATTTTCGTCTTCATAGCGTTGTCTCTCCTTTCGTGTTGCAGGTCGAGCTGAGATGATGCGCATCACTTCTATTGTTGCGTTGTTCCTGTCTTCCTCTTGAACAGTGTGTGCCACCATCATGACCAGCCATCCATCGACCTCGCCATATGTTCGCCAGCGCTGCTCTCCATCCTGGATGCGTTCCTTGACAGACACGAAGAGCGGATCCAGAAAGACCTGGCTAGCTTGCTGGAAGCTGACGCCATGTTTGCGCTGGTTGGCGAGGTTCTTGGCCTCATCCCACTCAAACCGGATTCCGGTCATGCCATTATTGTAATTATATTATTGTAATTATGCAAGCGGATAATTTTGCGCGGAGTCTTCCCAGGTCTCGATTGAGACCTGGGTGTACTGCATCTAGTCGCTCTACTTGACACGGGTGGCGGTGAACTGCTGCGCGGGGCGGTCGCCGGCAGCACCAAACTGGCGGGTGAATTTGATGGTGTCCCCGTCGATCTTGCCGGTGTAGAGCATCTTGAACTCATTGCCGTCGCGGCTCATCACTGTGGCAAAGGAGATGTTGTCGCCATCGATCTTGCCGTCGGAGATGGCCATTTCTCCGCGCGGGGTGGTGACGGCGCCGGTCAGTTTTGCGCCATCAACTGTGAAGTTGAAGGTGATGGTTTGCGTGCCTCTGGGCGACTCAACGGTGGCGGTCCACTTGCCGTTGAAGTCCGCGGCCAGAACGGCGACGGAACCGAATGCGAGGAAGAGTACAGCGAGCAACGCCTTGCGTAGCATGGATTTCCTCCGGGAAAAAGATTTTGGCGGAAAATTGGAACTCGCCGCCTGTGATGGAGACGCGCAGCAGGGCTGATAAGTCTCAATCGAGGGCAGAGCGACATGCGGCCTTTGCTACTTTTCTTTCGCTACGCGAGGGGGCGCCTCCACCGGCTTGTCGTAGCGGCCGCGGAAGGCGTTCCAGCGGACGATGGTAATCTCCTGGAGCATCTTGAAGCCGTCCTTCACGTAGCTCATGCGTGAGCGCTCGTCGTGGGCCCAGCTGACCGGCACCTCGATGATCCAGAAGTCGCGCTTGAGGGCGATGAAGAGGATCTCCGGATCGAAGCCCCAGCGCTCGATGGTCTGGAGCTGGAAGACGGTTTGGGCAGCCTCGCGGGTGAAGGCCTTGAAGCCGCATTGGGTGTCGGCAAAGGGCAGGCGCATGATGAAGCGAGTGACAATGTTGAAGCAGCGGCCGAAGAACTGGCGGTAGAGGGGCTGGCGCTGGGTTTGGCGGTCTTTCTCCAGCCAGCGGGAGCCGATGGCGATGTCCGCGCCCTGGCGGATGGCGGCAAAGAGGCGTTCTGCCTCTTCGATGGGCGCGGAGAGATCGGCGTCGGTGAAGAGCACCACATTGCCCCGCGCGTGGAGCATCCCGGAGCGCACGCTGTAGCCTTTGCCGCGATTGCCGGGGTTCTCGAGGAGCCGGACCTCGGGCGCGGTTTGGGCATAGGCACGCACCACCTCTGCCGTCGAATCGGTTGAGCCGTCGTTGACAATCAGGACTTCAGCATCCCAGCGGCGGGCGCGGATGCAGCCCACCACCGAGACCAGCGCCGCCAGGACGCGGGTACTTTCGTTGAAGACCGGAATCACGATGCTGTACATTGGCCGGGCTTTATTGCCGGTGTTGTGCTTGAAATTGTCCTTCACGTCTCTCCCCCTCCCCGT
>Ga0187873_1003918_pt1 | contig 10471 bp, 21 predicted proteins | sample June2016WEW_16_1_2_FD_133012 | JGI IMG/M metagenome (GOLD analysis project Ga0187873, IMG submission 133012) | Peatland microbial communities from SPRUCE experiment site at the Marcell Experimental Forest, Minnesota, USA - June2016WEW_16_100 | ecosystem: Environmental > Terrestrial > Soil >... | reverse complement strand
CCGCTTCAGGCGTCCGGCGTCTTCTTCGGATTTGCGCCGCCATTCATGCAGAGCGGATTTCTGTGATTCGATAACTCCGCGCTGCCGGGCTGATTCGTTCTCCAGTTCATGGACCCACTGGACGAACTCACCTACTTCGCGACCTAACCGGAGAGCAGCGTCCTTGGCCTGCTCCAACGTCGGTTCAGGATCGTACTCAAACGGTGAATGGAAGCGCGTCGGATCGGCTGTAGACCGATTCGTGGCCGTATGAGATACTTGTCCGTCACTCATCGGTAAACCTCCCCATTTGCGATGGCGACTACCCAAAGAGCCAGTACTCCGGCAGCAATCATAATCGCTATTATCGCCGTGCGTCCCGCGTACCACCAAAAGCTCCGTGCGTTCGGTTTAACATCTTCAATTTGCGCCGCCGCGTATGCCCGCGCAGCATCTTCACGTTCCAGCGGCTCGTGCGAGCACTGGCGGGCGTCATGGCCGCAGATCAGGCAGCGGTTCATAAACGTGCCGCCTTCCCATACTCGCCGCCGATCCTCCGGCTGGCGTGAAGTCCCAGCAGTAGCGTGCTGGCTGATCATGATAGATGATGGAACGCTGCGGTGTCCACGCATCCTTTGCCTTGCGGCATTCCGGGCACAGCGGCCCGGCTCCCGTGGTGCGATGCTCTGCGGCGATCAGGCCGCAACGAGTACGAACATTCAAGGGAAGGCGTAAATGCCTCATTGGTTTTCCTTCCTCGGATCGTCAAGGCTGAACATCCGGCGCAGTTCGGCCACCTGACCGTCTTCGTCTTGATGAAGCGAAGCCTTCAACCGCGCCGTATTCACCAGGGCGAGTTCTCCGGCGCGAACCTTCGGTTGCGGGCTTATCGCACCCCACTTGCGGATGGGAGTGCTCATTTGATAACCCATCCTTTCCGCAACTTCGCGCGGAGCCGCTTCGGAGTTAGGCGAAGACGTGCCCGATTAGAGAGCTTCTTGGATTTGGTCATGCGCCTTCTCCTGCGGGGTTACGGGCGGTTTCTCCTTCCGCTTCCCCATCGCGCTGAACCTTGCCAACCGCAAGGCTACGAGCCACCGTGCAAGCCGCGGCGACACGTGAATCAGCTTCTCTTCCTTCTTGGGCTTCTTGTCCTTCATTCCGCTTTCTCCTGTGCATCTTCAAGAGCGACTTCCAATTCAGCTACGCGCTCCCATTCCAGCATCGGATCATGCTTCCGACGCCAAAACTCCACCACCCGAAGATCTAGGCAGTTCATCGTGTCGCCCGTACAGTCATGAGCTGGCGGATCGCCGTAATGAAGGCTCCGAACCTTAGAGGCTAACGTCCATCCGAATCCGTGCTCGGTAATCGAACGGTGAATCTCCACCATGAACTTCTGGTCGCACGCCTGACAAGCGATCTCTACCAGCGCCACCTCGTCAGCATAGATGCATGGGCAGGCTCCGGGGTCGAACTCGCCGTACCGCGGCGTCCCGTTCGAATCGAACCAGGACGGCGGTTCTGAAATACGGCTGCGGATGTCTTCAAAATCGTGGTGCATCCTGACCCTCTTCATATCCGTCATCCGCTAGGTCGCCATCATCCTGCGTCTCCGCGCCAGCCTCCAGTGCCTTCGGTTCCGGCAGCGACACCAGCTTGAGGTCGCCGCGCACGTCGCGCTCGATGGCCTTCCGCGCCGCGCCCTCCGTGCAAGGGATGATCCGGTAGATCGAACCGGCGCCGACGAGAACGGAGACGCCCGGAGAGCCGGCGCGCTGAACCGTGGTGCCTACCGGACGATACTTGCCATCCACCCAGGCGGGTTCTTCCAAAACGTACTCGCGATCCGGCAGCTCCGGCGTGTCAATCCGAAACAGGACCGCTTGGCCGTAAGCCTCGGTCTTAACAAATCCGACGTGGGATTGGTGGCCCATCACCTCGACCTTTGCCCATCCGCTGAAGCTTGCCTGATTCTCTGCGTCCACTTTTGATCCTCCTATTCGTCTGCAAGACGCTCAACCTTCGCCGGTCAAACGGCTTGCGGGCGGCCCTGCGAACCTAGGGGCAGGGCTGCCCGATTACGTTACCCCACCGACCCGTTGATGATCGTGATACTCAGGTTGTCCGCGATCTGCGTCCGCGCCTGGTCGAACGCCGTCCGCACGATCTCTTCCGGCCGCAGGAGCGTGTAGAAGAAAACCAGCTTCTGCTCCTTGATCCGGTAACGCAGGAACGCGCCGACTTGCAACGGCAGACCACCGATGAAGACCGGAATCGAAAGCGTGAACTGATCGGGAACCGTCACGGCCTTGCCGCCGCTCACGGTGGTCTTGGTCGTCTCGGTGTACTTAAAGTTCACCTTGCCACCGGCCATCCGCTGCGCTGCCGCGAACTCCACGTCAACCGTGGCTTCGAGGTCTTCGGCGATCTCGCGGATGCTGGCCGGATTTGGAGTAACGATGTCCGTGGAGTTCTGCTCCAGGAACTCGGCGAACTGCTGCTGGGTCAGTTGCCGGTTATTCGATCCAGTCCACGTCTTCCACTCTTCGGACTGACGAAGCGTAAGCAGAAGGCGGTGCTGGCCCCAGCGCGGCGAATTGCCATCTCCGGCAGCGTGGTAGTCAAGGACGGCCAGAACCTTCAGCGCCGTTTCGTCGGCGAACACGCGGCTGTTCTCGTCGTTGAATAGCGTGTAATATGCCGCGAAGGATTCGGGGTCGAAGACCGTCACGGTTTGCTTAATGCGCTCCGGCGCCGCGGCGTGCTCGTTGAACTGGAGTTCCGGCAACTGCGTGACCTTTCCGCCCACCACGATGTATGGAACGGAAACCGCGCCCGCGTTCTTCACCTCGGTTGGCGCGGCGGCCAGCCTGCCGACCTCGATGAGCGACTGGATTGTCTCGTCGGTGATTTCGTTCATTGCTTTTTGGTCCTCTCTTTCGGAGCCTCGCTCGGCTCCATCTGAAACATCGCGGACTGGGCCGGATCGTCGCGCGTTAAGGCGCCCTCTTTTGTGACAAAGAAGAAACTCTTGCCGACCTGAAGCTCCGGCTTCTTCATCTTGCAGGTGTGCTCGGTCTGGACTTCCAGAACCGCGCCACCCATACCGAGTTTCGATGGCTCGGCCTTCAGGGTGATTATGAGTTCTCCCTTGCCGGCCGTGTCAAGCACGGCGCCGATCATCTCGTTGAATTTCTGGTTGATGTCCATCGCGACCGCGCCCGACCGCATATCCATCAACACCTGAAGCACGTCGTTCTTTGGCGCTTCGTTCTTTTCTTCCAAAGCAGACCTCCTGATTCCCTACTCGAACCCCAGTGACCCGATGTTCCTCTGCTTCTTGCCGCCGCGCGGCGGATCACCCGGTGCCGGAGCCTTCCCAACCGCTTTCCATCCGGGAACCGGATCGCCCGGCTGCATGATGGCACGCAAGAGCTTGCCCTCGAAATAACACTCCTGGCCGGTCTTCAGCCCCTCGACCGGCAGCGTGTCCCGGTTATAGGTCGGGATCTCTCCGCCGTTCTGCGGTTCGGTTGCCGATTGCTGCGCTACTGGTTGCGGAGCCGGTTTCTCGGTCGATGCCGCGTGGTTCCGTTGCCTGAGTTCCTCCAGCTCCCTTTGCGCCCGTTCTGCCGCATTCAGGCCTGTAGGCTGCGTCGTTTCCGCGGCAGGCTGGTTACCACCTGCCGGAGCCTTCGGCGCGTCCTGGCCGCTTGCGGCAGCCAAAGGCGCGGTGTTTTCAGGCTGCGCCGGTTGAGCGGACGGATTCGGTCCGCTCTTCACATAATTACCGCCATCCTCATTCCATTTATGCCGCTCTCCGGCTACCAGAATTTCGGGATATATCGGCGCCCCCGCCTGATCCCAGGAATCCCAGGTATCAAAGGTCGGCAAGGCGGCAGCGTATTCCTGATCGGCACGACCGGCAACTTCTCGGCAATCGGTGGTATCGAGGAATTTCTGGGCTATCGGCTTCAGCGACCCATAGAAGGCCGCATACGCTTCCGTCCCCTTTTCCGCCTCAGATCTAGCCCGCGTCCTCAGTCGTTCTTTGGGGTCGATAGCTACGCCGCTCTCGTTCCATTTTCGGATTGCTTCACCGTCCGCTTTCGTGAGCATCCGACCGCCAGGGAAGAACCGTGACAGCATCTTGGGAACCTTGACGGGTGTGGCAAAGTGCGTCTCATCCTCGATGCGGAGCGATACCAGAACCTCGAAGAGCGCATTCTTCTCCGTATCTGGCAACATGCCGAGCGTGATTACGCTGGTCTTCTCATGACGTTCGGCGCTGCCAGGAAAAATCGGATCGCCCTTCTTCACTGGCTTGGTTTTCTCATGCGCGCGGAAGCAGAAGATAATATGCATCTGCGAAGATAGGCAATGCGCCATAAATCGTTTGTGCTCGATCTTTGCCAGCGCCCAGTTCGGCATACCGCCGAGCTTGTTGTTTTCCGCAATGTCGCAGCAGCCACCTTCACCGGCCCATTCATGGCTCGTGGAGTCAATCACGCAAACCGCAAACCCAGCGTCTTCCGCCGCCTTAACCGCCGCGATGTATTTCTTGGGCGTATACGGCGCCGCGATGTCCAGGCGCTTATACCTGCCATGCGGCATAGCCGCGCGGATATCCGGGTCGTCCGCATAGAGAGATCCGCGCTTGTTCTCGGCGTCAATTAGTCCGACCGTACCATCCTGGCCGGCGAGTCCAGCAGCTAACAGCAAAGCGCCGAACGTCTTACCGCTTCCGGTTGGCCCATACAGTGCAACTAAAAGCGGGATTCTTTCACGTACTGCATCTTTAAATTCCAGCGCCATATTTTCAGTACCAAACTACTCCAGGGAACTCTTGGTCTACGAGGGGGTCCACTTCACAAGCGTAACGCCATGGTCTGTCTATCCCGAAATGCGTTAAGCACTCGGCATAGCGATGAATCAGTGCCCGCATCTCTGCTCGGCCGCGCTCCCATAGCAGGCTTACCTCACCACCGACTTTCGGCCGCATGACGCGGATTCTGGTTTCATGCGGCTCTTCCGATTCCACGAAGGCGAAGGCGAACTCACCGTTCGTCCACGGATGTTCACGCTTCTCGCACAGCGCACGGATGAACGAATAAAAGACTCCCTGTTGATAGTACTTCTCCCACCAAATCGCCTTGGTGACGGATTCGTCAATAGTGCGCCCGCGTTGCTGCGTAAAGCTCTTGAGATCAAAGATGAGCTTCGGCGTAACGAAATCCATGCGGGCCTTGAGCGCCACGCCGCTATCGGGGTCCGTGGCGAACATCGGGATTTCCGGTTGCCCATCGGCGAGAAGCGCTTGAATCCGGGGCTCGGCCAGTAATGCACTTGCGGCGCCCTGCACGCGCTTCCATTCCTCCACCCCGAAGATGACCTTGTTGGCGTGCTCGGCGGCATGATAGGCGTACAGAACGTCAAGGATCGGGACCTTCGCATCGGCCTTTTGTACTTGATCGATGAGTCCAGCTTTAACCATTCCCTTTGGCGTCAGGCCATGGCTGGTAAGCCACTTGCGAAGATCGTCAATGGTTTTCAGGCAGCCGGGATAATCGGCGGGGTCAATGGCTCGGGCGTAGCGGCTGTCGAACTTATCGGGCTCCAGGACGGCGCAATGAATCGCAGACCCGATGTTCTGTTCCATCGTCGATTCTTTAATTGGGCGTTGCGGATTAACCTCCATATACCAGTAACGCAGCGGGCTGACCGCGAGATGCTTCATCGCGGAAAACGATAAGCCTTGCATTGGACGGTATTCTGCTTCGGATATTGTACCGGCCTGAACTCCAGCGTCAACCATTGGACGCCTCCTTGAGTTGTCGGATCTCCGTCTCAACCTTCGAGAGTTTGACCCCGGTTTCATTCTGCCGGTGGATCAAGGTCTGTCGGTACGCCTGAAGATCCTTGAGGCGTTCCGTGAGGTGTTTCTGATTGCGACTGTTTTTCATAGCGTTTTGATTTACTCCTTCGGACGTTCTAAGATCCAAGCGATGCCGAGCAGGGCGCAGATGATCCCGATTAGTCCGCAAGCCAAAGCTCCAATCGCCTGATCCATGCATCCTGCCACGAAAGCGCCCGCGATAAACGCAGAACACGCGAAAGTAACGGCTTCCATTTTGCTCACCGCTCTGCCCTCCGCGCCTTGCCCCACGCCTCCACGCGCTCCCGGCTGCCGTGGCAGAGGGACGGCGCGTGATTGTGAAGCCAGCGAAACAGCGCCGGAAGTTCAGCCACCGTTGATTCATCGCAATAACAGACAGCGGCTAGATCGTGAGCCAAGACTAAGCTCAGGCCGGTTCCAGGATCAAGGCCCTTCTTTATCCAGAGGCTCATTGACGCACGATGGGCGATTGGGCGGGTTGAGTAGTCAACCGGATCGCCGTCAACGGTTTGGATTGGCTTGGGATGATCCTGTGTCGGCACCCCATACTCTCCGATAGATGCTCGAATTATTCTAGTCTCCAGATCTTCTGCCGTACCGCCGGATGCAGCGGCGTTCAGGATCGAGCGCAACGGCTCGGCTACGTGGGAGTTTCTCATATCTTCTTTTTGGAACGGAATCGGCGCAGCCAGTCCCGCAATGCGGCCTCAACGATCTGACGCAGCGTCAGGCCGCTATCAACCGCCGCGTGTCCGATCTCTCGGTGAATGTCTCTGCTGATTTGAACTGGCGTTCGATTCTCGCGATCCATAATCCTGTATAAGCGTAAACCAGTTTACGGCGATTGTAAAGAGAAATCTTCGCCTAAATTAAAAAGGCCCCCCCGATTGCTCGATGGAGCCTTGCCTTGGAAGCGTAAGGTGCGTTACGTGCGGAAGCGAATGCCGAGAGCATCACAGGTCCCCGATTCCCCCTGCCAAGGGTGAGCGATTTGTTAAGCGTCTCCCCAGGAACTACACGCCCAAAGTGGCGATCCTCGCGGAGTCGGCATTACGGGATTGGCAGGCCCGCAACCTTTGTCGCTCCAAAATTCATCCGCAAGGATAGAATACGCCTGATCGCCGGAAATGTAAAGTCCAAACGCGAAACGGCCCGAAGCCGTTAAGCTCCGGGCCGTTCCATTCATTCCCTGCCGGTCGCATTTCCGTGGCCGTCCAACTTCGACTCAGCCCCCGTACTCTGTCCGGCTGACGCCTAACCTGAAGGGGCGTCAAAGGAATCGGACGAAAGGTACTTCAGCGGCGTTTTTCAAGCTGCCAGGCCGCCCGCAGCCACAGAGAATCCGAGAGGCGGCACGCGCCGGCCGCTTAGGGAATTGATCAATATGGAGTCTAGGCAAGACGCCCACAGGCCGGCGCATTTACTGTGCTGCCGGAAGTGCGGGCGCCGAGTGATGCCGACTTTCAAGATCTCGATTCGGGACAGCACCAGGAGCGGCGCTCCCCGCGCCAGCGACATCAGCACCACGATCAGCGCGAACGCCGCCAGCAAGAAGGTGAATACAAACGTCATGACTGTTCGCTACCTCGTTGAGCGTTTCAAAAACACTATACGGAATCAGAATAAGCCTGAACGTTCCGAATGTAAAGAGGAATCTACTACTGGTTTTGATCCGGCGCCGGAGGATTCGGTGGCACCGCAGATTCCGTGTGCGTGTCGGTCGTCGCGGTCTGCCCCGGCTTCGGCTCGCCCAGTTGCTCAGGCAGGGTGCTGCCCGACACGGACCCCAGTTGATGCGTGAGCACCGCGCTGATCGTGGTCAAGACGGCCAACACGCCGTATCCGTACTTCGGATCAAGGAAGAACGATGCGCCGCCCAGCAGGGCGAGGATGATCATACACGCGATGATCACCCAGGAACTTGATTTCATGCCGCCGTTGCCGTTCATTGTTTCTCTCCGTTCGGGCAGCCCGGCCAGTGGTACGAATCAGCCATCGTTGCCATATCCGTGAGCCACCACTTGCCCGCCGTATCTTTTGCTAGGTCTACGCTCCACGATCCGCCGTCCTGAACTTTGGCAGCGAGCACGGCCAATCGCTCGACCTCCGGCATTTCTAAGGGCAGCCGATGGAGGCGTTTAAGCATCGCGCGCCAACCGACGGGCAGTCCGTGATGCTCCGCTAACGCTTCCGCCGGCCAGTACGGATGCCTACAGATAATCCTCTCGCCGTCCGAGAACAGTCTCCATTCCCGCGAGATTGGGAGGCCGTGGAACGCGGTGAACGGAGCTTCGAGCGTCAAGAACTGTCGAACCAGGATAGCCTTCGGGCCTTCCCGCTCAAGCCAGAACTTCATCTCGTTGTCTTCGATGGTACGGCAGATAGGATGCGCAGCCCTCTCAAGCGAGTCGATGCAATAAGCAGTCGGCCCTGAGTGTTTCGCGGAACCGAGATCCCTCCGAATGAAGACCGGCAACCCGATGGCCGACGCAGCTTCCTTAACGGCGATGACCAATCGGTCCATCTCGGCAGACTCTTCTCCGTCGAAAATAGGCATAACAGCTGTGTGGCTGTAGGGAATGGTGATCGTCCTCGGAGTCGGCAACCCAGCAGCCTCAATCTTCGGAAGCCAGTTCAGCGAACTATTCAAATTCATGCCGCCTCCTTGAATCCTACCGCTATCTCAATCCGTCCGAGGATCGCGCTCCCGTGCCGCGCCAGCAGCAGATCCAACGTCGCCGCGGCCTTCTTCGCCTCAACCAGGCATTCTTCCTCGGTCCCGTGGTCGAACATCCACCACTGCGTCCCGTAGTGCGCGCCGGTTTCATGGAAGTAGAGGATCGCGCAGACATGCCATGGAAGCGTTTGGCTGGCGATCCACCAGTTGCCGCTCTCCCAGCGGCGATTCGCGGCGTCCCAGGTCCAGGTCATACTTATCTCGGGGCGAAAGTTTCCGCTTCCCTCACGTTGTAGACCCATACGTGGTCATCTTCATGGCCCAGTGCCATTGGTATGATCCAACGGAGGTTTGGGACTACGTTCGGAAGAGATGAGATGCTGAAAGTTGCCACTTCCTCCGTTTCCCGTTGGCGCACTTCGGCTAATTTCACAGAATCGAAGGCGTGAAAGAAATCCACCTCCCAGCCAGGTCCGCCAAGGCGAAGGAAAAGAGTCCATGAAACGGGTACGCCAGCTTCTTCGATGAACTCGCGCCACATGGCCGCGTCGCTGCTTTCATCGGGAAGGCCCGGCGCTCCTGGGTTTCGTTTGCCGCCGATTCCGTTCCATCGCCCTACGACAGCGGCGGGGCCGTGATTCTTGTGGATCAACGCCACTTTCTCACGGGCAGAATCGAAAAGCAATCCTACTACGTATTTATCCATTCACGTTCTCCCAGCGCGAGTTCTCGCGGTTCCAGGTCCAGATCATAAGGGCTATTCGGAATTGAGTGGTGAAAGTCACTGACCACCTTCCGTCTCCTTTTCTGCGTCGGTCTGTGGACTTTCCACAAACGGGCGCGTGAGTTCTGCGAAGATTTCCTCGTCCACAGCCGACTCGCCAAACTTGCCGCGTTTGACCGTCGGACCGTAGATGATCTTGGCGCGGATCGCTTCGAACGAGTAACCGCGTCCGTTGCGGTTCGCTATCTTTGCCAGCCCGTTGGCGGCTTCCGTGTAGGCGTTCGTCGCGCCGGTCCCGAAGTAGTTGAGGATCTCGGGCTTCCAGTTCTCCACGGCTGCCGCAAACTTATCGGCCATTGAATTTTCACGCTCGATTGCATTGTCAACCATGTACCTCCACGAAGATGTTACTGGCAAAGGATCGCAGTGCAACTCTGGCGTGTCTATCCCATCTCGTAGGGCTATAAGAAAATCCAACGTCGTCACCGTCTCGCCCTCCTCAATCCCACTTCATACGCGATCCCCGGATCACTCAGCGCCGATTTCATGCCGACGATCTCAAACGCCAGCCCCCATTTGGTCTTGCCGATCTGCCAGTCAGCCAAGAGCGTTCCCGCTACGCCACCCTGAACGCTTGACCCGGCGCCCGCCGTCGCCATCGACAATTGGCCGCAAGTGAACAGATGCACCGGCCAATCGAGCACCTGCTGGCAAACGCCACCCCGCGCCACGCTCTGAAGCTGGAACGGCTTGAGCGACAGCGGCCACACGTTGTACTCCAGGGCCATGTAGGAGTGTTGCGCAAAGGTCGATACGCTGTTGGGCGAAAGTTGATAGGCGTAGGCCAGTCCTCCCGTCACGCTTGGGTGCGAGTACGCCTGATAGCTGGCAAACGTGGCGATGAACTCGTTGGCCGGCGTCGATGGCGGCGCAGGGATCGGCGGCTGAATCTGGATGACTGGCGCGGTACTCGTGATCGGCGCGACCGTCTGAATATCGCAAGCCGTGAGCGTACTGCCTGTACACTCCGATCCAACACAACAGCCGGAATGGGGCGGGGCAGGGATCGGCGCTTGCCCGAAGGCGGCAAGGCAGAAGGCGAAGAGGGAGAGGGGTTTCATGGTCGCTCCATCCACACGTCAACCCATTCGGAATCAGCCACAGAATCATGGCTCCATTGATGCCGGATCGG
>Ga0187873_1003912_pt1 | contig 10484 bp, 9 predicted proteins | sample June2016WEW_16_1_2_FD_133012 | JGI IMG/M metagenome (GOLD analysis project Ga0187873, IMG submission 133012) | Peatland microbial communities from SPRUCE experiment site at the Marcell Experimental Forest, Minnesota, USA - June2016WEW_16_100 | ecosystem: Environmental > Terrestrial > Soil >... | reverse complement strand
GTGATAGCCTTGGATGAATAGGATGTTTTCATGGACCCCAGATAATGACCGAAGGCTCAAGATGTCAATTCATTTTCAGAACTGGGTCCAGGCCACCGGAAACCTGGCCAGCCTGCCCAGTGAAGGCGGCAACCTGTGCGGCATCTTCCCCGTGCCCAATTCAGACTGTCAAGGAACTGGAGTCGCAACCTTTGTCGTCCCGATTCCAGATCGGGATCGAATTGGCCATTGTTCGACAAAGTTGACGACGAAGGCTGCGACAAAGGTCCGGAATCCGAGCTTTTGGGACATGGGGCAGCCGGCGTGGACCTGCCAGCCGATCTTGTGGCAGGCTTGCCCCCAGGGTGTGCCGGAAGCGGCGGCGGTCCTGGTCGTCCGCCAAGCTCGGTCCGCGGCGGCGGCCGCGACTCATGACGCCTTGGATGGCCCCGGGTTACCGAATGCGCAGCTTGCGTGGCGCAGCGTCAGGCTAAGCGGCCGTGAAGAATAAATAGTGTGTGGCTTCAACCGCAACGCGGTTGTGTAACAAAGCCCAAGGTTGGACCGAAGGGACAACCCTGGGTGGCGGCGATGGAGGGGCCATCAACCCCAACGGGGTTGATGGGCATTACCGCGCGATTTCCCAGGGTTGGCGCCGCGCCAACCCTGGGCTTTGCTGCACACCCCCGTTGGGGTTGGAGCGGGGAGGCTTCATCTTAGCCTGACGCGTATGGGCGTAGCGGCGACGCCCGGTCGACATTGGCGAGGGGCATGCACCCCGGACCGGGGCCGGACCGGGGGTCTCGCCTGCTCTCACCCCGGATCATGCCCGTGTATGAGACCGTTGCGTGAGCGGTGCCCAATACAACCCTTGTCTATGCGGTCAATTGATAATTGAAGATTGAAAAATGGTCATTGGCAATTGAAGAACCCCGCTCCGTGACACCCGCACACTCGGAAAGTCGGTCGCCACACGCGGTAGGGCAACCCAAGGACTGTGTAGTATGCGGGTTTCCTGGCTTTTTGAGGTAGTGGGTTGGGCGGGACTTGAACCCGCGACCAACGGCTTAAAAGGACAGGCGGACCCGCAGAATAACCGCGAAAAACAGGCTCTTCACACGCATCCGTTGGCCGGTTGCTTGAACCGACAAGCAACTGCTGCCCGAGAACGCGGATGCAACCCGAAGAAAACCTGTTCTTTGCGGTATGCGAACGAAGAAGCACTTCGCCGTCAAGCCGTTTACAAACCGAACCGGCACCGTCTCCTGGCGGGTGTCCGGGTATTTGGATGGCAAACAAGTCCGGGAGAACTACAACGACAAACTGCAAGCCCTGAGCCGGGCGGCGGAACTGGAAATCGAGCGCGGGCACTTGGGCCAACTCGTCACCCTAAAGGCCACGCCCCTGAGCGACGCGCAACTCGCTGACGCGCAGAACGCCCTGCGCCGCCTTGACGGCAAAGCCAACCTGTATGACGCGGTGGACTTTTACCTCCGACATTACCGGCACGGCGTTGATGAAAAAGTGCTAACTGAGGCCCTGGCGGAGTTTCTGGCTGAAAAGCAGGTAGCCAATCTTCGCCCCCGTGGGCTGGAGAATCTCCGGTTCAGGGTCGGGCGCTTTGTGGCCGCGCACCCTGGCAAGACGGTTTGCGAGATTCGGGCTGCTGACATCCGGGCGGCGGTGTTCGTGCCAGGCTGGAAGCCGGCCACTTCGGACAACGAGCGCAGGGCGTTGTCCTGCTTTTTCAATTGGTGCGTCAGGCGCGAATACGCGGGCGAGAATCCTGTTGCCAGGGTTGATCCGCCGAGGCTTGAACGCGGCGAACCGGTCATCCTGTCGATCCGGGAAGTGGAGAATGTGCTGGCGGCGAGCCTGACGCACAAAGCCGGCACGTTGACCCCATACCTTGCCCTGGCGTGCTTTGCGGGACTCCGGCCTTGTGAATTGCAGCGCGTGAACTGGGACGACATTGACCTCGAAAGCAAGACGCTGGCGGTCAGGAGCGCGGCGGCGAAACTCAGGGCGAGGCGGTTGGTGCAACTCCCCGACAATCTCGTCCCCTGGCTTACGCCGCATTTCGACGAGACGCCGATTTACCCGCCCAACTGGCGCAAGGACTTTGATGCTGTGCGCCGCCAGGCTGGTTTTCGGGGGAGTTGGGCCAAGAGGGGTGACGAATCCCGCGCACCGTGGGCGTCAGATGTCCTGCGGCACACGTCGCTCTCCTACCGGCTGGCCCTGGTGAAACACGAAGGCGAAGTTGCGCGTTGGGCGGGAAATTCGCCCCAGATTTTGTTCACCCATTATGCGGGCATCATCCGGGAAGCGGACGCGAGAGTTTATTGGCAGTTGACGCCTGCAACCGTACTCGCTGACGTGAGCCGGGACCTCTCCCCGAAAAGGGCGGCGTGACCGCGTTGACATAGTCCCCACCCTGCCGAAGCCCTTCATCGCCGAGGGCGAATCCCCCGCGTCCGGTCGAAAACTGGGCGCTTTCTTGTGCCCGTTTCAGATTGAAGGTGCGCATCGCCACAGCGGCGAGGTTCCGGTATTGAACGCCTCCGCGTAAACGGCGAGGCCGACACTATTGTAAACGTAAACGACTTGGGGTAGGTCACGCCCGGACGTTTACGAACGGAGCATCGAAACATGGAAAGCCCGTAAAATCAGGCATTCGGAGAGGTTACCGAGCAATCTGAGGCCCGCTTTTCACGTCAAAGAGGAGGCAGGCGAGCAATGAAGATGCAGCGCAAGAAGCACGACGTTCTTCCAGGTAGTTAAGGGCAAGAATTATGAAAAACGAAGCAACGTTAACGACCGAACGCGGGAGTGCTCGCTTGGTGACGGCTCAAAAGCTGCTGGAAATGCTCTGGGACGAGGACTCCCGCCCCTGCCTCCGCTCGCTAAGGACCTGGACGACAAGCCGGATCATCCCGTCGATCCGAATTGGCGGCTTGGTCTTTTACGACCCAGATCACGTCAAGTCCGCGCTCCTGAAGCGCACCGTGAGGGCCTCGTAACCGAAAGTGTGCCGCCCCCGCCCACGAGAGCCGCCCCAGTCACCTGTAAGAAAAAGGGGGTATGACGAGCAACAAAAAACCCCGACGCGCAGACGCCGGGGTAATTCACTTTCCACCATGACAAACTGTGCCTCTCAAGCGGATACGTCAAGCCCAACAGTGTCGGTCGTTAACGGCGTCACGGGTCAGCCGCACCCGGAGGCTAACGGCCCCATCGCAGAAATCATGGGAGCGATCAAGACCGGTCGTTGGGAAAACGAAATCCTGAAGATTCGAGATGTTGTGAAGCAGGCTGTCGCCGCTGGCAAGGACGCGAAAAGCATCAAGAGGCTCGTGGACCCACTGAAAAAGCGCCTGCCGGCCATGCTGACCTGCGGGACCTTCAGCGAACGCGGCGATGACAAACTGCTCCAGTACTCCGGGCTGCTCTGCGCGGACTTGGACAACCTGACCGCCGATGTGCTGGCGCGGGCGAAGAATACGGCAGCCCAGGACGCCCATGTTGCCGCTGCCTTTGTCAGCCCCACGGGCTTCGGACTGAAAGTCATATTCAGCGTGGCTGGGGGTGCCAACCAGCATCCGGGCAATTATTTCGCAGTGGAGGCGCACGTCAAGAACCGCTATGGCCTGGACGTGGACCCGGCGTGCAAAAACGTGGAGCGGCTGTGCTTCGTTTCTTATGACCCCGACGCTATCGGGTGGCGCACAGCTACCCCACTTAATCCGATACCGGAACCGCAAGAAAAAACTCCCCCAGCGAAGCCAGGAGCCGAGACGAAGCCGCTCGACCCAGGGAGCCATGCCCGCATGGACGAGGACGACGCCGACCCGAAGCGCGTGGAGAAGCGCCGCGCCATCGCCGAGGAGTTGCTGGGGCCAGTGGACTGGCAATCCGGCACCGAGGGCTATCTCACCTGCCCTGGCCAGGCCAAGCACACCAGCGCAGACGCCGACCGCGATTGCCGGGTGACTCTGGACAAGGTGCCCACCGTCTTCTGCTTTCACTCTTCCTGTAAGGAGGCCGTCGATACGGCCAACCGCGAACTGCGAAAACGAATTTGGAGGGCGGAAGCAAACTTCATCATCCTGCCATCGGGGAACGTCTCCATCACCGATTGTGCTCGGGACATCTTTTCGCGAGCAAACGGATTGTACATGCGCGGTGGAGCGGTTTGCGAGTTAGTCCGAGAGGACGGCATTGCCCGGCTTGAACTGGTGACGGCAGAGGGCTTTCGTACCCGTGTTGAACGATGGGGCAAATTGACCGCGTGGCGGACGGGGCAGCACGGCAAGACGGTACTGCAAAGCGCGAAGATGAGCGCGGACACGGCCAAGGCGATTTTGGCCAGCCTGGATGCCCGCGAGATGCTCCCGCCTGTCGCCAGCGTATTGCGTTGCCCGGTCCTTTTTGAGGACCAGAATGGTCTTGGCGTCCTTGGCGCGGGCTACCACCCAGAGATGGGCGGTTTGCTGATCGACCGGGGGCAACTCCCGCCCGCCATGAATCCGACCGAGGCCGTCGCCAGCCTGCTGGACCTGTTTCAGGAGTATGATTTCGCGACGCCCGGCGACAAGAGCCGAGCCGTGGCGGCGGTAATTACGCCGGCCATGCGCATGGCTGGTTTTCTGGACGGCAACCTGCCCATCGACGTGGCCGAGGCGGACAAGAGCCAGGCTGGCAAGGGACTGCGGCACACGCTTACGTGCGAGATTTACGGTGAGAAAGCGTATCACGTCGGCCAGCGCACCGGAGGCGTCGGCAGTGCTGACGAGAGTTTCGCGGCGGCGCTTCTTGCTGGACGCCCCTTCATTGCCCTCGACAACTGGCGCGGCAAATTGGATTCCCCTTATTTGGAGAGTTTCTTGACCTGTCCGGGTCTGTTCCCAGCGCGGGTGCCGCACCGCAGCGAAGTGATGATTGATCCTCGTCGTTTCATGCTCCAGTTGAGCAGCAACGGTGTGGAAACCACCCGCGATCTGGCGAACCGCCAAAGTATATGCCGTATTCGTAAGCGCGAGGGCTGCGCGTTCCGCGACATCGTGGGTAAAGTGCGAGCGCGGCAGAGCTATTACCTCGGGTGTGTGTTTGCGGTGGTGGGGGCCTGGTGGGAAGCGGAAAAGCCGCGTACGGAGGACACGCGGCACGATTTCCGCGAATGGTGCCAGAAACTGGACTGGATCGTGCGAAACCTGTTCAAACTGGCGCCCCTCATGGATGGCCATCAGGAAGCCCAGGAGAGAGTGAGCAATCCGGCGCTGAGTTGGTTGCGGAGCGTGGCGATGGCCGTCGAAGAGCAGGGGCGACTAGGGGCAGCCTTGACCGCCAGCGGGCTGTGGGAGGTCTGCCAGGGGCACGGAATCGCCGTGCCCAACCTCAAACCCAGCGTGGAGGACAGAGTAGCCAGGCCAGCGATCGGGTGCATAATGCGGCGGCTCTTCGCGGCGGTAGGCCCGTTGCAGGTAGAGGGCTACACGGTTGAGAGGAGCATGAAGGTTTATCGAAAACCATCGGGTGACCGCGATGAAACACCAGCCTACACGTTCACCGCCCAATGAGAACGACACTACCACCTTGCTCCACCCTGCTGTCCTAATCTCAGGGAAAATGACATCGTTTCTAAACTGGTATAGGGGGTGGGGTGGACCAGAGTGGAGCATCGACCACACTGAGGTCCCTGGATGGACCAGAGCCGTGGTAAAAATTCATGTGAACGGCGGGGGAGCCTGTTCCCTCATCTGGTTGCCTGCCCGAAAGCCCAGCCGCCGTCACGGCTTGCGCCGGAGGTTGGGTTGGGTTGACAGGACCGGCTTCTGGGCTGACGCAGCCCGGCCAGGCTGGCACCGGTCACCCCCGCTTGAGCACTCGTTGTACTTGTGTGGGGTGCCACTTCGCGCCCGACCCGGTACGCGGCGGAACATTCTCGCCATTAAGGGCGGCTGCAATTTCGAAGTAGGATTTACCGTCGTGCCGCCAAGTCTTCATTTTTTCCACGACGGTCCTCTCCTCCGGGGTTTCGCCGTAGGGCTTTCTGCCTTCGCAGCGCTGCCCACCGCGCCGGAGGCGGAGCCGGGAAGCCCGGAGTTTTTGGACGATGAGACACTTCTCCCATTCGCTGACTGCCGCCAGTATCTGCCGGACGAGTTTGCCAGTCGGATCATCGTTGCCGAGGGTCAGGTCCACGCCGCCGTCTGCCGAGATGACCTTCACACCCAATTTGCGAAACTCCGCCAGGATAATCTCACTGACCATGAGGTCGCGGGCAATGCGGGTCGCGTTCTCGACGACCACGACCCGGACGCCGTTGGCCTTGATGGCCACGAACAGATCGGTCAGCCCTGGCCGGTCGAGCGCCTCCTTGGTGCCCGTTACGCCCCCATCTCGAAACTCTTGCACGACCTCCAGGTGGGTCGCCTTGGCGTACCTCGTGATCGTCTCCTGTTGCCGGGGAAAGCCGTCCCCGTCCACTTGGCCCTTCCCACTAACCCGGAGATACGCGAAGGCTTTGGTCTTCATGGCCCCAGATTGCCAGTTCCTGGATGCCGTGTCAACACACTTTCTGTAGAAAGTGTGTGTATGCCTACGTAAGTGGCTATTAACCAATGACTTGAGTAAATGGCGACTCGACGAGCGGGCTACGGTGTCAAAGCGGCCCTCGGCCTTTTGCCATTTGCCGAGCGTCAAGTTTGACGCCTGACGCAGCCGTTTGCTGTTTTGCTGGAGTCAATGGCCCACTTGCCCAACCGGTCAACCAGGCAGGTTCTCGGCCTGCGCCAGCCGTCAAATGTCAAATGCGGGGCGATTTCGAGGGAAAGTACGCGGCAACCTGCCTGCCAAACCGGCGCAAGGCAACGACCGCGCCACGCAGGCACTTGGCTCTTTTCTGGTGCGCTCGGTCCTGGCCGAACTGCTTTTCTATGCCCCAACTGGCTCTGGGCTTGCAACCCGTGGACGACCATGCAGATGAGAGGGCGCACCGTCTGATCCTCGCAACGGCCTAGCTGCGATCCGCCGCACAACGGAGGTAAATCCCAAAGACCGCAGGGAGCGCCCTTCGCGGCCCCGCTGCCCTCGCCAGCGGCCCCAATAGGACGCGGCCCAGCCATCCAGGCCCTGGTCGTGGCGAAGGGGGAGCACCCAGAGGCTTCTCGTGCTGGATGGTCAGCAGAGGTAAACCGTGCAACTGGTTGGAGCAGCGCATTGCCGACGACCCGGCGCTCGAAGCCAGTATCCGAGTCAAACCGCCCGAGGACGCCCGACTCACGTTCAACCAGGTCGTCAATGACCGGCTCCAGGAGAGGATCGACTCAAACTTCAAGTCTTACAAACAGGTCGCCGGCACTCGCCGGGTGTTCCAGTGGAAATGACGGTGACACCCTCTGTAAACCCGTTGGCGCTCCATTTCGCCGGCAGCCGGGCAAAAGGAAGGCGTTGCGCCCTTTGCCGGCCCCGCCAAGGCCGGTTTGCGCTCCAACGGCGGGCCTTGTCGCCCGTGGTGCCGTGACCGGGAGGGAGGGGCCAGGGGGCAAATTCCGGCTGCCGCCCCCGGCGCAATGGAACTTGTCCCCGGCTCAAGTGCTTGCCCGAACCAGCCGATAAACCGTTGCGGGCCTTTTTGAAAATGCTCGCTGGCGACCCGGATTTCGTTTACGCTGGTCGCTGATAGAAACGAGAATGACGAGAATATTGTAACCACAATTTAGCGCAGCACGGCTGCGGCCTTAGCGAAAAACCGCGAATTTTTCCATGCAAGGGCCGCGCTGAGTCAGCGCCCAATCGGGCGCGGCTCGGCGCATCTTCTTGCATGGGCGCTTCGCGGTGCCTTCGGTGAGGGGTGCGTTGGGTTCGCGCCCCTTTTCTTTGTTGGCCGGGTTCGTGGTTGCGCTGGGAACCAACCACCATGAACGCCATCAATGACCACCCCCCAGGAACCGCCGCACGATCGATCTGCGAGGATGCCCTTCAGCCAAAGCAACTGAGCGCGAAACCCCTGCTGCGAATCTCGATTCCATTCCTGGTAGCCGGAATGCTCCTGCTTCTCGGGGAAGGGTGCGGGCAGCAAGAACGCGGTAGCGCGGAGCGAGTGCTGAACAATTCCGGCCCCCACGGAGAGCACGGCACAGGCTGGTATTTCATTGCTGAACCGACCGTGAGGGGGGCACTCGATAAACAAAGCCCAATGCTCCCGGATGGAACCCGCGTGAAGGTGCTGGGCGAGCCGGTGCCCGCGATTGACAAGCCCAACTACGACAATTGGAGGTTCGTGAAAATCGAAGCAGTTGATGGCCCGTTCGCGGGCAAGAGTGGATACGTCCACGTCAAGGCGATAGGTGACGGGTCCGCAGCAGCAGGTGGTCTGACCCAAGACAAGGCCGCACCACAGGCACAAACGACAAGCAGCACTAATGAGCCGTTGGAGGGCGTCGACGGCTCCGGGCAGTATCGGATTTTGGAGAACGCCAATGCTGTATTGCAACTGGTTGCTGACATGCGACAGGTTCCATACCCATCTCCACGGTTCGGGGTCACAATGCCGCCGCCTGTTCCAAACGATTCACCAGCCTTTTGTGGACTGAAACTTCTTTCTGACATCGGCTTGATCATCCCCGAGATAGCCACTTTCACTCCCGGCCCTGATCCTAAACGGATGTTCAAAGTTACCCGGATACTCGATCCATTGCAGTGGGCGAGCGACTTGGAAATCGAGGTCCGCCATCGGCTCGGAGAGATACCGCTCGAAACAACGCTCAGGTTCTATCGGACGGGTCCGACGAATTTCAACCTGCTCGGAATCCGCACTTCCTTTCCCCAGTGTTTCAGAACGAACTTCATTTCACTTCTGAACGACAAATACGGAGAGCCGAGCGTTCATGAGACTACTGACATAAGCTCGTTGCCATATACCACGACGCACGACTACCACTGGCCCCACGGCGACCGGCTGCCTAAAAGCACTCCTCCTGAAGCTTGGTCTATCGGATTACACTTCGACAGCCAAAAGGAGTTGGGGCTTGTTGGAGAAGGAAGCAGCAGACGTTACGAAAAAATCCAATTGAATCCTAATTATGACCGAGTCACGGCGGCGTCGCTCAGCTACTGGGTTTGGTGGGGAACCCTGGAGTCCGAGCGGCGCAGAAAGTTGGAGGCGCAGAGCAAGGAAGCGGAGGAGAAACAGAAACCGGAGAACGATCCCCAAAGCAACGCCCTGAAGGGGAAATTATAGCCATAAGCCGCATCACCTGCGGAGGCGAACCTATGGCGCTCACCAAATGCTCCGAATGCGGTAAGGAGGTTTCCACTCAAGCGGCAACCTGCCCGCATTGCGGCTGCCCAGTGACGATTCAGTCCTCAACAACAACGCCTACTCCGCCTGACCTCTCCGAGAAGCAAGCAGGACGCGTGACGTTCAACACGAATAAGTGGAACTTTCCGCCAGCCCCGCCTGCCGTGCCCGAGAAGCAAACAGGGCCGGGAGTTGCCGCCGCCACTGCGCCCAGCCCGCCGAAAGGCAAGGCGGGTAAAGGCTGTCTGGGCTGTCTCGGCGTCCTCGTCATCTGCATGTTGATTGGGTGGATTGCGGACATGGCGGGGTGCAACTCCCCGCCCAAAATGAGCGACGCCTTCAAGGCAGGTGAATATCTGGGGCAGATCGAGGGCCACATGGCCTACAATGGAGGCCGCAGTCATGCCAGCGACGACGAACTGGACGGGGTCGCCCGACGCGTCACGGCGAACATGACGTTCAACGCACCGGACGGCAGGAACGACTGGATTCTCGGCTACAAGGTCGGCTACAGCCTGGGTTGGGACCGGGCAAAGGAGAAGTAACGAGACGAGAGCGCAGGTTAAACCGTCCACGCCAGCGAAAGCCTCAACAAGCAGAAGATCACGCCATGAACCACGACGAGAACGAACCGACGAACCCCCATGATTCCTGGGCCGAGTATTACGACTGCGTTTACAAATTGGCGTATGGAGACGTTCACCAGCGCTTCACTGACCAGACCCTCCGCGTTATTGACGGGTTGGTGTCCCCACCAGCCCGGATCGTTGACTTCGGCGCGGGCACGGGGAGGCTGGCGATACCGCTGGCCCAACTGGGCTACCGGGTTGCCGCCGTCGAACCCTCCGCCGAAATGTGCCGCGTCTTGAGGGCCAAAGCGGCTGCCGGTGTAGAAGCAGCCGTTGCCTCAGCCTGCGTTGCCTGCCAGCCAAGCAGCATTCCAGCCGAACAGAGGCATCCGGTAGGAGTAGCGGTGTTCACTCAGTCCATTTGCAGGCCGTTCGCGGGCAGCGGGTTCGATCTTGGCCTTTGCGTTTTCACCGTCCTCAACTACCTCGTTGAGGAGGATGCCCTTCGCCAGTCTGCGACCGTGGCCGCGAGCGCCATCCGCCCTGGCGGTCGGCTACTCGTCAGTTTCGTTGAGAACACGGCACCGATGATCGACTTCTTCAGCGCTGGTCCCAGGAAAGGTGAATCTCGG
>Ga0187873_1003908_pt1 | contig 10492 bp, 7 predicted proteins | sample June2016WEW_16_1_2_FD_133012 | JGI IMG/M metagenome (GOLD analysis project Ga0187873, IMG submission 133012) | Peatland microbial communities from SPRUCE experiment site at the Marcell Experimental Forest, Minnesota, USA - June2016WEW_16_100 | ecosystem: Environmental > Terrestrial > Soil >... | reverse complement strand
CCGATTGGTCGCACCCATGATCACGACATCCTTAAGCTCCTCAAGGCCGTCCATCTCGGTTAAGATCTGGTTGAGCACGTTGTCGATCACATGGGAGTCGCTTGAGGTCCCCCGTGCCGGAGCAAGCGCATCGATCTCGTCAAAGAAGATGATCGATGGCGATACCTGCCGGGCTTTCTTGAAGATCTCGCGTACCGCCCGTTCGCTTTCGCCCACCCACTTGGAGAGGAGCTGCGGCCCCCGTACCGGGATGAAATTGGCGCCGCTCTCGCTTGCGACAGCCTTTGCGATCAGCGTCTTGCCCGTCCCGGGTGGACCATAGAGCAGCACGCCCCGGGGCGGCACAATCCCGAGCTCGTCGAACCGGTCATGGTGGGTTAAGGGGTACTCGACTGCCTCGCGGACTTCGGTCTTTGCCGTGTCAAGCCCGCCGACCGCTTCCCACTTTACATGCGAGACTTCGAGCATTACTTCGCGCATCGCACTCGGACCCACGTCCCGCTGGGCGCTCCGGAAGTCGCTTGCGAGCACACGGAGCTTATCGAGCGTTTCCTGGTCTATCTCCTCCTTCTCAAGATCGAGATCGGGCATGTACCGGCGCAGGGCACGGATCGCCGCCTCCCGGGCAAGCGCAGCAAGGTCGGCGCCGACAAACCCATGGGTCTGCTGGGCGAGAGTGGCAATGTTTACGTCCTCGGCAAGCGGCATACCCCGGGTGTGGATCTTCAGGATATCGATCCGATCCGGTTCTCCGGGCACACCGATCTCGATCTCACGGTCGAAGCGTCCGGGCCGGCGCAGGGCCGCATCGATCGCATCGACACGGTTCGTGGCACCAATAACGACAACCTGCCCGCGTTCTTCGAGACCGTCCATCATAGTCAGGAGCTGGGCGACGACCCGGCGCTCAACCTCGCCGGTTACATCTTCTCTTCTGGGTGCAATGGAATCCAGTTCATCAATGAAGATGATCGAGGGGGCGTTCTCCCGCGCCTCTTCAAAGACCTCGCGGAGACGCTGCTCGCTCTCGCCGTAATATTTCGAGATGACCTCGGGGCCGGCGATTGAGATGAAGTGCGCACCACTCTCGCTTGCCACCGCCTTTGCGATCAGCGTCTTTCCCGTCCCCGGCGGACCGTAGAGCAGCACACCCTTGGGCGGCTCGATCCCCAGTTTCTGGAAGAGTTCCGGGTGCCGGAGGGGCAGTTCGATCGTCTCGCGGAGACGCTGGAGCTCGTCCTTTAATCCCCCGATATCTTCGTAACTGAACCGTTTGACTCCTTCGAATCCTGCAGCCGGCTTGTCGGAGAACTCGATGGAAGTATTCTTGGTGATGATGACAGCTTCCTCAGGCTCGATCTCGACGACCTTGAATGCGACGATCTGCGGCTGGACAAAGGGCAGGCCCAGCATGATCGGGATCGAGTCGTTTTTGACGACCGGGAAATCCAGGAGGCCGTTTATCACGTGTGGATTATTTGCAATCGGTATTTTCTTGGGGAGGTCTTCGGGGGGAGCGAGCACGACCCTTTTCGCCTCGATCTCCTCAGCCATCGTCGATATCTTGACCGTATCCCCGATGCTCACACCGGCATTGATCCGGGTAAAATTGTCGATCCGGATCTTGCGCTGGTTCCAGTCCTCGACAAGGGATCGCCAGACTTTTGCCACGGTCCGCCGTTTCCCCTCGATTACCACGAGATCCCCTGGTGAAATCTTCAGAAGGAGCATGGTTTCAGGATCGAGCCGCGCTTTTCCCCCGCCCTGGTCGCCAGGGTACGCGGAATCGACCTTCAGTTGCACTTCAGGCATTACCTTAAAGGTCATATACGCAGGGATTTATAAGTACTGTAAATGCGAGTCCTTGTTTTTGACCCGTTCCACGGCGCAGCAGGTGACATGATCACAGCTGCCCTGCTCGACTGCGGGGCCGATCGGGAACGTGTCGCTGCCGCGATGCGGGCCGTTGTCGCGGAACCAGCGGTTGAAACCGTGACCCGGGCCGGGATCCGGGCCACGAAAGTGAATACCCACGCCACCCCGGTACACCGGTCGCTTGACGAGGTATTCAAGCGGCTCGATGACGCTAGCCCTGTTGTGCCTCCCGAAGTGCTTGCGAAGGCTCGCCGGGTTTTTTCGCGGATCAACGCGGCAGAAACAGAAGTCCACGGGGCCCATGTCCACTTCCACGAAGTCGGGGCCGACGATGCGATCGCTGACGTGATCGGCGCCTGCACCGCCCTTGCCACGCTCCGCGTTGACGGTGTCGCGGTGCTGCCGCTTGCACTCGGATCAGGCACAACCACCGGATCGCACGGCACCATCCCGGTCCCGGCACCCGCGACGGTGGCGATCCTCAAAGGGTCGGGACTTGCGACCATGCAGGGATGCGATGCGGGGGAACTCTGCACGCCGACCGGTGCCGCCCTGCTTGCGGAATTTTCCTCGCTTAATCAGGCCGATCTCGGCGGGTATACGATCACAGCAGTTGGCTACGGGGCCGGGAGCCGGGACACACCCCATTCCCCGAACGTGCTTCGGGCAATGGTGGTGGAGACGACCGGTGCGCTGCCACAGGATACGGTCGACCTCCTCGAAACAAACGTGGATGACGTGAGTGGGGAAGTTATCGGGGAAGCTCTTGCACGGTTCATGGCTGCCGGGGCACGGGATGCGAGCGCGACGCCGATCGTCATGAAGAAGGGGCGTCCGGGATCTCTTGTAACCGTTATCTCGCTTCCTGAAACGAGTGCTGCCCTTGCACGGCTCATGGCCCGCGAACTGGGCACGCTCGGGATCCGGTGCATCCCGGCGGTCCACCGGTTTGTCGCTGAACGAACGATGGCAGACGTGGATGTGGAGATATGCGGGCACAAAAAACGCCTGCCGGTGAAGTGCGGGTGGATGGATGGACGCATCTACACGCTCAAGGCCGAGTTCGATACCGCACGTGACTGGGCGGCGGAGCTGGATCTGCCGGTGCGCGACGTGCTCCGCGCCATTGAGGACGCGGCGTGGAACCAGGTACGGGAAAAAAGGCAGGATGCAGGCCCGGGTGACAAATGAAGACCGACCGGCAGAGCAGCGGAAATGCAGCCCTCGACCGGCTGCTCGGCGGAGGGCTCGAACTCCGTACCATCACCCAGTTCTACGGAGGCCCGGCGAGCGGCAAAAGCACGCTCTGCACGATCGCTGCGGTCTCCTGCCTGCGGGCGGGGGGATCGGTGATCTATATCGATTCCGAAGGCTTCTCGATCGAGCGGTTCCGCCAGGTCGCAGGCAGCGACACAGAGGCGCTCGCCGACCGGCTCTTCCTCTTTGAACCTGTCGACTTCGAGCAGCAGGGCAGCATGATTGCCGAGTCGGACAAGGTCCTCAAGCTGCACAAGCCCGGGCTGCTCATTCTTGACTCAGCCACCGCTCTCTACCGCACCGATCTCGAAAAGGGACGGGACGCCATGCAGATGCTCACCCGGCAGATACTCCAGCTCCTCGGGTATGCGAAACGGTACGAACTCCCGGTGCTTGTCACCAACCAGGTCTACATGGACACCACGAGGAACACGTTTGCCGGCCTTGGCGGCATGTCACTCGAACACATCTCAAAAGCGATTATCCGGCTGGATCGTCTCGAAGCGCCCGGGTGGCGGCGGGCAACGCTCGTCAAACACCGGTCCCGGCCCGAGGGCGCTTCATTCGAGTTTGAGATCGTGCAGGACGGGATCCGGGAAAAAGAATAATGCCAGCATTTCCCGTCCGGGGGAAACACTCGTGACTTGAGCCCTGACAAGCGGGAAATGCTGAACCATTATATCTCATGGAACCGATATTACTCTCTTAATGATTCTAAGCCGGGAGATCACCGCACAGATCAAGGACGTCCTGGCGAAAAATCCGCAGGGACTGAATATCACCGACATTGTCCGCGAGATCCATATCAACCGGAACACCGCAGGAAGATACCTCGATAAACTACTTATCTCCGGGCAGGTGGAGATGCGTCATTTTGGCATGGCCAAGATTTATGCACTCGCGCATCGCGTCCCGATCTCTGCGATGCTCTCGATCTCCTCCGAGTTCATCATGCAGCTGGACAGCAGCCTGAGGATCGTTTTTGTAAACGAGACGTTTGCACACTTTCTTGCCACACCGGCCGATGACCTGATCGGAAAAAATATTGAATACACCCAAATGGTGACGGCATTTGACGATCTTTTCGCCGGTTTTCTGGAGCGGGTGAAGGAGGGGCTCAACGGCACCGAGTGGAGCGGCGAACTCGCCCCCGCAAACCAAGAGATCATCTTCTTCTGCCGAATCGCCCCGACGGCCCTTGACAACGGGCAGAAAGGCGTCTCGGTCATCCTCGAAGATATTACCGAGAAAAAGCGGACGGACGAGCTGCTGCGGGAGAGCGAGGAGCGGTACCGCGTGCTTGCCGAAGCGTCGAGCGACCTGATCTTCATGATCGGCCGGGACAACCGGGTCGAGTACATCAACAGCTATGCCGCAGGGATCTTCGGGAAAATTCCTGGGGAGATAACAGGGAATGGATGGGCGCACCTCTTTCCGCCCGAACTGGCGCACCGGCAGGAGAAAATACTGGAGCAGGCCTTTATGACCGGCATTCCCTCCCATAGCGAGGGACCGATCCCGGTGAACGGGGAGATGCGGTGGTTCGACCACGTGCTTGTACCGATCCCCGATGGACTGGGAGGCATCCGGTCGGTTTTCGGGGTCTCGCGTGATATTACCCGGCGCAAACAGGCAGAGGATGCGCTCATGGAAAGTGAGGACCGGTTCCGGAGAATATTTGAGGACGGCCCACTCGGTATGGCGATAGTAGGCAAGGACTACCGGTTTGTCATGGTGAACCGGATGTTCTGCGAGATCATGGGGTACACTGCCGGAGTACTCCTGACCAGAACGTTTGCGGATATAACCCACCCTGAGCATCTGGATCAGGATATGGTGGAGGTCAAAAAACTCTATTCTGGCGGTATTGCCAGGTACCGCACGGAAAAGCGTTATGTCAGGAAGGATGGCTCCGAGATCTGGGGTTCGCTGACAGTCTGTCCGCTCAGGGATCGGGAAGGCCGCATCATCTCGACGCTCGCTCTTGTAGAAGATATCACTGAAAGGAAACAGTCCGGGAAATGAGGGGAGAGTGCAATAAAAACGGCCAGGATGCCTGCAAAATGCCGGACTGATTCGCTGAACTGAACGAATGCCCGGGGATACCAGTCACTTTCACTCCCCGCCTGCCGCCTCTTTAAATCCCGCGTCTGTCAAACGGGCATACATGCCCGGGTGCGGGGAAAAACTGGCAAAACTGACCTCCGGCAGCCAGTACGATGTCTGTATGCCGGGGGAGTGTATGCAGATGCTCACCTCAAGTGCCTGCATCACGTACAACCAGAACGCGAGCGGCTGCAACCGGATGCTCAAGGTGCTCCTTCACGGGAGCTGCTCGTACGACTGCGCCTACTGTCCTGTCCGGGTCGACCGGTCACGACTCTCTTTTGCCCCCCGCGAACTGGCAGAAACGTTCTTTGGACTGTACCGGAAAAACCTTGTCGGGGGCCTCTTTCTCAGTTCAGGTATTCCGTATGACACCGATGACGTGATGAGCGAACTTATTGAGACCGCCCGGATCCTCAGAAACGAAGGGTATGCAGGGTACCTTCATCTCAAGATCCTGCCCGGGGCACAACGGCCTGACATCAATGAGGCTGCACAACTTGCAGACAGGATAAGCCTCAATGTCGAGACGACCGGAGAGAGCCGGCTCCGGGCCCTCTCCGGGATAAAGGACTATGCCGGCGATATCATAAAACGACTCGGCTGGATCGCCGAGGCGGCGCCCGGACATCATACAACGCAGCTCGTGATCGGTGCGGCAGGAGAAACCGATAGGGAGATCTTCAATTGTGTCACTGCGCTCTACGAACGGATGCTTCCCTCACGGATCTATTACTCAGCATTTAAGGCGCTCCCAAAAACCCGGCTGGCCTCCCGGGAAAGCACACCGGCCTGGCGCTCGCGCCGCTGGTACCAGATGGACTATCTCATCCGGGAGTACGGTTTTAACAGGACGGAACTGCTGCCCCTGCTCGAAGATTGTGGCACGCTCCAGAACGATGACCCCAAAGCCCTCCTTGCCCGGGGCCGGGAACCGGTCGATCCGAACGTTGCATCGTTTGCCGATCTCGTCCATGTCCCCGGCATCGGGACGGTCACCGCTCGTGCCATCATCCAGACCCGGGAACACCGTACGATCCGGACGCCCCGGGATCTTGGCGTCCCCGGTTCCTGCCTGAAAAGGGCGCTGCCCTACCTGGCATTTTCCGGCGCGGCCCGGCAGGCGACCCTCGCGGGATTCCACTAAGTGCTAAAGAACAGGGCCACAAAAAGAGATTAATAAGAGATAACGCCGCTGAAAACCGTGACGGCCGGGCCTTCCATCTTCACGCCATCGTTGAAGTGAATGGTGAGCGGGCCCCCCTGGGTCTCAACATGGACGATATCGCCCATGTAGCCGAGTTTGCGCACGATCACCGCACAGGCTGTCGCACCGGTCCCGCAGGAGAGCGTCTCTTCTTCGACACCGCGCTCGAACGTCCGCACCCGGATAGAATCATCGCCGGTCTTTTGCACGAAATTCACGTTTGCGCCGTTCAGGAAACTGGCATGATGGCGGATCGGCGGGGCGGCCGCGGCGATGTCGATACTGTCAACCGCATCGACAAGGATCACCGCGTGGGGGACGCCGGTATTTGTGGCGTAGACATCAAACTCCCCGATACGCTCCCGGTATTCCCCGTCACCCGTGGCCGGGATATCCCGTCGTTCGAATTTCGGCGTGGGCATACGGATGGTCGCGGTAAAATCTTCATTGGCATATGCAAGGGCCACACCGACTTCCCCGGCGGGCGTCTCGACCGTGCAGGTCTCCCCGATGTACCCGGCATCGAACGCGTACTTGGCAAGGCACCGGATCCCGTTGCCACACATCTCGGCCTCACTTTCATCTGGCTGGAAGATACGCATCCTAATACCAGAGGTTGCGTACTTCGAGAGGTACAGGATACCGTCAGCCCCGATCCCGAACCTCCGGTCGCAGTAGAGGGCGGCAAAATGCGCCTTCATGTCATCGGGGATGACCATCTTCTCATACTCATCAATGAGCACGAAATCGTTGCCGTTCCCGTGCAGTTTGGTAAAGGGTATCTCCATCGCACTTCCCCTGTTGATCCGATGCATTCTTCTTTTTTTCCGGGGATGCCGGTTCACCCGGATCGTCCGGTATTCTTTCTCTTACTTTCCATCAATAAACACATCGGCCTGTTATGGCAGGACGACCGGAAATAATGTCCTCACTCACAGTTGAAACCCGCCGGCCCGAATGGAGTGTGGAACTCGTCGATCCCCCAGCCGAGGTAATCCCGGATGATGACATAGGCCATCTGCGGGGGAATCGCCCCCTTCTCGGTAACGATCAGGTCGACATACTCTGCCGGCGTCACATCAAAAGCCGGGTTCCTCACGGTCACAAGGGGAAGCGTCCGGGCGATCTCGTCGGGCAGCACCTCGCTTCCGGGCCGCTCTTCGATCCTGATGAGTTCCCCGAGGATCGTGCGGGGCGCAAACTTGTAGGTCTCGGCAGCGACGACCATGTTCACCCGGGCCTCGCGGGCGGAGTGGGCGACCTGCGCTGTCCCGATCTTGTTGACAACCGCGCCGTTCACTGTCACCGCGTCAGCCCCGACAATCACGAGATCGACATCGTTGATGAAGGATCTGACCGCAGAATCCACGATGAAATTCGTTTTTATGCCCGCATCGTTCAAGGTCCGGATCGTGATGAGTCCCTGGTTCCTCGGCCGGACTTCCGTTGCAAAGACCTCGATCTCCTTACCCTGCCGGTGCGCCTCGATGATACACCCGAGCGCGGCCTCAGAGTTGCAGTGGGTAAGAATCGTATCGCCGTCGCGGATGTGACTCGCACCGAACTGTGCGATCTGTTCCACTGCGTGCTGCGAAGACCGGATGAAATCGTCAGCCCGCTGAACCACGTCGGCACGGGCCTCTTCCGTGGTCTTTGCATGCCCGAGATCGGCCAGGACAATGTGGACGGCATTGGGCAGGGAAACAGCGGTCGGGCGTGTGGCAAGGAGCGTGGATGCGGCACGCTCCATCTCCTCCCGGAACGCGGCAGGCGCCGGGGCCTGGACCGCAAGGGCATGGTCCCGCAGAGCTTCCGCAACAGCCCGTGCAATCCTTCCCGCCCCCCGGATCTCCATGCTCTTTATCTTGTTCGCAGTTTCAGGTACGATCATTATCTTCACTGATTCAATGGAGAGGGGATGCTACATAGAGTTTATTACCGGGTGAAACGATGACAATCGCCGTGGTTTTCGATAGTGCCGGGACGCTCTTGAACACGTACCGGGTCGCAAAAGACGTCTCGCGACAGGTGCTCATGCCCGGTATCGAGACAACGACGCTCACTTTCACCTCCCCGGACCGCGTCCTGATAGTTCTGCCGGTCCATTCCAAGCATATCATCGCGGCCCCGCCCGACACGTTGCTCTCTACCTATCTTTCAGATAACCAGATCGGCTTTGGGATCAGCTGCACCCGTAAGATCACGACCGCGGAGGAGATCGGGGATATGCTGTATACCGACACCCATACGCGTGTCGGCGACCTCCAGGAGTGCATCCGTAACGTCTGGGGCGTCTGCAGGGACGAGACCATGCTTTCGCTCAACAGCGGCGCCATCCTCAACATGGCACACAAATCCATCGAGTTCACCATCACGGTGGGAGGCTGGCCGTTTGAAGGGGCAAAGGAGACTATTACCATCCTTCACCGGATGGGCGTGCCCACGTTCATCGCGTCCGGCGACCGTTCGACAAAACTGGAGATCATGGCCGATCATCTCGGTATCCCCCGAGACCGGGTCTACGGGGTGGCGACCCCCTCGGTCAAGGCGCAGATCGTTTCGGATCTCAAAAACGAGTACGACCAAGTCGTCATGATCGGGGATGGGATCAACGATCTCGGTGCCTTTAAAAAAGCCGACACCGCGATCCTGACCGTTCAGCAGGCAGGAGACCGTCCCGAGGAACTCTTCAGGGCCGCAGACTACGTGATCAGCCATGTCGGGGATGTGCTGCCCATCATACAGGCACTGCTCAAATGTCCCAACACTTCCCGATCGTGACGACAGCGTGCATCATATAAAAGGTAATATGATACCAGTATAACATTAGGTACAAGGGAATTAGGGAATTATGAAGGCTCCACTGATAACGGTCGACAATATCTGTATGGATTTTGACGGCACACACACCCTTAAAAATATTTCATTTGAGATCTCAGAAGGGGAGATCATGGGGATTATAGGGAGGAGCGGTGCCGGCAAGACCGTACTGATGCACCTGATGAGGGGGGTGGAACAGCCACCCACGAGCGGCAGGATCATCTACCATGTTTCGGCCTGCCCTTCCTGCGAATTTATGGACGTTGCCAGTTCTGCCGGGAAACCTTGCCCGCATTGCGGTGGCACGCTTGCGGCAATTGATGTGGATCTCTGGAACGAGGCAGATGAGACGTTAAAACGCCGGGTCATGCGCCGTACCGCGATCATGTTCCAGCGGACTTTTGCCCTGTACGGCGATGACCGCGTGATCGAGAATGTCCTTCATGCACTTGACGATATCGATTACCCACAGGACGAGGCGATCAACCGTGCGGCAGACCTTATCGACCAGGTCCGCCTCTCCCACCGGATGATGCATATCGCCCGCGACCTCTCGGGAGGCGAAAAGCAGCGGGTCGTGCTTGCGCGGCAGCTTGCAAAAGAGCCGTTTCTGCTCTTTGCCGACGAACCGACCGGCACGCTTGACCCCGGTACTGCAAAGATTGTCCATTTGGTGCTTTCCGAAGCGGCAAAGACCAACAATATGGGCATGGTGGTTACTTCCCACTTCTCGCAGGTGATCGAGGATGTGGCCAGCCGTGCCCTTCTGCTCGTCGACGGTACCATCGCAAAGATCGGAGCGCCAAAGGATGTGATTGTCGAGTTCATGAAAGGCTGCGACGACACGGAGACCTTCGAACACACGGCAGCGGGCGAGAAGATCGTGGCGGCACGGGATCTTGTCAAGCGCTACATATCGGTCGACCGGGGAGTCGTCAAAGCCGTCAACGGCGTCAGTTTCGATGTATATACAAAGGAGATCTTTGGCATCATAGGAAAGAGCGGGGCGGGAAAAACAACGCTCTCGCGAATCATCGCCGGCCTCATCGAGCCCACGAGCGGGGAGATCAACATCAGGATCGGAGAGGAATGGGTGGACATGACGAAGCCCGGCATCGACCAGCGGGGCCGGGCAAAGGAGTATATCGGCCTTTTGCACCAGGAGTACGACCTCTACCCGCACCGGACAGTGCTCGATAACCTCACCGATGCGATCGGCCTTGAATT
>Ga0187873_1003906_pt1 | contig 10495 bp, 10 predicted proteins | sample June2016WEW_16_1_2_FD_133012 | JGI IMG/M metagenome (GOLD analysis project Ga0187873, IMG submission 133012) | Peatland microbial communities from SPRUCE experiment site at the Marcell Experimental Forest, Minnesota, USA - June2016WEW_16_100 | ecosystem: Environmental > Terrestrial > Soil >... | reverse complement strand
TAGAAGCAACCCCGTTTTTCTAGTTCGGGAGGATCAAATGATCGATCAACTTTATGACCTCATCGGTGGAAGGAAAACCGTCTGGGCTTCTATCGATGCCTTCTACAGAAAAGTCCTGGCTGACGACACCCTCCGCCCCTTTTTTGAGAGTGCCGATATGGCACGACTACGCCCCCGACAGAGCATGTTTATCTCCATGCTTCTCGGGGGACGAATCGTCTATACGGGCAAGGATATCGCTGCTGCCCATGCGTATGCGCGAGCAGCAGGGTTAAAGGACGGGCATTTCGACAGTTTTCTACAACGCTTTCGCGATGCACTGAATGAAGTGGGCGTCCAAGCTGACAAGGTGGAAAAGGTTGTGAAACTTCTTGAAAGTAGACGCAGTGCTGTCCTGAATCCCTGAGATTGATTCCAGAATTGTTCCGTCGATGGGTTGTACCCTCATTGGTTCCCCTCACCGTCTGTGAGAGAGCTTCGGAGCAACTGCCTGGCCGCGGCAGCCTAGCTGATCAAAACGCCGTGCCGGTGAAGAGAAGAATCAGCTCACCGCAGAGAACACCGAGGTTCCACAGAGAGCACCGAGAAAAATGAAAAGTGTAGAAGGAAGCGGGGCGCAAATGAAGTCGGGGGCCCAGATCAGTGGACGTGGCGCTGGGATGGCCGCTGCGCTACGCGCACTCGCCCGCGGAAGTGATCGATACGAAGGACCTGGACGCGCTGGGGAAGATCGTAGAAGTGATCGCACGGAAGTGGTAGCGCTTCACTTTGGCCCGACGCAAATGGGAGGGCTGAGCGTTGAACAAAGATTTCCGCAAATGGAGCGAACGAGTGTGTTGCGGGATTCCAGCGAATTTCACCGCGCTTGTGGTTTAACCATGTCCAGACTTGGCTTATCGTCAACAAGAAAGAGGACCAGAGAGCATTCACTGGCGTATTGCGAACAGCTAACCCAGCCCGCGCGAAGAATCCGCGTGGGCGAATGATCAGGGAAAGGCTGGTGATAATTGACCGTGGCCAGCGCCTCGGCTTCGGGAATCAGCTCCTTGTCGCCGCTGATGTACCGTGCTTTCGCACTGCTCGCGTTATTCTCAATGGCGATGCTGAAAAGAGCCATTCTAGATTTGCCATGAAGCTGTACCTTTCGTGGCAGCTTCATGGTGCGCATTTCAGAGAGCTCCATTTTGCCGGAGCCAGGCGGATGATAGGATTTCGCGCTGACGGTCCCCGTTTCCGGCACTGTAATGCCGATACGCTTCTGGGCAGCGAGAAGTTTCTCCTTCGTATCCGGCTCATCCTGGAGACCTGCTGCCTCGAGGGCCAAGCGGCAGATGTGATCCGCTTCGCGCTTCTTTCCGAGTTTTTCTTGAATCTCCACCAAGTGTTCACCGATAACGGCGCGCGGCCAGAGCATCCAGGCGGATTGGATATATTTTTCAGCGGAAGCAACGTCGCCAGAACGAAAATTCGCCCAGCCAAGCGTGTCCCACTCCGCGGCTAAGGAGGCCATGCGAAGGAAGTCGGCCGGACCCGCCGAGTCCAGGCTAACCTCCATGGTTTCTCCGGAAGTGTCCTCGACCGCGCTTGACGCATAATCGAGTGCGTCGTCCAGGCGGAGATTGGCATTCGCGTACTCGTAGGCGATCGAATTGAGCATGCTGTTGTCCGGATAGTCCGCCAACAATTTGGCGAATTGCTCGACAGCCTTGTCTACATCGGGAAGGCGCAGGTAGGCGCGGCCCAAAGTGAAAATGAGCTGCTGATTGCCTGCATCTTCTTCGGCAGCCTTCTCCAATATGGCCACGGCCTCGGCGATCTTTCCTTCCCTCAGGAGCGCCTGCCCCTTCCGTAGCGGGGAGTCTTGGTCGTAGTTGCCAAACAGAAGAATCCAGTGCTGCGCGTCATCCTGTACGGCCTTGACAAATGCACTGTAGACGGCACGTTGCGTGCCGGGCACTTCGCGCGACTTCAGCGAGAAACGGCGGTAGCCGTGAAGAACGCCGCTTTCAAACCGGTAGCTCGAGGTGTATTCGGCAAAGTCATTTTTCTGCTCGACATCCGGCGGAGTCACAGGATTAATTCCGCCGGGCAGTTTCAGCGATGCTTCATAGAAGATTTCCTGGGGAGAGCCAAGGGGGAGGGGGTCCTTGGATTTCTTCTGAGCTTCGTTCAGTTCGCGAATGAAAATCGGAGGAAACGGGAGAGAGATGCGATGCTCCTTCCAGTCCGAATAATCGGTGCGATGGTAGTCGTAGCTGAGCCAGAACGGATCAGCCGTCTTCTCCGGCTGTGCAGCAGCCACCTGGCTAACGGTCCCGCCAAAGCCCATGCGCGCAGAAATCACTTGAGTTAAATCCTTCCATTGGTTTTGCGGCGTATTGCGATAGGCTAGTCGCAGGACAACTTCCGGATCCCCGCGTTCCTCGAAGCGAGCTTTGCCGTCGAGAGTCCCTTGGGAATCGATGGAGGCATCCATCTGGAATTTCTCGCGATTGAGCATCGGAGGATCGGGGAGCGTGACCACGAGCTTGGCCGGGGAGCTTGTGGGTATCACCAATGCCTGACGATCGCGTAGGGACGCCAGCAAGAGGCCGAAAGGCGCAACTTCAGGGGTCGTGTCCAGGAATAGGTAGGAATCTCCCTGAGGAATGGCTGTGATGACGTGGTTAAACAGGCTGGCCGAAGGCATGTCTACGTCGAGCTTGAATTTCGTACTGATGAGCGCAGGATACGCGTGCAGGCCTACGGCCTCCAGAAGCGCGGCGAAGAGTGTGTGTTTATCCTTGCAGTCGCCATAACGGTTGGCCAGCACATCCTCCGCAGCGTGAGGAGTGTAGCGCCCGACACCCAAGTCAATTCCGATATACCGGAAACGCGAGGCCACGTAATCGTAGATGGCGCGCGTTTTTTCCTCGGCCGTGACTTTCCCTTTGGTGATCTCCTCGGCGGTGGACCGAATGCGTGGCGTCACTTGCACTCGGGGTTGCTGCAAGCCTGCATACCAAGCGCCCACGTCTGCCCAGGAAGAAAACGAGCTGATGCGCACGGCGGGCGAATCACTGCCGTGGAAATCCTTCTCCCAAGCAGGAATCTGCTTATCCTCGTCTTTCTCCTGCGCCTTTTCCAAATGGGAGGAATGCAGCAGATAGATGCCGCGAGCACCTTGCTGTTTCACTTGAGGAGTGGGGCTCGGAGCTGCGATTTTCACGGGGACATCGAGAGGGACGTTAATTTCGAGCTGCTCGTCGAGGCATATCCCGCTATCAAAGTAATTGTGGTCGTACCAGAAATGGCCTGGCGCGATAGGGTCGTGGATGGTCCAACGCAAGTCCGCCTCCAACAGGTCACCGACGCCGAGAGATTTCACCGCGATGTGTTTTTCGCGCTGGTCCGTGTACATCGGCGCCTCGCGGCTGACAGCGGAGTCCAATTCCTGAATTTCGCCAGCGGGGGTCTCGACAACGCTTCCGTCTGGTTTTCGAACCCGGGCATAGACGACGTCGAGGGTTTCAAAACTCGCCAAATACGGATAGACGAGCAGGCCAAATTCACGCACGGCCGATTCCGACTGCACGCGGATACGGAGGGTCACCTCGCGTTGGCCTTTGCCGTCCGCCTCGAACCGAACCGCCGTGCGGAGTTGCTCAACTACATAAGGTTCGCTCGCGAAGTTGGGTTCCTCCGGCTTGGGCGGCGGAGGCGATTGAGCGCCAGCGAGCGTAGCGACGAGCGCTGACACAGCGAGGGTTCGGAACGTGGTCTGTCTCATCGGCATGTACTTAATCTTTGATCGATGGTGAAGGATGATAATAACGCACACTGAATCTCTTAACGAAGCCAAAAGTCATAGGGGCTCGCGCAAAGCGGATTATAGGGAAGATTTGAGGAGGGCGGCGTAGCGGGCGGCGATGGCGGGCCAGGAGAAATGCTGGCGGTAGGCGAGGGCGTTCTGCTGGCGGAGACTGGCCCGGAGTTCATGTTCAGAGAGGACGCGGCTGAGTTGTCACCGATTCCGATCCAACGAACTGCGGCTGTGGCTGAGTGTGATCGCCTGCAACCTAGGCAATCTGTGGCGACGGCTGGTGCGGCCGAAGGAGATCGAGACGTGGTCTTTGGCTAGCTTACAGCAACGACTGGTGAAGACCGGTGGGTGGTTGGTCAAACATGCTCGCTACTAGTGACTGCTGTTGGCGGAAAAACATCTGACGCGGCGCCAATTTGAATGCATGATGCGGCGGATTGTGGCTTTGCCGCTTCCAGTCAGATAGGCGCGGCCGCGAGGCGAAACCAATCTGGACAACAGAGGGAAGTTGACGGAGAGGTGTCCGAAAAATCGCTCGAAAACAAAGCAATACCCGGCTTTTGTGTCCCGGAGACGACCCTTTTCGGTCTGCCTGAGCCATTGAGATGGAAAAGATTGCAAGAAACGGACTCGGCGGGGGCAACTGCGCGTATATTGGCTCGTAGCCGTAAACGAGAAATGGAAATTCCGGTTAACCGCTATCGCTCCAGCTTAACCATCTTCTTAGGAGCTCTCGTGAAAACCAGAATTCTTCTCGCCCTTCTGACCTTTCATTCACTTTCGGTACTCGCGTTTGCGCAAGACTCACGATTTTCTCCCAATGACCAACAGATACCGGTTCCTGACTGTCTGAATTTGAAGGGCCTTTGGGACAGCGGTTATAAGCCGTGCGCTCCAGAAGACCACCAAAACTGGCTCGCGGACATTACCCACTGGCGGAAAGAACGCCTCATCCGTATTGGCTATAACGGTTCACGCTACGATCTGCCTGCGCTGAAGTGGACGCAATCGAGCTTCATGCAGCCGCAGATGATGGTGCAGGACCGCTATTTTTACGATCCGGTCTTGGGGAAATACACGGTTGATCGTTATCTGGAGGATCTGCAGAAGCGCTACGGAGGAATCGACGCCGTCCTGATTTGGCCTACCTATCCCAACATGGGCATCGACGACCGCAACCAGCACGACATGATTCGCTGCATGCCCGGCGGCGTCGCCGGTGTGAAGCAGATGATCGCCGACTTTCACAAGCGCGGTATGCGCGTGCTTTTTCCCATGATGATGTGGGATCAGGGAACGCGTGACCCCGGCAAGCCTTGGCCCGATGCCATCGCAGAGTTGATGGCAGAGGTTGGCGCGGATGGCATCAATGGTGACACGCAGGACGGAGTGCCGCTTGCTTTCTCTCTGGCCGCGGACAAGATTGCCCACCCACTAGCCTTCGAGCCGGAAGGTGGCCCGGCTGACGAGGCGCTTGCCTGGAACGTGATGACCTGGGGGCAATACCAATTTCCGTTCACTCCACTCGTGGACAAATACAAGTGGCTCGAGACCCGCCACATGGTTAACATTTCCGATCGCTGGAGTCGCGACAAAACCAGCGATCTGCAATTTGCCTTTTTCAACGGAGTTGGCTGGGAGAGCTGGGAAAATATTTGGGGAATCTGGAATGGAATCACGCCCCGCGATGCGGAAGCGACTCGCCGCGTCGCCACCATCGAACGCGCTGTTGCCCCCTTTCTCGTGAGTGCTGGCTGGGAGCCGATGTCTCCGATGCTGCGGCACGGCATTTTCGCCAGCCGATGGCCGCTCAATGACCAGACTGTGTGGACCATCGTCAACCGCAATGAATACGACGTCGACGGGCAAGAGATGGAGGTCGCGAACGATTCTGGGACGCGCTACTTCGATCTTTACAACGGCAGCGAATTGAAAGTGCAGCGCGATCCGACGGGCCGCATTGTGCTCAGCTTCCCGATTGAGGCCCACGGCTACGGCGCCATTCTGGCGATAAAGACGGAGCCGGACGCTACGTTGCAAGAACTGATGTCGGAGATGAAACAGCTTACGGCAAAACCTCTGGCGAGCTATTCTCACGAATGGAAAGCGCTGTACCAGGAGATCGTGCCGGTCGTCGCTAGCAGAGCGGCTAACAACGCACCCGCCGGCATGATCAAAATTCCCGAGGGCAATTTTCTGTTTAAGATTGCCGGCATCGAGATTGAAGGCTTCAATGCTATTGGTGTCGATGTGCAGTATCCGTGGGAAGATGCGCCGCGCCGTTTCCACGAGCATCCCATGCACATCAAGTCGTTCTACATCGACAAATTTCCCGTGACCAACGCCGAATTCAAGAAATTCCTCGATGCCACACACTATCACCCGCAGGATGATGTGAATTTTCTGCGCGACTGGAAGCAAGGCAACTATCCTTCGGACTGGGACAATCGTCCCGTGACGTGGGTCTCCATCGAGGATGCGCGCACCTATGCCGCTTGGGCCGGGAAGCGCCTACCGCATGAATGGGAATGGCAGTATGCAGCGCAAGGCACGGATGGACGCCTTTACCCTTGGGGGAACGATTGGAATGCTGCGGCCGTACCCGTGCCGGACAAGGCCCGTGCCATGCGAGGTCCCGATCCCGTGGATGCGCACCTAAAGGGAGCGAGCCCCTTTGGCGTAATGGATCTGGTGGGAAATGTCTGGCAGTGGACCGAGGAATTTACGGATGACCACACGCGCGGCGGAATCTTGCGTGGGGGTAGCTACTACCAGCCGCAGGGCTCGATCTGGTACTTTCCGCAAGCGTACAAACTGACCGAGCACGGCAAATTGCTGATGGTCTCGCCAAGCATGGATCGTTCCGGCGCCCTGGGGTTCCGCTTGGCGCAGGACGCACAGTAGACAGGAGAAAACCATTGTTTGACGGCGGCACAATCTGCCCGAATAGGCACTTTTATCCTGTAGTGAATAGTTGCAAGACTTTGCCAATCAAGGGTTCGCAACTTCCGCGGCAACCCGACCTGGAAGCCCAATGCCATCGTCGCCAGCACGTGAGAATGAATTCTTGCTGTACACCTCGCCATTTTTAAGAGTCATAAAACACTCACTGCCGTGCATCTCCCGCAATGACCACAGTGAGCACCAAGAAAAATGAAAAGTGTTGGGGGAAGCGAGGGCCCAAATGGAGGCAGTGGCACGGATCAATGACCGTTGCGCTGGGATGGCCGCTGCGCTACTCGCACTCGCCGACAGAAGTGATCGATAGGCATTTCACACAGAGGAAGCGATTCATATTAAGCTTGTTGGGCAGGCCCAGGCGCGGGAGCATGCGAGTCCTGTAACACAAGGAATGCCAGTGCGGGCGCGAAGCCTATTCCGTCCAGTATGGTGGTTGAGTAATGTGTTGCTCGCCGTAGCTCTGGCGGCCACGGTCTGGTCCGGAGTGTGGGAACTTTCCGTACGCCAATACTTGAAAGGCTTCTCTGACGCCGTCGTGCCGGAGGTGGCTTCGCCGCGACAGAAGGTAGAAACTATCCTCGCCTGGATGAGCGAAGGACCAGAACGCCAGAGCACCGATCATCCTGAAAATCTCTCTCGGCGTGACCCCCAAGACACGCTGAACTACCAACAGTTGCTGGGAGTGTGCGGCAGCGCGACAAACGCCTTCCTGAATCTGTCACGGAGCGCCGGGCTCGAGGCGCGGCGTCTGTTGCTCCTTACGCCGGAACGCACGGCAAAACACGTGGTCGCGGAGGTGCACCTGGATGGTCACTGGGTGGTTGTCGACCCAGCCTATCACCTACTCATGAAGGATGCCCGGGGAAATCTCTTGACCCGCAAAGACCTGCAAAATCTGGAGACACTGGGGGAAGCGACCAGTTCGCTGCCCCATTACCCTCCCGAATACACTTATGAGAGGTTCGCGCACGTGCGCCTCGCAGCCCTGCCGTTCCACGGCACGGAAGTCCGGAAACTCCTCGATCGTTTCTTCCCCGGCTGGGAAGAACATTTGGGCTGGAACCTGCTCTTGGAGCGCCGTTCGTTCCTGTATCTGTTTATTTCGGCCAATTCACTTATTTTTCTGGTGTTGGTGCGTGCGGTTCTCGCCTGGGTGGCAGACCATTATCTGCAGGTTCCGCGGTTCCATTTGCTGGCCAACCTGGGCCGCGCCACGAAGTCGTTTTTCAGAGCGCCGGAGATGAAGTAGGACGTCCGGATGGAATTGGGCTTTCGCCCACGCCGCCTCTGCGGAAGCGGAAAAGTGTGTGGGGGCGATGGCCGGGGCAGTGGTTCACCCCGCCCGCGATGAGGATGGTGTCCTTCTCGAGGATTCGCGAGACGACAGTGCGGTATTTCTGCGCTACGGATCGGTAGACGTGGCACTGGGATGGCCGCTGCGCTACTCGCACTCGCCGGCGGAGGTGATCGATGCGAAGGACCTGGAGGCGATGGGGAAGATCGTGCAAGGGATCGCGCGGACGTGGTGAGCACAACTGCAAAAGGTCAGCTTGCAGAATCTGTCAGGTTAACGGAAATTCGACGCACTTGCCTTACATCGCCCCTAGTCTATAGCGTATTCCGTTGATCCGCTCGGTTGCGGGCTCATCAATTAAAGAATTGACATAACTTGATTCCAACACACATAATTCTGGACAGAGCAGAACGACAAACACCTCCTAGAACGCCTACCGACTAGAACGCTGGCGAGTTTTCCAAATTCATCGAAAGGTTCAATTTTCCCATGCACTCTGGCTCATTACGCAAATCTCTACCGCCAAAAAAAGTTCCCTCCAATTCAACGCTTCCGCGATCCCGAAGAACGCATGCTTCGCTGGAAACCAAGCCTTCCCAACCGACTGGCGAAACAGATTCCGGATTGGAACGAAACGCCAGCTTAAACCAGCATATCCCGCCAAAGCAGACACGAGACCGTGTTCCGCCACCCCAGCGCGAGAGAATTTTACGGGAATATAGTGCCGGTACAAGTATTTACGACATCAGTAAACACGAACGTAGGAATCGCGAGACGATCAGCAGGATTGTACACGGTCCCGAGATGCAAGCGCATGTGCGGGCCCTGCGTGAAAGCTGGTACGGCTTGGGTCCTCACGCCATCGACGCCGTCGATCATGCATTGACTAAGAAAAGGGATGGTCGCCTCGGTTTTCAAGTCCTCTCAAGCCTCGGTGTGATTCCGTCACCGGAAGAACGGGGATTACTTACCGCGGCTCTGGCAGAACAACCAAGCGATGAAGACCTGAGAGTCTGGAAAATTGTCGTGGGTCTCACGCAAATTGCCGTCGAGGCGAAATGTGTTTATGGGATTCCCGATCCGCAATTGGAGGCGTATTTAAAAAGAGTCGGGGGCAAAATCGATGAACAGTTACAGAGGATTGTACCGATCGAGAAAAAAACTGCAACGTGACAGATGGGGGGACGCACCCAAGAAAAATCTACGGCCCTTCGTGAAGCAGCGTCGTGCCTGCAGTCGCCTCTTAAAGGGCAGTTTTTCCCTGGCGCTTTGTTGTGGCCATCTTTCACTTCAAGAGAAACAAGGGCAGCCGCCTGAGCGACTGCCCTTGACTTGTCGAGCGCCCCAATAATTGTGGCACTCACGCTGATCCTTTTATTTTACGGCCGTCCCGGTTTTGCTTTTAGGTCCCCATCGTTCTGGGACTGTAACCCGGTTGTACAAATCATGAATTCGACGAGGGCATCAGCCTTGAGTTAGGCATTCTATTCGAAAAGTCAGGAAGGTCAACCCGATTCAACACTTTTGATTCTACCCAGATATCAGACGGATCTAATCCTCACCTTTGAGTAACCATTCCAGCGACTTCTCAAATTCGCGACTGGTGGCGAGTAAGATCTCCGCTCCAATTTCCCCCTGAACGTGCTCGGCGGTCAACAAGTAACCCTGCCCAACTCCAATAGTCAGTGCAAGCCGTGCCTGGCCTTGCCAAGTCCTTCCTGTGCACTCTCTGGCCGCCCGGGTGAACAGCCACTTGGGCTATTTCGGCAGGTGTTCCTGGTTCTTTCGCTTCGCCCAACGAGCCAAAACCGCCTTGCGTGCGATCTCGCTACGTCGCTCCGGTGACAATTTCGCAGCGCGTACTTTGCCTCCCTTGGCCCCTCCGATTTTGCCCAAAGCAACAGCATGCGGGTTTTTCTTTTTTGCCATGATAGACAAACCTTATTCGCACCGGCTGCCAAAAATCAATGGTCAAATAAGACCTTGACATATACTTAGGCGCGCAAGTATAATCTATAGTACTTGAGCGCTCATGTACAAAGGAGGTTCCTCGTGAAGAATCCAAACGGAGGAATATCAAGGGATGTGCAGCTAGCCCGTTCTCTATGGGGCCCACTCTCGCGGCCCGCTCTTATCCGTCTTAAGGAGCTGATCGAGCGGTACGGCTTATCTGTTGCCGGAGGGGAGCTGCAGTACTTATACGAGGGATGGTATGTGACTCATGCTGGGCTCCTTGGGCTCGCTCAACGCAGGCATTGCGCTGGAATCCGTGTTCAGCAAGTACGCGAGTTCTGCGAGCCCACTGTCGGTCGATGGGTATTTAGGGCAACTGTATATCGGGGGCGCAGGTCGAAAGGTTTTGTTGGCTATGGCGATGCCGATCCTTCAAATGTCTCTTCCATGGTGCGTGGAGCGGAGATGCGCGTGGCTGAGACCCG
>Ga0187873_1003897_pt1 | contig 10509 bp, 9 predicted proteins | sample June2016WEW_16_1_2_FD_133012 | JGI IMG/M metagenome (GOLD analysis project Ga0187873, IMG submission 133012) | Peatland microbial communities from SPRUCE experiment site at the Marcell Experimental Forest, Minnesota, USA - June2016WEW_16_100 | ecosystem: Environmental > Terrestrial > Soil >... | reverse complement strand
TCGACGCTTCTTCATCTACGAGCAATATCGCGATGCTGCCGCGCTCGAGGCCCATCGCCATTCGCCCCACTTCCAGGAGTTCGCGGTCAACGCCCTGCGCAACATCGGCGAGCGCCAGCAGGGTGACCTCTACAAGCCGCTCAGCGAGGACTGATTCCATCACCTGTCCTTCCCCAACGGTGTCATCCTGAGCGGAGGTTCGCCGCTTTTGCGAACCGCAGTCGAAGGGCCCCTACCGTGGCTGGCCGCTTCATCATCGCTCTTCGCTTTCATCTCCTCCCGCAACTGTTCTCTACCCTCCACTCGCCGGCGCGCTCAGCTCTTCCCGCAGAATTTCGAACAGCGCTGCCAGCACCGACGCCACCACCGGTCCCAGGAACAATCCGATAAATCCAAACGCCTCCACGCCGCCGAGGATGAAGAACAGCAGCACCATGGGATGCAATTCCACGCGCCCGCCCACCACCCATGGCCGGATGATGTTGTCGGCCGAGCTGATCACCACCACGCCCCAGATCAGCAGGAACACGCCCTGCCAGATCAGGCCGCTGAACAGCAGGTAAATCCCCACCGGCGCCCACACCAGCGACGATCCCACCACCGGGATAATCGAGCAGAAGGCCGCGCCCAGCCCCAACAACAGCGACGACGGCATGCCCACAATCTTCATGGCGATACCGGTCAGCAAGCCCTGCGCGACGCCCACGCTGAGAATCCCATAGACATTGGCGATGATGGTGTCGGAGATATTCCGATACAGCCGCGACACTTGCGCCGGCGTCAACGGAATCAGCCGGCCCACGCGATCGGCCAGGTCCTTGCCTTCGCGAAACAGGAAGAACAGGATCACGAAGGTGATCAGCGCATCGATGGTGAATCGCGCCAGATTGCTCAGAACATCCGCGCCGAAGCCCACCATCAACCCGCTCGCCTTTTGCGCGTTGTCGCTCACGACGGTGTAAAAGTCGTACTTCGACAAATCCACCCAGCGCCCCGCGTAGTGCAGCAGCGGCGCGGCCGTCTTGGTGGCAAACAGTGCCAGTCCGCCCTCTTCCGCGCTTCTGCGGCTCAAGTAATGCGCCGCGCTTACCGCCTCGTTCGCCGCCAGCGTCGTGATAATGAAGCTGGGCACTCCGAACAGCACCAACACCAGCAGCGTGGAAAACAGCGCGCTCAGGCCATTCTTCTGCCGCGTCGCCAGCAGCATCCGGTCGTGAACCGGATAAAAGACGACGGCCAGGATGATGGCAAACGCAAACGGCTTCAGAAAAGGCCAGGTGATGATGATCGCCAGGCCCAGCACCAGAACCACCAGCACGCTGAGAAAGACGATGGTTGTACGCTTGCTGTTCATGTGCGGGACGTTTCAGTTGTAACACGAAGCACCGTGGCGGAAATAGTTTCGCGTGACCTCGCTCTTTGGAACGTGCTGCGCCACAGGTCATAAGGAAAGGATTATTGCGGCACGATGTGCGCCGTTGCCCTGAACTTGTGACAGTTGCTGAACTCCAGCACATTGCGCGCCACCGCCCCTTTTCGATTGGCGTCGTTGACCACCGACTTCACCGGCAACACGAAACTCGTGCCATCGTCGAAGGCTACGTCCATGTAGTCAATCTGCAGGTCGGCGCTGCTCATGGGAAAGTCTTCCGGTATTTCCGTGGCCTCCACTTCCAGCCTGCGCAGCAAACCTTTATCTTCGTCGATCCATAATTGGCCGTGGTAGGGAGGGGCGACCACCTGGTCCTTCACCCGCAACCGCCAGGAGGAAATCTTCTGCTGCGGCACCTGATACTGGAAGGTCAGAACGCGTCGGCCGTCGATTTCACTTTCGTTGACGAACTGGAAGCTGACCTTGTTGCTGGTGTCGAAGAGATTCCGTACATCGGCGCCAAACTGACCGGTCGACCACGTGCCCCTGGCCAACGCAGGATCGCTCACTGGCCGCCCCTTCGACTTGACGTCCCGGTACGACTCCTTTCCGTCCTCGTAGGTCACCACGGCGGTGATCTCGTCGGTCGCCTTGTCGCCGAGGAAGCGCGAAGTCTTCTGGTCGCAGGTGAAATTCGGCATCCGCTGAGGACTCGTCACCGCATACAGGCAAACCTTACGCAGAGCATCGGAACGCGGCGTTTCCGGCGCCACCGACTCGCACACAGCCAGAGCGTAGTCCGTACCTTGCGGATCACTTGCAGCAGTCTGTGCGACCAGAGTTCCGCCGAGCAGCAGCGCCACCGCCATCCCGCAACGCACGCACACAGCCATCGCCCGGGTTTTCCTCATCCACGCGTGAAGGGAGGCAAAAATCATTCCGCTACTCCCAAGACCGGCTCATCCTGGTTCTCAGCTTCTATGGAACAACTCCTGATTCCAGCCTGACCCTTTAGACTCCGGGTGCAGTCAGTCGGTTCCCGGGATTGGCAGATTCAGGGTGCGAGCTGTCGAAATTCAGGGACGGACTCCACCGTCAACGCACGCTTATGCAACTTTCTCTTCCTCCTCGTGCGCAGGCGGCGCGTCCCCTCCGACTTTGGGCCGCTGGCGCGGAATAAGTTCGATACGCTGGCTGGCCGCGTCACGCCGCATCAGCTCGGTCGGCTCCGGCACACCCGCTTGCGTCCGCCCCAGCGGGCCGTTAATCAAGCAGAAAAACTGGCTCATCAGGCCGCAAGGATAAGACGCCCGCATCGGCCCCTCGCCGTCCTCTTCGGTCGGCGTTCTATGCAGGTCAGCTTCGGCCTCGGCCTCATCCATCTTCCCGTACACCGCCGCTTGCTCTTCAATCTCCGCCACCTTGGCCAGGTCCACTCCCTCCTCGGCAGCTTCGTCAACCTTCAACTCCGGCGCATCGTCGCCCAGCTCGAAGTCCTGCTCAAAATGATCGTAGCGCCCGGCCACGGTCGCGCCTCGCATCTGCTCGAAGCGGGCGCCATTGCCCAGGTTCGAGCTCGCCGTCTGTAGCGCGTACAGCACCAGCCCGGCCCGCTTGCTGTCCAGACGGTTGTGCAGGATCGCATCGATCACCTGCATCAGCGCAATCTGGATGGAGTTGGCGTCCTCCAGCGGCGGCAGCTCCAGCGCGGCAATCTGCGTTTCGCTCGATTGCTGCTGCTGCCCCAGAGCCTGCCCTGAGCTTGTCGTAGGGTTCGCGTCCTTCTCTTGGACGCCAACCTGGGATTGCTGGAATTGCCGCTCAGCGCGCAACCGCCGTCCGATGTGGGTCAAGTGGAAGTAGCAGTAGTTGCGGCCGCGCAACGCGGGCGAGCCGCAAAACTCCCCATTGCTCTTGATGTGTTCGCACTGCCGCGCTACCTTGGTGTTCACCACCTTCATCTTGCAGATTAGCGCTCGCCGTTGTTTTGCATTTGTAGCTTCGATTTCAGGAAACTTCATTTCAGCTGCCTTCGTCTCCGGCAGTTTCGTCTCCGGCGGATTCGTCTCCGGCGGATTTATTTCAGGCAGATTTGCTTCCAGCAGATTTGCTTCCAGCAGATTTACTTCGGATAGATTTATTTCAGGTAGATTTATTTCCGATGGATTTACTTTAGGTAGCTTCATTGTTTTCGTTCTCCTTGTGTGGATGGCTAGTTCACCATCGCTTTATCTCTTTCGCTTTTCGCTCTTCGCTTTTCGCTCTTTTTCTTGGGTGTCATCCTGAGCGGAGGTTCGCTGCTTTTGCGAACCGGAGTCGAAGGACCCCTACCTGACCAGCAAACTGCTTTTTCGGCTCTTCGCTCGTGGCTCGCAGCCACTGGTCACTGCCACCCCCTCCCCCCGCTCCCCCGTAAATTCTTGAAAACACAGAACACCGTCCGCAAAATCTTGAGCGCGTGATACTTACACGCAAAATCTTGAGCAGCAAAGATTTACGGGAATAAACGACAGGACGTTCGGCTGGAAACTGATTTCTGACAACGGGCGGGCGGTTGACTGCGGCTAACAACTTACCCCCAGACACAAATATGGCAGGAGCGCCGGGGTGAAGGCGGATCCTACCCTAACAACTGGAATCCTAACTCCTCTGAAAAATCTGTCAAGTTACGAAAGTACATGTACTTTCGTAACTTCCAGCCTCCCATGTATCCGGCCAGCCAATTCCCGATTACTTGTGATATGGCGATGTTACAACAACGACCGACACACGCTTCACTGGCCACTGGCTGCTGACAACTGCCTACGGTGTAATCTCAAAGACCACACCAACCTCACTCGAGCCGCCATCTTGGGTCGTAGAGTAAAGATTGCCGCTGCTGTCGAAGATGACGCTGCCGGCGGGGTCGACGCCAGCCCCGCCCGAGAAGCCCGTCAGCGTCCAGCCGCCGTTCGACGGTGTGAGCCGGAAAACCTCCGGTGAGCCGCTGTACATCGTCCCGTAAACGTTGCCGGCCGCATCCATGGCCAGCTTCCCCACGACGCCTTGATTGTAGCCAAAGGAATAAAGCGTGCTAAACGTCCACCCGCCGTTGGAGGGGCTCAACTCGTACGCCTTCACCGTAGTACCGTTATCTCCAAACGTCGCGCCGTAGAAATTACCGAGTCGGTCAACAATCAAGCCGCCATACGGGTTCGCCCCATCGCTTCCGCCAAGGAAGTCATGGACCACGCTTTCCGTCCAGCCGCCTCCCGATGGGAGCAACTCGTAAATCGTGCCGTTGTCATAGCTCCCGCCGAAGCCAGTCGTTCCCCATAAGTTGCCGGCCTGATCGAAGACGACACCACCATACGGAGTGGCACCGTCATGGCCGCCCCGGAAGTTGTAAAGAACGGTTTCCGTCCAGCCGCCATTGGAGTGGGTGAGCTTGTAGACCGTGCCACTGTCGCCTTGCCCGCCATGCGGCGTGGTGCCGTAGATATTGCCGGCTCCATCGAAGACCAGGTCACCGAACGTGGGCTGCGCTCCATCGCCGTAGCCCTGGAAGGAATGCAGCACGGTCTCCGTCCAGGGGCAGAGCGCGGTTTTGCAGGCCGCTGCCGGCGGCCGCAAATTGAAAACCGTGCCCTCGTTGATTTCGCCTCCAAGCGACGTCGTCCCGTAAAGACTGCCATCCGGGCCAATGATTACCCTGGCCAGCGGATTCCTGCCGTCGGGCCCGCTGAAGGTGTACAGGGTGGTCAAGACCCAGCCGGAGCCCCGGCGTGACAGCTTGAACACCGTGCCGCATCCGGGCGGATTGGGATGTGAGCAAGAACCGCTGGTGTTGCCGCCGGTGCTGGCCGTCCCATAAAGATCTCCCGCCTGGTCCATGCTCAAGCCTGCCATGGGTTCTCCCCCGTCCGGCCCGTTACTGAAGTTGTGCAGCACGGTGAAGCTCTGCGCTAGTCCTGCCGTCGCCAGCATGGTCATCCCACCAACCATCGCGAGCGCTAGAAGTGGCAGATGTAAGGTGAAGCGTGGCCGGGTTGTCATAACGGTCTCCTTTACGATTATCAGGGTTACCATTCTGAGTGGGTCCCTTACTTGTCTTTGTTGCGGCACGAGTTTCGCGCCGTTGGAAAGGCGAGTCAACTTAATTTCGTATTACGATTTAATAGATTGATATAAAAGGACTTAGTTTGCAGATTCAAAGTAGCTAGCGAAATCAGGCCATGTAGTAACCAATCCGAGGCCATCGGGTCGTGTTGGCGGATGCCCAGATCGCTCGCGCAATCGCGATTCACAACAACTATCTTCCGCTGTTTAGAAACCCTGGGCTTTCTTAGGTGCGGGAGCACCCGCCGTTGACTCCGCTTCCATCCTTTGGAGTAAGTATTGGAAATAGCGGCTGAGGTCTGCTGGAATCGGCCTGAAGGTCGAACGTTCGGACAGCATCTTATCCATCATGCCAAGTAAGCTTGGGTTGGCTCCAAGCCTGAAACTGGTCGCCCGGAACCCTTCTTCTAAGCCGTTCTGGTGATGGGCCGTGGGATGTCGCCCTAATAAGCATTCCAGCATTACTACGCCAAGCGAAAAAATGTCTGAAGCGCAGGACACGCGCTCCCCTCTGGCTTGCTCCGGCGAGAAGTAACCCCACGTTCCAAAAGGCCGGCGTTCGGCCATAGTATTGTCGTGCTCTGAGTCCCTGGCCGCTCCCAGGTCGATGAGAACCGCGCCACCGGAATCTCTCAGCATTATGTTCGAAGGCTTTATGTCCCCATGAACCATGCGGCGCGACCAGATTGCCGCAATTGCAGCCGCCACATCGCGCCCTATCGGCAGCACTTCGGCGTCCAGCAGCCGTCCTCCGACTCTCAGCCGATGGCTCAGCGTTTGTCCTTCCACGAATTCCCACGCCACGTATCGCGTGCGGCTGCCGGCCACGTCACAATAGCCATGTTCAATCAGCCGGGCCAGGCTGGGATGCGAGATGTTCTCCACCGTGGCGATCTCGCGCTGTACGCGACCCTCCTGATAGGGATGGAGGTTCAACTTCAAAGCTACAACGTCATTCGCCTCAGTGCCGTCTGGCTGAGAAATCCGGGTTGCCCTGAAAATTACTCCCTGCCCGCCCACGGCAATCTCGCGGCCAATGACGTATCGATGACCCAGAGCAGCTTCGATATCTGCGGGCTCAAACGGGTGGACATCCATAGGATCTACCAGGAACGCCTCAGGTCTGTTTGCGGTTACGTTTCTTTCCCCCACGACGCGACGGAAGCTTTTCATAGAGTACACCCGCGAATAGTACACGAGGAGATGTTTCTTACTGATTGAGAGCGCTAAAAATTTGCGACCTGTGGTTCGGAGCTTGTACTGATTAGGTGTGAGTATTATGGGTGCGCGTGTGGCAGAAAACAATCGGACAATGGTGTCGGCTTCAGCTACCCACTTATCGGGTCAATGAGTGTCCTGCTACTCCCACATTTCGTGGCATCGCAGGACCCCACCCTGTAGGTCAGCCTGTATTTGGGTGCGCGAACTTGGTGTGGCGTCCCAGAAGTTCGTGGAATAAATCTGCATTGTTATTGAAAGGGCACGGCTTCACAGGGCCGCTGAAAACTCGCCTTTGGGGCGCTTTGTAACAGGGCACCACTTCAGTCGTGCCGATAAGCCGTTTATTTTTATTCCTGAGCCGGCGACACTAGGCCTCTGTTCCGACTTTTTCCGCGGCCTCTTCAGCCGTGCCGCAAGAATCCCCGTCGGACGGCGGCTTTAGCCGCTGAGCGGAAGACCTTCCCACAACATCGTGCCTTGGAGTTGCGACATGAAATTGCGAGGCCCACGCACTTGGGCCTGTGGCAAGGTTGCCTTGCACATCCCGCTCTGCACTCGCAGAAACTTCAGCTACAGCTTACTTGGCCAACAGCTCAGCGATGGTATCCAGCAGGACATCTGGTGACTCGCCTTTTGCCAGAAACCCATCCGCAAACTCCATGCCCTCGGGTTTATCGATCGCAGCCGACATAATCAGAATGGGAACTTCCGGCCTCAGCTCCTTCATCTCTCTGGCAATCTCGATTCCCGTCTTGCCACTAAGAAAATGGTCAGCGATTACCAACTCGATGGGATTCTGCTTGAAAAGCTCCAGACCACCTTCCCCTGAATTGGCAGTCAGGACGTTGTAGCCTTCGTGCCCCAGCAACAGCTTTCTAACCCGCAGCGCGATGTCAGCGTCGTCAATACACAATATCAGCGGATGTGTCGCAGCGATCATGGATGGAACCGAGTTCATGGCCCGTTCCTTATCTGCCCGCCAGAAAACCTGCGGGCGTGTGGGTTGTCGGTCTATGGAAACTCTGATTAACTCTGGTCCTCTCGAAGTCTGCTCGTTTGTGTCAGGCACGGCTTCAGCCGTGCCGAACCGCAGCCCAAGAGAACATGGCCTTTAGGTCCTGGGGTGAAATTCGAAGGCCCGCATTCACTTCGTAAACGAATCTCTGACTCACTACCCTACGCTCCGGCCAACTCGTGAATGGCCGCCATATTCTGGATCAGCAAAGTGGAACCGTGAAGCTCCGCGATGTGCTGCTTGCGAAAAGTCGCCAGCGTACGGGTAACCGTTTCGCGTGACATGCCGATGATTTGCCCGATCTCGTCGTGGGTCAACGCCACCTTGATTCCGTGGGCCTTGGTCAGGCCGGAGTCGCCGTGCGACCAGTCGAGGATCAGGCGCGCAATGCGCTGTGAGGATGAGCTCATGGCGAACGAGCGGAGCTGCTGGTACGCCTGCTGACACTCCCGGCTCAGATGTATGGCTGCGTGCATACAGGCCTCACCGTGTTGCGTCAGAAACTTGAGGAAGTCATCTCCTTTTACAAAGTTCAGTTGGCACGGTTGACCAGTCTCCCCGGTGGTCTCGTGGGGCTGTCCAGACATGGTTGCGTTCAGCCCTAACACCTCGCCCGGCTGGGCGACCTTCAAGATGATGGTCCGGCCGTCCTGCGAGCTGGCCGATAATTTCACCCGGCCTCTACACAGGATGTAGATGCCACGGCATGTTTGGCCTTCCACGAACAGAGTTGCGCCCTCTGGATATCCAATCGTGAACTTCAGGAGCTGGAAGGCTTCCATGACTGGTTTCGGCAAGTCGCAGAAAAACCCCTCAGAACACAACTTGCAGGAGAGGCAGTTCTCCACCAGTTCCATCCCGTAGGGTGAATGCATCGCTGCCCTCCTTGGCCCAGCCTCACATTGCGCCGAGCCGGTATTCCGGTTCCGCTCTTCCAATTGCGTGGGCCTGAAGACGCTCGTAGCACGCGCGCCGTTCTTTGCGGCTGGGGCAAGCGGTTCTTTGAAAATGACGACGTTGCTTGCTGGCATCGGACCTCCCTACAGGCAGGTGCTCTAAGAGAGGAGAGCTTCAGATGGACTGACTTAGTTCAGGGACCTGAAAGAGGAGGGTAACTGCTCACTCAATCTTGACCCTATGCCCTCGTTGCCAGCTTGTCAAATCCTGCGCAATCGTTATCCCGGCCCGGGCCATGTCCCGCGCTTCGTGCCGGCGAATGCGTTGCCATCCTCAGTGTTGGAGCCCCATGTCGCGCAGAGCCAGTAGCAGTGGAGTAGGGGTAGGTTGACTCTGCTCTCGTTAGGCCGACGGCTACCGGCTCTGCTCTTATGATCGGGCAACCATATAATTCCCGGCTGGCGCACATCTGTTCAATATTGCTCACTTTTGGATTATTTTCCAGTGCCGCGGCCCCAGCGGGTGACGCCTGCGGGTGCCCCATTCCTGTCATCCCGAGCGGAGCGAAGCGGAGTCGAGGGACCTGCTTTCTTCAATTTTCCTTTGGCCTTGAGTGGGGGGTTTTCGTCGGAAGCGGGAATTCTTCTGGACTAATCGACAAACCATGGGACCCCTACCGCCCCACTTCCCCCATATAAACCGAGAACGGCTCCAGCGTCATCTCCCTGATCTGGCCCGTCATCCCACTCATCGTCGTCAGCAATGTCTTAGCCTCGCTAGCCGAAAATCCCTGCGGCGCAAGATCAAACCTCACCTTCTGCGTCTCGCCCGACATATTCAGCACCACCAGCACCGCCTTGTCCTTATAGCTTCGCAGATACGACATCACGTTGGGGTCGTTCTCGTTCAGAGCAACGTAATCGCCCTCCAGCAGCGCCGGATTCGTGCGCCGCGGCTCCAGCAGCCTGTGATAGAACACCAGAATCGAGTTGGGATCCTTCAGCTCGCTGGCGACGTTGTGGGTCCTATAGTTTTCGGCCACCGGCAGCCACGGCCTGGTCTTGCTGAATCCCGCGTTCACCTTGTCGTTCCACTGCATGATTTGTCATCACGAGGGGGGGGCCTTTAGAGACTGTGTCGCAACCGGGAAACGCATCTTGTGGTGGGAGAAAGAGCTCGAAAACCGATAAAATCAGCCGCGCAGCGGCGGCCGCGAAGTTAGCCCGGGGCGCAAGCCCCGGGTCAGAGCGGGAAACAAGCCTGAGCCGCGGAGCGGCGACACCGGTTGCGACACAGTCTCTTCAGGCCGCGAGGGTTCTGCTGTTCCGACTCTTTCCGCGGCCTGTTCCAGCCGTGCCGAAGGAATAAGAAAAATTGGGCTTTAGCCCTTGCAACGGAGCGCAGGGCCTCAATCATCCGCGAGCCCCGCGCCGCTCAACTGCTCGCCTTCTCCTACGGGATTGTCAACACAATTGCGGTAACGTCATCGTGCTGGCCACCGCCCTGGGAAAACGCATGCAGGCTGTCGAACAGATAGTCCAGGGATTCCGCAGCGGATTTGCCTCCACACTGCGCCCAGGTCTCAGACATTTCGGCGTGCCAGAACTCGTCGCCTTCCGGGTTGCGCGATTCATGCAGTCCATCGGTTGCGAACAGAACGCTGTCTCCCGAACACAGTCGCACCGTGTGTTGGCCATAGCTGGCTTCCGGAAGCAGTCCGGAAGGCAGCCCGCCTTCCCCCAGCAGCCGGCATGTGCTCTCCGATACCAGCAGCGGCAGCGGCAGCCCCGCGTTGGAGAAGGTCAGCTCTCGCGTCACCGGATGAAACAGGGCATACAGGGTCGAGCAAAACCGTCCTTCCAGCGGACGTTGCATCAGTCTCTCGTTCAGCAAGCCAAGCACACTG
>Ga0187873_1003882_pt1 | contig 10539 bp, 5 predicted proteins | sample June2016WEW_16_1_2_FD_133012 | JGI IMG/M metagenome (GOLD analysis project Ga0187873, IMG submission 133012) | Peatland microbial communities from SPRUCE experiment site at the Marcell Experimental Forest, Minnesota, USA - June2016WEW_16_100 | ecosystem: Environmental > Terrestrial > Soil >... | reverse complement strand
CGTTACCGCCGTGACCCCGGTTCTTACCGCGACCGACCCAGCGGCCGCCGCCGGCGGCAGGCGCTTCTACCGGTTGATCCTCAATCCCTGATGGGGTCAGCCATAACTTTTCCACAAGAACGAAGGGGACGACTCCACCGGGCAAAAGCTATGGTTGACCCTATCGCTGGCCAAACCACGCAGAGCCCGAATGGGGTGCGATTAAAAACGCCGGGCATAGGCCGCGGGAGTTTTGTTTTGTCCCGGAGGGACACTTGAATGTTGACACCCGCGGGGAACTTGCCTAACCTCGGTCTTATGCAGAGAATTCCATCTTCTGTACTGCCGGTTCCTTGTGGACTTGAGAAATCCGGGATTCTATGTCACCTGCCATGTTGAATTCACGCTGTCACCTCCGTCGTGCTTTTCGGATTGACTTGGCATTCACCCTGATTGAACTGCTGGTGGTCATTGCCATCATTGCGATTCTGGCCGCGATGCTCTTGCCCGCCCTCGCCAAGTCCAAGGCCAAAGCGGCCCAGACGCGGTGTTTGAGCAACCAAAAGCAACTTTGCTACGGGATGATGATGTACATTATGGACAACGCGGATTATTTCCCGGGGTCCGCCTCGAGAAACACTTACGGCTACGAAAAAGAGGACTGGATCTATTGGCGCGTCAGCGCCAATTACCCGCCCGTCACCCAGAGTCCGATCGTCACGGGCACCGGCTCGGCCAGCAGCAACCTGTTCCGTTGCCCGATGGACAAGGATAACAGCGAACGAATCGCCGAGAATACCGACGGGCAGGGAATCTATGGGTACAGCTATACGGTGACGAGCCTCGTCTTGAACAATGTCAACTGCGGCATGACATCGATCATCGACAGAGGTATCAGCTACATTGAACAATTCAAACTCGCCGGCGTCCGCAAACCCGTGCTCAAGGTCATGCTCGCCGAGGAGCAAGCCACCCTGAAAAAAGGTGAAGCTTCGGATCCGGCGGGGGACGTAATGAATGACGGCCGTTACTGTGCCGGCGCCGGGGCCGGCGGCGACGCCTTTACCATTCGGCACAACGGAAAAGGCAACGCGGGGTTCGCGGACGGCCACGTTTCACCTGTGTTGCCCGCGTTCGGCAACAACATAACGAACTGTCAGGCCAACCTGTGAACGCGAAGGCCGCTCGACTTCCGCATTCGTCCACAATCCAGGACCACCTGAACCACACCAGCGTCGACCAGTTCTTCCAGATGAAGAAGTAATCCGGCGGTCAGTGGGCGGCGGTCGATAGGAGGACCTGTTCGAGGGTGGAGATGCCTTCGCGGGCGCGATCCAGGGCGGCCATGCGGAGGGTGCGCATGCCCTGGCCGATGGCGGTTTTGCTGACTTCGCGGGAGTTGGCGCGGTTGATGACGAGCCTGCGGATTTCGTCGGTAATGGTCATGGCTTCGATGATGGCAAAGCGGCCGGAGTAGCCGGAGTCTTTGCATCGGTCGCAGCCGCGTCCGCGGTAGAGGGTGACGCCGTCAACGATGCTCGGGTCGATGCCCAGGTCCTGGAACATTTTGGCGGGGTAGGTAACGGGTTCTTTGCAGTGGGAACAGATGCGGCGCATGAGGCGCTGGGCGCAGGTGAGGATGACGGAGGAGGAAATGAGGAAGGGGGCGATGCCCATCTCGTCGAGGCGGGCGATGGCGCCGGGGGCGTCGTTGCAGTGCATGGTGCTGAGGACCTGATGGCCGGTGAGGGCGGCCTCGACGGCGATCTCGGCGGTCTCGGTATCGCGGATTTCGCCGATCATGATGATGTCGGGGTCCTGGCGCAGGATGGAGCGCAAGGCATTGGCGAAGGTCAGGCCGATTTCCTTTTTGACCGGCATCTGGTTGATGCCGGGGACCTGGAACTCGACGGGGTCTTCGACGGTGACGATGTTGTAGGCGGCATTGTTGAGTTCGTTGAGGGCGGAGTAGAGGGTGGTGGTTTTGCCGGAGCCGGTAGGGCCGGTAAGCAGGATGAGGCCGTGGGGCGCATCGATGGCGGCTTTGAATTGCTGGTAGGTGTCGAGGTCCAGGCCGAGCTTGTCGATGCTGGCGGAGAGGTTCGATTTGTCGAGCAGGCGGAGCACGATCTTTTCGCCATGCACGGTGGGCATGATGGAGACGCGCAGGTCGTAGTCTTTGCCGCCGACGCGGATGCGCATGCGTCCGTCCTGGGGCAGGCGGCGTTCGGCGATGTCCAGGCTGCACATGATTTTGAAGCGGGAGGCCAGGGCAAGCTGCATCTGCTTGGGCGGCGGGGTGGCGTCAATGAGCACGCCATCGATGCGGTAGCGCAAGCGGACGGTTTTCTCGAACGGCTCGATGTGGACGTCGCTGGCGTGGTCTTTGACGGCCTGGACCAGGATGATGTTGGCGAGCTTGATGACCGGGGCTTCTTCGCTGGAGGCGGCCAGTTGGTCGAGGTTGACCTCCTCGACCTTTTCTTCCGAGATCTCGACGTTCTCGGCGTCCGCCTCGGCCTGGGCGGCTTTGTTGGATTGCTTGATGATGTCCTCCATGCTGCCGCTGCGGGCGGCATCGAGGTTGTTGAGCTTATCGAGGATGGCCTTTTCGGAGGCGATGAGCGGGGCGACCTCGAGCCGGGTGATGCGCCGCACGTCGTCCAGGGCCAGGACGTTGAGCGGGTCGGCCATGGCCAGGAAGAGCTTGCCGTCGAGGCGGGAGACCGGCACGACCTTGTGGTTGCGGCACAGTTCGCGGGGCAGCAGGCCGGCGATCTCGCTGGGGATGCTGGCGTGGGCGAGGTTGACCGGCGGGGTGTTGAGGACCCGGCCCATCGAGACGGCCATGTCCTGGTCGCTCACGCAGGCCTGTTCCAGGATGAGCTTGAGCAGGCGAGTGCCCTCTTTCTTTTGGCGCGCGAGCAACTCCTCGGCCTGGTTGGCGGTCAGCAGGCCATCTTCGATCAGGGCGTCGGCGATGCGTTCGCCAAATGCTTTTACCTGGGCCATAGGATCGGTTTAGCGGAAGGCCTTGCGCAGGTTCTTCACCAGCTCGGCCGGCTGCGCCAAGTACCAAAGCAGCCGGTTGCCGGTCGCCTGGGCCAGGTCCTTGGCGGCGTGCTGGTTGAAGGGGTTGGCCGTTGCGACCAGCACCGACTTGCCCATCCGATCGAAGGGCAGGATACACCACCGCCGGCAGACCGCCGCTGGGAACTTCCGCGCCAGGTCCAAATCCACATCGTAATGGTCCAGCGGCAGGTAGGCCGCGCGCGACTTGTCCGAGAGCACCTTGAGGGATTTTTCCACCGGCAGAATCCCTTTGTCGGACAAGACCTGGATGAAGGGTTCGATGACGCCCCCCGGGGGAACGGACAGGTCCGGCGCGGACCAGCAGAGGTCGAAGTCGCCGGCAGTGATGATTTTGCTCTCGACGAAAATGCGGTGGAGCGTGCGGCGGCCATCATCAATTTCGCGGGGCGGGGTCTTGCCGGTGGTGTCGGCCGCCGGGGCCTGCAGCGGAGTGGGCTTGAGGGCCGCGCCGGGCTCGGCTGCCGGGGGGTCCAACTGGAAGTTGTTCGCCCTGGTTTCGATCTGCTTCAAGGCGGCCTGCACGTCCGGGTCGCCGGGGCAGCGCTGGAGGATGGTTTCGTATTCGAGAATGGCCGAGGACAACTGGCCCATGTGAACGTATGCCTGGGCGATGCGTTTGGAGGTGATGATGGCCTCTTTCTCACGGCCCAGCTTCGAGTAGGCCTCCTTGAGAATCTCGAGGGACTGATAGTCCAGTGGCTGCGATTGAGTGATCACCTCGAACATCTCAATCGTCTGCGCCAACTGCTCTTCCTCACTCGAACCCGGTTTGCCCGGCGCGCCAACTCGGCCGGGTTCGGGCAAAGGACTCTGCTCTTCGGAGACCTCTTCGAGGCCCAAACAGCCTTCTAACGTCAGTGACATAAAGCAATCCTGCGGGGTCGCCAGGCCCGCCCGCAAACCCCTCAGACCGTGCGCCTCGACGCGAGGACACCCGCGATGCCAAAAAGGCAGCAATATCCTGGCCAAGGGAGGTCTGGACATTTTGCGCGCCAGCGGCGCGCGGGCATCTCAGTCCGGGCGCCATGGGCGCATTTCACCTTTTTGGGTAGCCGCTCCTAATCGTAATCTTAATCCTGCTCCTAATCTCCTTCGCGGGTTCGGATTAAGAGTAGGATTAGGATTAGGGTTATGAGTAGGGGCCGGAAAGTGCCGCCAAAAAAAGTGAAATGCCCTCAGGGCCCTGTGCGTTCTGCGCTCCGATATAGACACTTCTGTCTCATTTTTAGCAACCGTTGAGGTCTGGCCCACGCCCGGGCAGTTGCCATTTTTGCACTGTCGGTTGCATTCCGGGCAGAAGTTGCCGATGCTAGGGCTTTTGGAATATGCCACCGCTGGTTCCAACGATGACGCCCGCGCCCGGCGACCGCCTGCAACGGTTCGTCGGCGACCGCATTGCCTTCGGCTTGAAAGATCGGGACGGCCGGGGCGCCCAGCCGGGCTGGCGCGCGGTCCTGCGCACCAATCTTGGGCGGGCAGCCCTGTTGCGCCGGGAGATTCTCCAGGCGCACACGCGGGGCCTGCCGCTGGCCGGGGCCTCCTGGCGCGATATCGCGATGAAAGAGCAGGAGGGCGGCTGGGTCCTGGAACTGCCGCTGGCGGAGGTGGGCTTTTTCAGGGCCAAGGCCTATCTGGTGGATGCCCGCGGCTGGCAGCATTGGCCGCCGGGGCTGGACGTGGGCATCGCCGTGCATCCGAATGGCTGCCGGACCGCCAATACCATTTACTGCGCCTTTCCGCGGATGTTCGGCCAGACAAGGACGGCCCTGAGCACGCTGGACCCGAAGCTGGAAGACCGCCTGGCCGATCTGGATCAGGCCGGCTACACCGTCATTCCGCCCTCGGGCAAGCTGCGCGACCTTATCCCGTTTCTCCCGCACATTATGGAGACGCTCGGCTGCCGGATACTGCATTTGCTGCCGGTCAATCCCACCCCCACGACCTACGCGCGGTTTGGCCGGTTCGGCAGCCCGTATGCGGCCCTGGATCTGACGGCCATCGATCCGGCGCTGGTCATTTTTGACCGGCGCACCACCGGCCTGGACCAGTTCCGGGAATTGACTTACGCCGCGCATCTCCTGGGGGGACGGGTGTTGCTGGACATTGCCATCAACCACACGGGCTGGAGTTCGGTGCTCCAGGAGAACCATCCGGAGTGGTTCTCGCGCGACCCGGACGGAGAGTTCGCCAGTCCCGGGGCCTGGGGAGTCACGTGGGAGGACCTGGTCGAACTCAAGCACGCCTATGTGGCGCTGTGGGATGAGCTGGCGGAGATGTTTCTGACCTGGTGCCGGCGCGGGGTCGATGGATTTCGTTGCGATGCCGGCTACAAGGCGCCAGTGGCGGCCTGGCAGTATATCGTGGCGCGCGTGCAGCAGGAGTACCCGGAGACCCTCTTCCTGCTCGAGGGCTTGGGCGGCGCCTGGGAGAGCACCGAGGCCCTGCTGACCGAGGGCGGCCTGCAGTGGGCCTACTCGGAACTGTTCCAAAACTACTCCGGCCTCCAGGTGGCCGGCTATCTCGAGCACAGCTTCCGCCAGAGCGAGCGGGTCGGCTTGCTCGTGCATTACAGCGAAACCCACGATAACGAGCGCCTGGCCGCCCGGGGCCGGGCCTGGTCCCTGCTCCGCAACCGGCTCTGCGCCCTGGCCAGTGTGAGCGGCGGCTTCGGTTTCACCTGCGGTGTGGAATGGCTGGCAACTGAAAAGATCCTTGTCCACGGCAGCACGGGCATGGCCTGGGACAATCCGGACAATCTGTTGCCCGAGCTGGCGCGCCTTAATTCGCTCCTGGCCGAGCATCCGTGTTTCTTCGACGGCGCGAGATGGGCCCGGCTCAGCCCTGCCGATTCGCCCGTCTATGCCCTGCGCCGCCAATCCGCCGAAGGGCAAGATGTCGTGCTCGTGCTGGTGAATACCGATGTCGAACACGCCCACACGCTGACCCTGTGCCAGGACATCGCCCCAGTCGGCCCAGTTGTTGGGCCGGGCTCTGAGCAAGACCCTCTTAATCCTAATCCTAATCCTAATCGATTAGCAGTTGGCCCGGCTGCTGCAGGGCCGAGGGCCGAGCACCGGGCGGCGCCTCCGGCGCCGGACGAATCGGCCTTGGCGCTGGCGGGCTGGGTCGATTTGCTTGGGCAGGCGGTTCCCACAATGAAACCCGGCCCTGACGGCGGGGTGGTCCTCACCTTGGGTCCTGGGGCGGCCTATTGTCTGGCGCCTGGCCCCGTGCCGCGCGGCCTGCAGGGAGAGGACTATCGCCGCGCCCGCGCCCGGGCAGCCTGGGGGCTGAGCGCGCTGAACGAGGTCCTGCCGCTCGAGGCCATGGGCGAGCTGGATTGGCGCGCGCTGGCCGCGGCCGTGGATCGCTCGCCGGAGCAGTTCCTGGCTCTCATCTCGCATCTTGCCGGCGCCGGGGCGCAGGCCGCCGAACTGCGGGACGCCATCCTCAGCCTTTCGGCTCAGGGTTTGCCGGGCGGAGCGCCGGCTTCAGCCGGCTTTCCCAACGCAGGGACCATCCTCAGTGTTTCGGCTCAGGGTCAGCCGGGGGCGGCTCCAGCCGCCGAGGCCGGGACGGATGAGGCGGTCTATCCCCGCGTGGTGACCTGGCAACTGGAGGACGCCCGGCGCATCACACCGGTGCCTCCGGCTCACTGGCTGCTCATCCGGGACGCCGTGCCGCTCCGGGCCGTGCTGGATTGCCAGGACGGGAGCCCGCCGCGCAATGTCGAGTCCATCCCTGTTGGCGGCGGTTATATTGCCTGTTTGCCGCCTCGCCAGGACGGCGTCGATGCCCATCTGCTCCTGGAACGCTATGCCCCGAGCGAGCAGCACGTCATGGCTGCCGTCCGTTTCCTGGCCCCGCGGCCGGACACTTCGGCCTTGGGCCCTCGAATCGTGGACCCGGACCCGGTCACCCACGCTTCCAGCCCGGCTCCCGCAAAGGCCTCCGGCGCGCCTGAGTCTCTGCGCCCGACCGATCTCGTCCTCCTCACCAACGGCCGCGGCGCCATGGCGCGCCTGTGTCTGGACCTGGGCCGGGTCAATTCCAAATACGATTGCGCGCTGGGCGCCAACCTGCACCCGAGCCTGCCGGTGGACCGCCACATTTTTGCCAAACGCATCCGCGTCTGGGTCAACGCCGACGGATTCATCTCGCCGCTGGATTTCAGGAGCCTGGCGTCGTTCGCGCCCGGCCCGCCCGCAGTCTGGCATTTTGTCGCCAACGCGGGCGATGGCCGCACCGTGGAGATTCAAATGACAGCCGATATGCTGGAGGGGCGCAACACCACCGTCTTCCATTTCAGCCGTCCGACGGCCGCGCAGGCCACCGGCAAGCAACTTCCGGCCGAGGCCGAGATGGTCCTGACGGCGCGAGTCGATATCGAGGACCGGAATTTCCACAGCGAGACCAAACGCAACGGCGGGACCGAATACCACTTTGCCTCGAATCTCCACCCGCTCCCAGAGAAGCCGCTGCCTCAAGCTGCCCCCAACCAACTGCAGCCGCCTGATCCCGCCCCCGCGCCCGTTCGCAAGGGTGGCTTTGCCTTCACACCTGCGCCCGACCGCCAGTGCCTTCGGACTTCGGACTTCGGACTTCGGACTGGGTTTGCCTTCACACCCGCTCCCGACCGCCAGTTGCGCGTCTTCGCCGATGCCGGCTTCTATCACCCGCAGCCGGAGTGGAGCCAGGACATTCCGCACCCGGTCGAGCAAAGCCGGGGGCAGGTTGGCAACGGCGACGCTTTTAGCCCGGGCTGGTTCGAGTTGCCTTTGCCCAAAGGCGGCAAGGTCACCCTGGTGCTGACGGCCGACCCTGCCGACCCGGACCGCGAAGAGCTCGAGAGCTCGAAGTTCCGGGTCCGGACTCCCCGGGCCCGGGAGCCGTTTCCCGCCGACGATGTCTTTGGTCAGCAACTGCTTAGGGCCGCCCGCGCCTTCGTCGTCCGGCGCGGCCAGGGCCGGACGGTCATCGCCGGCTATCCGTGGTTTTTGGATTGGGGGCGCGATACCCTTATCTGCGCCCGCGGGCTGCTGGCCGCCGGTCTGGTCGACGAAGTCACGCAGTTGGTACTGACCTTCGCCCGGTTCGAAAAGGAGGGCACTCTGCCAAACACTATCTTCGGCGAGGACGCCTCGAACCGCGACACCTCCGACGCGCCGCTTTGGTTCGGCATCGTCTGCGAAGAAATTGCCGCCCTGAGCGGAAGCGGTTTCTATAAAACCAAAGTCGGCCCGGGGGACGCCACCATTGCCGATGTCTTATGGGACATCGCCCTCAATTATGCCAAAGGCACTCCCAACGGCATTGGCATGGACCGCAGTTCCGCCCTCATCTGGAGCCCGAAACACTTCACTTGGATGGACACCAACTATCCGGCCTGCACGCCGCGCGAAGGTTACCCGATAGAAATCCAGGCGCTGTGGATTCGCCTGCTGCGCCAGGTCGAACGTGTCGGCAATCGCGCCGAGCGCCAGAGCTGGGACGCCCTGGCCGCCCAGGCCCTGGAATCGGTGGACAAATTCTTCTGGCGCGAGGCGCTCGGCTACTATGCCGATCTGCTGGCCGCCCGGCCCGGGCAGCCGGCGGCGGGCGCGGTAGTGGACGAGGCCTTGCGGAGCAACTGCCTGTTCATGGCCAGCCTGGGGTTGGCCGGAGGCAAGCGCGCCAAACGCTGCGTGGAAGCCGCCCGGCGGCGCCTCGTGGTGCCCGGCGCCTTGCGCTCGCTGGCGCCTTTGCCGGTCTCGGTGCCGCTGCCCATTTGCGGCAATGACGGATGCCTGCTCAATAATCCCGCCGAGCCGTACTGGGGCCGCTACGAAGGCGACGAAGATACCCGGCGCAAGCCCGCCTATCACAACGGCACTGCCTGGACCTGGACCTTCCCGACCTTCTGCGAGGCCCTGGCCCGCGCCTGGGATTTCTCGCCGGCCGCAGTCGCCGCCGCCCGGGCCTATCTGGGCAGCATGGCGCGGCTCATGGCCCAAGGCTGTCTGGGCCAGGTCCCCGAACTGCTGGATGGCGACGCTCCGCACACCCCGCGCGGGTGCGATGCCCAGGCCTGGGGCGCCACCGAAGCCCTGCGCGTCTGGAAACTGCTGGGCGACGCCGTTAAACGGGTGCCGGTTGAGCACACCCAGCCTTGACTCGAAGCGGTCAATTGAAAATGTTCAATTTTCAATTGGTTCATCACGCAAAGGCCGCAAAGGGCATGGCGCCGCAAAGCCGCAACCGATTTCATAATATGTGTGTTGCCCTTATCAGCGTTTGTCAGCGCAGATTAGCGGTTGGCGCCAAGCCGGCGGGCTTCACCCACTGAACCACTGAACCACTGAACCGCTAATCTGCGCTAATAGACGCTAATGCATTCTCGGCCCGATTTGCCCTTGACGCTGCCCCCGGGTGCTGCGTCATGCTCGAAGGACTGATGCAGAATGAGCCCAGCCAGCCAGTGGTTTCTGGCGCGCGCACCATGGAAAAAGTGCGGCCCTCTTTTTATCGTATAGTTCGGGACCTGCATCTGTATTTGGGGCTGTTCATTAGCCCATTCGTTCTCGTATTCGCAATCAGTGTTTTCTTTCTCGTCCACTCCTGGTTGCCGAAACCAGTTTCAGATTCGGTCGCCAGGCGGGTGGTATCCGACTTGCCTTTGCCTGCGGACCTGGAGCGGCTCACGGGCCGGCCTCGCATCGACGCCCTGCAGCCGGCTCTCGCCAAGGCGGGAGTTCACGGCGAGGTTGGATGGGTCCAGCACATCGCCAAGGGAAACTGGCTGGTCATCCCGGTCTCGGTGCCCGGACGCCTCACGACGGTCACCATCGATGTAGGCCGGCGCGAGGCCTCGATTCAGGAGCGGACCACGGGATTAGCGGACGCCTTGGTGACCCTTCACAAATCGCCCGGGCCGCACCTGCCCGGCATCCGCATGAACTGGTTTTACATGCGGATTTGGCTCTGGCTCGCCGACTCGACGGTATATCTCCTGTTGTTCGTCACGTTGAGCGGCATCTATCTCTGGTATGTCTTGCGCGCGGAGCAGAGAGTCGGCGCCGGGCTGCTTGGGGCAGGCGCCATCGCCTTCTTCGGCATTGTCTATGCGCTCGTCCACTGAACCGGGGGCTTCCGGCAAGCCGGCGTCTTCGCGCCAGCCGAGCGCGGTCTTTAGTCTCTGGCCCCGCAGGCTGCACTATTATTCCGGGCTGTTCCTGCTGTTCTTTGTTTGGCTCTTTGCCTTCACGGGCCTGCTGCTGAACCACTCACAATGGAGGTTCGCCCAGTTCTGGGACAACCGGCAGCAGACCAGCTCCGAGCGCGAGATTGTCCCGCCCGCTTCGGAAGGCGATCTGGCCCAGGCCCGCGACCTCATGCGCCAGCTCGGGATTCGCGGCGAGATCGAGTGGAGCGCCACCCGAAACGACCCCAACCGCTTTGATTTCCGCGTCAGCCGCCCCGGCCGCATTT
>Ga0187873_1003853_pt1 | contig 10596 bp, 4 predicted proteins | sample June2016WEW_16_1_2_FD_133012 | JGI IMG/M metagenome (GOLD analysis project Ga0187873, IMG submission 133012) | Peatland microbial communities from SPRUCE experiment site at the Marcell Experimental Forest, Minnesota, USA - June2016WEW_16_100 | ecosystem: Environmental > Terrestrial > Soil >... | reverse complement strand
CAGCTGAAACGGCCCCGCCTTCGACAGAAACACCCAAAGCAGACACCGAGAAAGCCGCCCCGCCACCAGCAGCCCCACCAGCCGAGAAACCGGACGAAATGCTGGACGTAATCGCTCCAATGGCAAATCGCGGCGCAGGCAACAACATTGTCATCGCCTCAACGGAAATGGCCACAGCCAACGAGCTTGATGAAGCCGCATTACCAGAAACGTTACAGGAATCCGAGGGTAGCAATCAGACAGACCGTCGTCCGGTTTCCCCCACCAGCCCTCCATCATCTGCAAACGAAGGCCGGATTGAATGGATATTCCAGGATGGCCGATGGATTCCGGTACAGGTAGGCGAGCCCCAAAAACCTCAGGAACAGGTTGGGCAACCCAAGCAGCCGCCACAAGCTGCCAAAGAACCTGCTCCTGCTACGGCCGGCTGGGAGCAAATCGGCTCCGGAGGCACACAGAGGCGAATCATAAGAGTTCCCGCAGACAAACTCCTTGGCGGAGACCCTCGTTATAATATCGTAATCAGACCAAGCGATACTATTCACGTGCCTGTTGATATTATTGGCGAATTCTGTATTATGGGCAACGTAAATAATCAGGGCTTTGTTAACATAACGGGCCGGCCTATGACGCTGAAAATGGCTATTGCCTCAGCGGGTGGTCTGGGACAACTGGCGTGGCCAAAAAATTGCGAGGTCGTCAGAAGAATTGGCAAGAAACGTGAAGAAATCGTTATGGTGGATCTGGATAAAATCGCAACGGGCGAACAGCCGGACTTCTTTATCAAACCAAACGACTTAATCAACGTCGGGACACATCCATCGGCCAGATGGCGGGCGGTGTTGCGAAATGCCTTTAGGGCGACTTATGGTTTCGGGTTCGTTTATGACCGTAACTTCGTCAACTAAACGAGCCGCGCAGCAGTTGATTGTGTTTTAAGCGGCTGGATACCGAAAATGGCCTCAATCGCCGGCCGATTATGTGAAAACTCGAGGATTATGGCGGACAATATTGTTACATCCACAACCGAGTTGCGGGAAACCGCTTCGGCACCAAAAGAGCAGTGGCGGCAACTCGGAGTGCACACATATATCCGGATTGTGATAATCGGAACGCTGCTTTACTGCCTGTTTAACAAAGAAATAGGCGGCATCATTAAGCAATGGGTGACCGACCCAAGCTGGTCACACGGATTCCTCATCCCGCTTTTCAGCTTATACTTCCTGAACCAGTCCAGGCAGGAAATCCTCAATGCCCGAACCAAACCAAACTACCTAGGGCTGCTTTTGCTTGTGGGCATCATCTTATTTTATGTTTTTAACACAGTCAGCCGGGCGGGATATGGATACTTCAGACAAATATCAGCGGTTGGTGTGCTTGGGGGAGTGGTATTGTTCCTCGGCGGCCGACCATTAATTAAATATACGTGGCTGCCAATCACATACCTTATATTCGCGATACCGCTGCCGGATGAAATATTAAGAAGCGCCACGATACCAATGCGTCTGTGGGCGGCTACGGCTTCAACCGCGGCACTCAATTTGATACCAAAAATGGACGCTATAGCCAACGGGGTCGTAATAGACATCGTTTACAAAGGCAAGGCCCTGGAACCGCCCCTCGACGTGGCAGAGGCGTGCAGTGGCATGCGCCTACTGATGACGTTTTTTGCCTTGGGTGTGGCAATGGCGTATTTGCACTACAGGCCCGCATGGCAGCGACTCGTGCTTTTGGCCAGTACTATCCCAATAGCAATTCTCTGCAATATTATAAGGGTAACCATAACCGGTCTCATCTATGTGTTTTGTGACCCGCAATATGCACAGGGAATCTACCACGACCTGCTGGGAATGGCTATGCTCCCGATAGCGTTCGGGCTTTACGGAGCGATTGCATGGTTTATGTCAAACTTGTTTGTCGAAGACGATGAGTCCAACGTTTCGGATGTTATCGTCAGGCGTAAAGCATAGGAGTCCGAAGCAATAAACGAAACTAAAATAACAATGACAACGCCGAAGAATATACGAGAGACGATTAAAGCCAACTACCTGCAGCCGGCTTTTCTGATATGCGTCTGTCTGCTGGCAATAACAACTGTAAGTATGTCGAAGTTCTCCAGGCATTACGAGCCGCTGCCCCTGAAAAAATCCCTAAGCGACCTTGACAAATCCAATCTTGCACCATACAAAGTGGTCGAGAAATCGAAAATCGAGAACCAGGATATTCTTAACACCCTCGGGACCGAAGATTATATTCAGTGGGCACTGGAAGACACAAGCGCCCCGGCGGAAAGCAAAACGCGGTTTTGCACGCTATTCATCACTTACTATTCGCTGCCCGACATAGTGCCGCACAGGCCCGAAGAATGTTATATCGGGGGCGGCTTGCAGGGAATAAAATTCGAAACAGTTATGCTCAAAGCCATAAACGGTGTTTACGAGCGGGATATAAAAACACGTTACCTCGTGTTTGCCGACACAAAGTCGGATATCCTAACCGGCGGAACATCTTCCTTCCCGATTCTATACACTTTCCGCGTCAACGGCAAATACGGCGACAGGTATGATGTCCGAAACACGCTGAACTGGAATTCATTCAGCAAATACTCGTACTTTTCAAAGGTCGAATGGAAATTCTATAATATCGCCTCCGGGCGGACAATTTATCCGAACAAACAAGAGGCGATTGCGGCAAGTGAAAAATTGATGTCGGTTATTTTACCGGTTCTGGAAAAAGAACATTGGCCCAGCGGGCACTGGTAATCAAAAACGGATTTGCTTTGCCGGTTGACCAGATGACATTAACAATTTTAAAAATATAAGGAGCAAAATTCGATGGCAAAAAAACGGCTAAACAAAAAATTAGCGATGATTGGTTCCGTGCTTTTTGTGTTTGTGGCGATCGCAGTCATTGTAGGGCTTATATATCTAAGCAGAAGAAATCCGCAGAAATTCCTAAAATACGGCGACGAGGCAATCGCAACGGCCCGCCAGACAACGGACAAAGAGCAGCAAAAGAAAATTTATAATGAAGCCGAACGAAATTACAGAAAGGCCTACGGTTACTCCAAAACCGACGAACTAAAAGTTGTAGGTCTTCATCGCCTCGCGGATCTTTATATAGAAACAGAGGACTGGCGTAGCGTTATGGGGTGCTGGACCCAGATTGTACGTCTCGACCCAAAGGACATAAACGCAAGATATAACCGGCTGAAATATCTTTACATATTCGCGCAAACAGTTTCCGGAGGGGTGTGGCAGGAAGTAGCTGCGCAGGCCGGTGAGTTTATAGAAATGATAGAAAACAGCGCCACAGCGGAACTCGCAACAGAAGATACATCGAAACTGGAAATCGAAGCGTTTAAACAGAGCGGAGAACCGGTGCATAAATTGGGGCCATATTTGCACCTGATGAGGGGACAGGCCAATTTACAGATTGCGATACTTGGAATGGTAACAAACAAGGAAGAAACGCTCAAACAGGCCGTTGCCGACCTTGAGAAAGTAAAACAGCTCGAGCCGGAAAACATTGATGTGTATCGATATCTTGCGCAGGCGACGGCTTTCAGAGGCGAGATGGAAGCATCGAAAGGAAACCTGGAGGCGAGAGCTAAAAGCCAGGAAGAGGCAATCGAATTGCTTAAGGAAGGGATAAAAGCAACAAAGGATGACGTAAAAGCATACATTAATTTTCTCAATATGAAGCACAATTTTAGCTTTGCTCAGGCCAGCACCGTGTCATCCGACCAGAAAAAGCAGCTTTTAGAAATGGAACCGGAGTATTTGTCACTTACCGCTAAATTCGGTTCCAAAGCGGAAGTGTTTTCGGCGCTTGCCGCTTTCTATTCTGACTACCGTCTCGGTCCGGCTTATCTCGACAAGGCAATTGAAGCGGCAGAAAAAGCTGTCGAACTCGACAAAAATGACGTCGATTACGCTGCAATCACCTCAAATTTGCACTTAAGAAGGTTTCATATAAAAAACCAAAATACCGACTTGAACAAGGCAATTGAGCTTACGCAAAACGCTCTTTTACTTCCTGACACACAGGAAACAACGGGTCCCAGGTCTGACGCGAAGAGGACTAATCGATTAATAATGCTCAGCATACTCGCCAGCATTTATATCGACCAGATAATGGATGCAAACGCGTCACTGGGAGAATCTGAGGGACAACAATTATTGACGAATGCCCAACAGATGGTCAGGCAGATTGAGCAGCTTTATCACAGCGGCGATGACCCGCAGGTAGTTAAATGGCAGGGCATGGTCGAGCTTGCCGCCGCTCGACTCAAACAAGGCGACCTCGCGCCTGCCATCCGAAAATTATACAAAACTTATACGCAGCTAAAGGCAGCAGGGCGTTCGGACCCGCGCCTTTCATACCGGCTTGCAAAAATATTTGCTTATGGCATAGAAAACGGCGCGGTTGGCGAGTTTCTCGCCGACGCTCTACAAAATGGAATAGAGACGGCCCGGCCGGAGTCGCGACTGGAATATGCCGAGCTTCTCCTCAAAGCCGGTATATGGAAGGCGGCCCTTGCCCATATCGATTTGTTCGAGGAAAGATACGGAATCACAGACGGAAGCCGGATATTGCGAACGCGTGCATATATAATCGGCAGAGAATTTGCAGAGGCGGAGCGTTGTCTTGACCAAATACCGCAACATGACCTTTCATGGCGGCAGCTTAAAGCAGCTATTCTCGAAACCAAGGGGACGGTATTACGCACAATTATCATTAGCCGAGAGGAAAAACCGCGAACCAGCACGGTTCTGATGAATGCCCTTTCACAAAAGCCGCAGCAGCAAGAGGTTGACCAGCGTTCAACCGAACAGATTGCGGCAGAGATGAAAACCCTCGCATCGGCCTTTATCGAAAATATGGATGCTATGCTCTCAGCGGACCCAAATTCGCTGGAAATTGCCTCAGCCGCCTCGATGTGCGATGACACGATAGCAAGCGGGAACCTTGACCAGGCGAATTTGATAATAGAAAAGTATTTGAAATACCAGCCGGATAATGTAACTGCGTTGTTTTACAAACGGCTTCTCGCCGAGCCGACCCCGGCAAAACTCCCTCCCGAAAGGGCTATGCAGCTTAAAGAGGATGTCCTGACCGGCATCGCAGACCCTCTTAAGCGAGCGCTCTCCCTGGGTATTTTTTACGCAACTAACAACGATTCCAACAAGGCATCGGAGCAACTCAGAAAGCTTGTCCCTCCACCCATCGGCACCGGCTCGCTCCAAGCAGACGATGGCTCAAAACGTCGAGCAATAACATCTTTGTTTGATATCGGGTTGGAAAAAAAGGACTGGGATACTATCGACAAAATCCTGCAAATAGCCAGGCGAGAAAATTACGACGATTGCTCAGGGGACTTTTTCGCGGCTCGAGCCGCTCTTGCGAAAGAACAATATGAAGCCGCTCTTACAAGCATAGACAGCGCATTGTCGCAAAGACCCGTTTTCGGGTATGGCTATCTGCTGCGGTCCCGCATCAACTCCGCACTGGGCAATGAGGCGGCCGCGCTTGCCGACATAAGCATGGCAGCAAAAACCACCCCGTTGGACAAGACCATTGCGAAAGAATATGCCAATCGGCTGTACAAACGCAACCAAGCTCTCGGCGATAATGTATCGACATCACAACTGGCCGAAACCAAGGGAGCTTTGGACTGGGCGATGGCACTTAATCAGGGCGATGTGCAACTAATGAGTTTCTATGCGGAATACATAAGCGAAAACGACCCGAATCGCGCGCTTGCGCTGCGGCAGAGCTTGCAGGAAAATATGCCGAGTATGAAGAATGCGCTGCTGCTTGCCCGGCTCGCCACACGGCTTGGTCTGGACAACACTGATACCCAACGTCGGCAGGCGCTGCTCGCAATGGCATTCTCGGCTTTGGAACAGGCGAAAAGCTATGACCCCCAGAGCCCTGTCGTACTCGAGAGTTACGCAGAATACTATCGACAAACGGGCCAGCCGGAAAAGGCGGAGCAGTTATTGAAAGGAACGAAGGAATCGCAACTGTTGTGGCGGCATTATATAAAGACGGGACGATATGACGATGCCCGCAAATCTTTAGAGCAGTACTATCAGACCAACCCCAAGGACGTAAATGTCCTGGAGGGATTGTTATTTATTGCGGAAACAACCGGCGATAAAACTGCCGCGACAAAATATGGCGAACAACTGTTATCCGCCACGGAAACATCTGAAATTCATCTTTTGGTGATCCAAACTTATCTTAACATCGGATTGATCAAGGAAGCCGAGCAAAAACTGGCAAGTTTCAGGGAAAAATACCCCCAGGAAGGCAAAGGATTACTGCTGAGCTCATGGCTTTCTATGAAACAGGGACGGCTAAAAGAGGCACTGGAACTGGTAAACAAGCGACTTGAGAGCAACCAGGGCGACGCGACCGCCTGGCAACTGCGCGGACAGATTAATGGTATTATGGCGGATTACGACCAGGCAATCACGGACCTTAAACGAAGCAAGACCCTCCTTGACGCAGCAACGACTCGTATTATACTCGCGAGGGTTTATATGAGGGCCGGGCGCATCGATGACGCCGCTATCGAGCTTAAAAGCTTGGTCGAGGACCCGCAGGCGCCAGATGAAGCAAGGACGATGCTCGAACAAATTTACTTACAAGCCGGGCGAAAGGAAGCCCTTGAGGATTTCTACCCGAAAATTCTCAAACAATTGCCCGAAAGCGTTTACTGGTATAAGCACGCAGCCGGGTTTGCAGGCGGCGCAGGCGATTTTGCCGGGGCGGAACAATTATATGAAACCGCACTGAGAAAAAGTATTGAACAGGGACGACCGGACGCTGACGCTCTTGGCGGATATCTGCGAGCAATTACGGCTGCCGGAAAAATGGACAAGTTGTTCGAAGAGGCCGGCAAATACATTGATGGAAACCTTGCCCCGGTCGCGTATCTAAAAATGGCGGAGGGCAAAATGAAACTCGGCGACCGCATCACTGCTGTGCAGTATTGCAAAAAAGCTATCGAAAAAACAGGCAACGATGATGCTATGGCCGTGCAGATTCTTGGAAAAATTTACGGACTAATCGGCGAGCAAGAAACAGAACAAATGTGCAAGCAAAAGCTCGATATGCAGCCGGAGTCGCTCCCGGCAAACTGGGCTATGTATAACCTGTGCCGACTTAAAACCGACTACAGCAAGGCACTTGAATATCTCGATAAATGTTTTAAGACAATCGGGCCTGACCAGCCACAATGGCTCAATTACACGATGCAAAAGGCCGAAACGCTGATACTCGCTTTCAGCAAAACTTCCGATAATAAATACCTTAAGGATGCTGTCGGGGTCTACGAAAGTCTGTTGGAAAAAATGCCGACTAATACCAGTGTTCTGAATAATATCGCGTACATCCTTGCTACTAACAACCAGGATTTAGACAAGGCGCTTGAATACGCCAAGCGGGCTCATGAGATACAACCAGACGAACCGGAATACCTAGATACTTATGCCGTTGTGCTCTACAAAAAAGGTAAATATGCCGAGTCATTGCAGTTCTCGCAGACATCGATACAACAGTATGAGGCGAGACGGCTGTCGCCGCCCGCAGAGGCGTATGAGCACCTGGCACAGGCCCACGAGCAGCTCGGTGAATTGACACAGGCACGTGCGGCTTATGGGCAAGCGCTGGATGCCGGCGGAGACAACATGCAGAAAGCAGACAAGGAACGAATAAATGCCGCAATCGAACGGCTCGGAAGGAACAAGGGCGATGACAAAAAGTAACAATAACGCCAAGACAATGATTTGTTTTGATATTATGAGAATCGACTGACAAATGGCAGACGCAGGACAAAAACCGGTTGCAGTAGAACCCAGGATGATGACTCCGAGGCCGGCTATGGCTGCGCGCGGGGCCGCCGAAGGAATGACGCCGCGAGAAATTCTCGCCATACTGCGCCGACACTGGCTTATGATTTTCCTGCTAACGATACTCGGCTTTGGGTGTGGCGGAGTGAGCTGGTTTTTGTTTTCAATATACGGGCCAGAGTACACGGCGCAAACTTTTATCAAGGTGCTCCCTCCCGTCGAGAAAGACCCTACTGCAATACAAGCCATTACTGTCGGACAGGACATCCAATACGGTTATCGGCTGTCGATGGCTATGCAATTGACGAGCCAGAGTATGCTCCAACAGCTCATTGACAGGGACAAAATCCAACAGACCAAATGGTTTAAAGGTTTCGGCGACATAAAGGACGTCCGTATAAGAAAAGCCGTCAAGGATTTAGAGAGAAGCTTCGGTGCCAGCCCACAAAGGGACGGCGATTCAATCGTAGTTTCGATGACCTGCGAGGATAAAGAAGAATCGGCACTTATAGTCAATGAAATGGCATCTCTGTTTGTCGGCGGCCAGGGAGGAACAAAACGTAAAGAAGTGGCGGAAAAATTATCCCGGCTCGATGACGAGCAGGCTCGCGTTCAAAAGGATTTGGATTCGGCAGAGCGGTCGCTCGACGACGTTCGCCGCAGATACGGGTTTACCGATCTTGAAGAGCATGCATTCCAGCCAGTGATCGAACTAAAGCTCAACGATCTGGAAAACCAGGCAAATAAGCTGGAAATGGATATCAGTCAGACGCGGGGCGCTATCGAAACTCTCGCGGTACAAGCACAAGGACCCGTTCAGGTGCAGGTTGAGCGGCAGGCGGAAACCGACCCCGTGATGCTTGGATTATCGCAGCAACTGGCGCTACAGGAATCTACGCTGGCAGGCGCGCTCGCGCGATTCGGCGAAGACCACAGGGTCATTCGACAAATCAAAGAATATATCGACTCTATACAACAGGAACGGCTCCGTCGACAGGCAATAATAGCCGAACAAGTGAGGCAATCAAACCTGAAAAATGCCCAAGATCAGCTTACAACACTTGAGGGCCAGCTCGACCAGCTCGAAAAAATGCGTGAGGCGGCCGCAAAACAAAAAGAAGAGCTTGACCTGGCGCGGGTACAGTTCACGCAACGCGTGAAAATAAGAGACGAAAGAAGGGTGATGCTCGATACAATTAAAACCCAGACGGAAAAACTTAAGATAATTCACGACGACCCCGAAACGCCCACAGTTCAACTTATGGGCCTCGCACCTGAGCCCCTTGAAGCAAGTTTTCCGAAATGGCAAATCTTTTTCCCCGGCGGAACATTTTTAGGGCTGCTGCTTGGCATCGGATTGGCCTTCTTAATAGAATTGCTCAATGACCTTGTTCGAACGCCCAAAGACGTGGCAACACATTTGCATATTCCGCTGCTTGGGATTATACCTGACACCGAAGAGGACGAACAAGTTGAAGGTATTGAACCGGCACTCGTGGTTCGCCAGGCGCCAAATAGCATCCTAAGCGAATCGTATAGAAGAACGAGAACAAATCTGAAATTGTCGGAACCCGGCGGAAAAGCCAAAGCAATACTAATCACCAGTGGCGGAGCCAAAGACGGCAAAACCACCGTGGCGGTAAATCTTGCCACAACACTCGTCGCCGAGGGCAAAAAAGTTTTGTTGATAGACACCAATCTCCGGCGACCGGGCCTAAACGTCATATTTGCCGGCGAACAGACCGCAACCCAGACAAACGCAGGATTGAGCAATCTGCTGGCGGGACAATGCGACCTGCAGCAAGCGATACGCCCAAGCGGGATGGAAGGATTAACCATTATTGAATCAGGGCCGATGCCGACCAACCCGGCGGAAACATTGGGAAGCGAGGCAATGCAACGGTTAATCGGGCAATTACGCGATAATTACGATTATGTGATAATTGACGGGCCGCCCGTGCTACTGGCAAGCGAAGCAAAATTACTGGCAAAATATGTCGATGGCACTATACTGGTATTTAATGCGGCAGTAACCAGACGAGGCACAGGCGTGCGAACTATCAGCGAACTAAAACAGGTAAATGCCACAATGCTTGGCTGTGTGCTGCTTGGAGTCAAAACGCTAAAAGGCGGCTACTTCCGGGAAATGTTCCGCTCGTATCAGGAATATCAGGCGTTTGAGCCGGCAAAGGCATAAAACGCTACTCAATACTAATGACAACGATCAAGTATCGAGGGGTTTTAAATGGATAAGTTTCTGGTTACCGGCGGAGCCGGATTCATCGGCTCAAACATCTGCAATAAACTCGTCTCGCAGGGTTGTTTTGTCCGCGTAATTGATAACCTGCTTACCGGCAAAAAGAGTAACCTCGCTGGTATTGCAGACAAGATTGAGCTCATAGAAGCGGATATGGGTAATGCGGATGCTGCACGGGCCGCGATGAAAGGAATCGACGTGGTATTGCATGAGGGGGCGTTACCATCGGTTCCCCGCAGCGTTGATGACCCTGCCGCCACACACAGACATTGCGTCGATGCCACTTTTACGCTGCTGATGGCCGCGCGAGACGCGAAAATAAAGCGTTTTGTTTATGCCGCCAGCTCCTCGGCATACGGCGACACGCCGACTTTGCCGAAGGTTGAAACAATGCCCGTCAATCCGCTCTCGCCCTATGCGGCGGCAAAACTAATGTGCGAATACTACTGTTCCGTTTTTTACAAGGTTTTCGGCCTT
>Ga0187873_1003849_pt1 | contig 10618 bp, 6 predicted proteins | sample June2016WEW_16_1_2_FD_133012 | JGI IMG/M metagenome (GOLD analysis project Ga0187873, IMG submission 133012) | Peatland microbial communities from SPRUCE experiment site at the Marcell Experimental Forest, Minnesota, USA - June2016WEW_16_100 | ecosystem: Environmental > Terrestrial > Soil >... | reverse complement strand
GCACGAGGTTCTTGAAGGCGGTCTTCATCAGCCGCGCTTTGATCTGATCGGGTGTCAGAGTTGGGTTTTGTTGCAGCATCAGCGCCGCGGCCCCGCTTACCATGGGCGCGGCCATGCTGGTCCCGCTCAGAATATAGTATGTGTCGGATGACGCGGCGCCGTTATTAGTCTCGTAAAGAGACTTTGTAATCTCATTGCCGGGGTTTTGCTGGTTCAGAATGTCCCCTGCGGTGTATAGAGAGATGATCTGGTTGCCTGGAGCAACAAGATCAGGCTTAACCACCTGATCAAAGAGTGTCGGGCCTTTGGAACTGTAACTCGCGATCACATCGTCGGTGCGAGTCGCCGTACCCAGGGTCTTCATAGCGCCCACGGTGATTACATAAGGGTCGTTGCCCGGAGCGGTGATGGTGCCGTAGCCATATGTGCCCGCGTTGTTGTCGCGGCCGTAGTTGCCCGCCGCAACCACGACGACGATACCCGACTCCCAAGCCTGTTCCACTGCCTGGCAAAGCGGATCCTGAGTGTAGCTTTCCCACACCGGCCTTCCCAGGGATAGGTTGATAACGCGAATGTTGTATTTGCTCTTCAACTGGATAGCCGTCTGGATGGCGGCAATCACCTGGCTGTCGGTGCCTGCTCCATTCTGGTCGAGCACCCGAAGGTTGATCAGGTTCACGTTGCCGGCAATGCCCTTGAAGGTATAGGTGTACTTTGATCCGGTGGAGTTGGCGCCGTTTCCGGCGATGATGCCGGTAACATGAGTGCCGTGGCCGTACTGGTCGACGGCGCTGCCTAAGCCTGTGAAATCCTGGCTGTATACGACGTTGTTGCCGCTCAAGTCGGAGTTAGCGGCAATTCCACTGTCGATCACCGCCACGCCGATGCCCGTGCCATCCAGGCCCTGCGCCCAGGCAGCGGGAGCGTTGATAGCGGCGGTATGGTAGTCAAGAACGGCAGCAGACGTGTTATTACCGTTGCTGTGGAGCGGACGATCGAGTGAGATATAGACGACGTCGGGGTCGGCAGCCAGATCGGCCAGCGCGGAAGCAGACACCGTATAAGCAGCGCCCTTGAACTGGCCAAGCTGCTGTTTGAGCGCGCCTCCTCTGCTCAACACTTTTTGGTGGTACGCAGCAGTCGGCGCGTGGTTGAACTGCACGATGATGTTGACCTGGTCAGAGCCATTTTGCCCCTGCAAGTCTTTAGACAATTTGTTTGAGCCGGCAAAGGCCAGGCTGGCGCTCAGGATCAAAGCGAACACCGTCAGGGATGTTCTTTCCCATAAGGCTCTCCTGGTTGGTTTGCATTTCATAGTGCTCTCCTTCTGCGCCGCTAAGAAGTGTTAGAGAGTTCTTATGCTGGCGCTACCGCATATATTGGCTTTCGGAGCAATATTAGGTCTCAACATATTACCGAAGTATTAGCTTAGAATTTATCCATTACGGCAGAGCAAGATTTAGACTCTACGGTGTATAAGAGATAGGTTACCCTTCGTTTTGAGCAAAGAATGTTCCAATATCAGGCAGTTTTAGCGGCTCGGCGCCTTGAATCTCCTCCGGCAGGCTGTTGAGCGGCGATGGGAAACCACCCGGCTCCCGCACATGTTCATTGCTATCTAGATATGTACTGCAATGAGAGAGCAGAACCCGCACGGGCACAGGAAGCGAGCGCAACAGGGAAAGAGTCGCCGGATGCCGCACTTGCTCAATCTGCGCAACCTGAACGCATTCGGCGATAGCGCCGGAGTGCAGTACCGCGAACCTGTCGCACAACTGCAGGACGGATACAAGATCGTGGGAGATGTAGAGCAGAGCCGTTCCGTGCCGGCGGTTCAACTGTCGCAACAGCTTGAGGATCTCTGTCTGAGTGACCGGATCCAGCGCGCTTGTCGGTTCGTCGGCAATGAGGATTGATGGTCGATGCAGAAGGGCCAGTGCAATCAGAACCCGCTGTGCCTGGCCAACGCTGATTTGCGCAGGCTTTCTGAGCAGGAAGCCAATGTCATCGGCGGGCAGCTGCACCTCTTCCATCAGTTGCCGCAGACGCGGCTCCAGCGCTTTCCGTCCTGATGACTCGTGCGCGCGCCATGCTTCATCAAAATGCGCTTGCAAGGAAACGGCTGCATTGAGCGCGGTCATGGGGCTTTGCGGAACCAGGGAAATCATTTTTCCGCGAATCTGCCGCGCTTCGCGCGCAGGCATGGTCAGTAGGTTGCGTCCATAGACCAGAACTTCTCCTGAAGCGGCGCCTCCACGCCACGGAAGCAGGCCCAGCAGCGCCATAACCAGCGTGGTTTTGCCCGCGCCGCTTGTGCCGACCATCCCCAGCGCCTCCCCGGCGCAAAGGTCGAAGCGCACATCCTTGAGAACACAGCGGTTTCCGTAGTTCGCACGCAGTCGAACCTGCATCACGGGTGTGCTCAATGCGCGCCTCCCTGATGGCCTTCCTCGCGGCGGAGCGAGTCGATGTTCCATACCGTCCTCGGCGAGAGAATCGAAGGTTGTACACCGCGCAGTTGCGGCGAAATGGCCTGGAGAATGTTCGGATAAACCAGGTAAATAAATGGCTGCTGGTCGGCCACAATCTGTTGTACCCGGTCCATGGCTTGTTTGCGCTGATGCTGCGAGGGGCTGGATGCCTGCAGCTGCATTTGCCTGTCAATCTCCGCTTCCCATTCGGTTGCCGGAGTTTTTTCCGAAGGATTCCACTGATGGTTGGGCGAAGAACTCATCCACATATTCATCATTGAGCCTGGATCCGGCTCAGCGTTTGTCACTCCCAGCAAACAGGCTTCATAGTCCTGCTTGTGCATCAGCCTATCAATCAACGCGGGAAAATCCAGTGCGACGATCATGACCTGCATGCCGGTTGCCGCCAGATCCTGCTGGATCATAGCCGCCATTTTCTGCCGCGCAGCATTGCCGGCATTCGTTAGAATGGAAAATTTCACGGGATGGCCTGTGGAATCGTAGAGTTGATTACCGCTACGATGAAATCCTGACGCGGCCAGCATGCGATTGGCCTCGACGAGGCTCTCATGCGGATACTTCAGATCGTTATTGTGCCATAGCGAGTTGGCAGGCGAGATAAAGCCGAAGGCGGGCGTGGCGTGGCCGTCGTAAGCGATGCGCGCCAGGTCGACGCGATGGATAGCCTCTGAGACCGCGACACGGAAGCCCCGATTCTGAAACCATGCTTTTTCGAACTCCGGCAAGGGGGCGGACGAAGACTGATTGAACCACAGCTGCTCCGTATTGAGTGAGGCGCCAAGGTCGTGCACGGACTGGGGAGACTTTTGGGCAAGAATGGCGAAGTAGTCCGGGGAAAGACCGTCGATCAGGTCGTATTCCCCGCGCAGGAATTGCGCTATCTCCTGCTCGCGGTTATTCAGGAAATCCAGCCGCACGCTTGTGGCGTATGGCAGTTGTACGCCGGCGTCGTCGCGCCGCCAATAGTATGGATTGCGGCTCAGGCGCACATATTGGCCGCGCTTATAGTCCGTCACTGTAAATGGACCTGCCGTAACACGGCCTTCGCTAGGACGATTGGCCGGCTCGATGGCGATGTCCTCGAAGGTTTTCGCAATCCCAATGACGCGTTTGGGGAGATGAATCTTCACCGTGAGTTTGTCTGGTGTTTCGATAACGACATCGCTAGGAAAAAGAAAATCCTCCGCTACAATGGCATGCGTCTCCGGCGCCAGCACGCGACGAAGCGACCATGCGACATCCGCCGAGGTCAACGCAGTACCGTCGGAAAAACACAGCCCGTCGCGCAGTTTGAAAACAATCAAGGTGCCTTGAGGCGAGACGCTATAGCTTTCGGCAAGTTGTGGCTCGAGCTTTTGGGTTAGGCGGTTGAGCCTTAAAAGTACACCACCGGTAAGGTAACGCACGAGTTCGGATGCCTGCTCGTCCACCTTCGCCGGGTCGAAGGTCTTGGGGTCATAACGAATCGCCCATGCAAGTTCACCGGGCTGCCGCGGAGCAGCCTGGCATGGAGCATTGATCGAAAGTATCGCCATGAGACCGGCAACTATGAACAACGAACGAAGCAGGTTACGCATTTGTTTCAACCTCCGTGGTGAAGGATTCAAGAATCAGCAGTACGACGACAAGTAGCGCGATCGGCAGATACACCCAGTGGGACCGTGCAAGCAGGGCGGAGTTGTCCAGCTCCAGTAGCATCGCGCCCCAGGATGGCATTGGTTCCCCAACGCCGAGGCCGAGCGCGCCGAGGTTCGCTTCAGCTACGATGAACGCAGGCACGCAAATCAGAAACTGCGGCAGGAGCAGCGGACGCAGATGGGGCAAGATGTGCAGACGGATCAGTTGTCGAGTCGTAAGGCCGCACGCGTGGCCCTGAATCATCCATTCCGACGAGCGGAGCACTGTCGCACCGCGATAGATGGCGCGAGCGCAAGCCGGCCAGCCAAGTGCGGCGAGAATCAGAAAGGTCGCCACGGCGGTCTCCAACGGCGAAGCGGTCAGCGGAAGCAGGGAGCGGGCCATCATCAAGAGAAAGAGCCACGGCAAAGACAGAAAGCCATCGCTGAGGAACATCAATATTGCTGCTACCCATCGTGAACTGAAGGCTGCGAGCAGGCCGAAGCACGCAGAGATCATGGTCGTGATTGCCGCGGCAGCCGCAGCCCCCGTCAACTCAAGCAGTAGCGCTGCGGCAACGCGCACCGTGCGGTCGCGGCCAAGCTCGTCGGTCCCCGTCCAGTGCTGTGCCGACGACGGAGCCATAATTGCATCGCGATCCTGAAAGGCATAGTCGTAGCGCGATACGCGGAGTACAAGAATTGAACCGAGAACAAGGAACAGCAGAATTGAGGCAGCGACCCGTTTCTTCATGCCGCCTCCAACGTCACTGTGCGCGTCGAGAGCATCCCGGCAAATCCTACGATGCACGCCATCAGCAAACTGACCGCAACCAGTACCGGAAGGTCGCGGTTCATCACCGCAGACCACGCTAGCTGGCCTACTCCCGGAACTGTAAAGATCACCTCAATGGGAACCAAGGCTCCCAGAGCGGTGACGATGGACAGCGTCGTGAGAGCGCACAACTGCGGCGCCACGTTTGGCAGTATGTGCAGAGTCACCAAAGCCCGGGGCGACATTCCCTGCGCCCTGCCCTGCAATAGATGCGGCGAGCGCCATGCGCCTTCCAGCAAGCTGCGGAGAAAGTTAAACTCTCGTGCAGCTATGAGGAGAGAAAGCACCAGCACGGGGCCGCCGGTATCAGCCAGGATGCAGGCCGTCGCCATTGCCGCCGTGGGAATCGACAAAAGAAGTGTGAATGGTAATCGCCACAGTACTGCGCCCTTTCGCAGGCTGCTTATCGGCAGCGCAGCGCAGATCGCCAGCAGCCAGCCACGAAAGATGCCCTGCACCAGAAGCAAAGCCGAGACCCGCACTCGTGCGCCAATCAATTGTGCAACCGGCACGTGATACTGACGTGATTGGCCGAAGTCGCCCCTGAGCCAACTTTTCACCTCTTGAATCGCAATCTGGCTCACGAACTGTTGCTGGCTGTTTTCGTTCTGAATTTCCGTTTGCGCTGCCTGTGCATACTTTGCATCCATCTCGCGGGAATCGGAGAAGAAACCCGGAGCGAAGCGCACCAGTAGAATCGTTCCCCCGGCGGCGAAGAGCAAAAGTAACAGAGTGCGCCCAGCCCGCTTTGCTATGGTTATCGGTAGACTCACGACGCCTCCGCGAACCAGTTAAGCGCTACAGTTTCAGAGACATCGAATCGCACCATATTATGAGCAGGCGTGGCAGAGACCCATTTGGCGGTCAAGGCGGCGTCCACAAACAGAATCGAGATTGAATGTTTCACTCGAATTGGCATCCGCTTTCCTCTCCCGCTTGACAATGGATTTGCGCTGTATCTGCATCGGATCTTCGCGCGGGCAAACGATCTCCCTGCTCAATTTCGCCTCCCACTTACCTTATTTATTTCGTCAAGTTGGCTGATTTTCGATAAACTGTGCCGATAAGAGACATCCGCGTGAGCTTGGGCGGATGGGGTAACCGTTCGAGCCACTCATCCGTCTTGGGACGGATCAGAATCGCGAGTTGTGAGCGGATTGTCTGGTAACCAAAAATGCCAAACATTTCCATACTGAAAACGAGCATTCAAATAGGAATCAGTCTTCTATAGGGTCAGGAACTGCGGGAATCTCCGCGTGTGTGCTACGTGTGTGGAAACCGCGTTTCTATCGTTTTCAGCGTTTAGTGAATGCCTTAAAATCTGTAACTTGCGTGTTTTCAATACCCCTGCATAATCCGACTCCCGCCGCCTCCGCCATTAACTCATTTATAATCAATATCATATAGGTATATTCTCTTGTGTACTTATTATCGGTATCCATAATCCATGGGCAGCTACACGGCATCTGATTTTGCCTAAACCGCCAAACAGAATGTGCAAGCTGCAGGGCGTTTTCCGGATTGTCCGTTATCCGCCCAGGATCTGCGGCAGATGGAAAAATCCTTTTTGCAGCCAATTTCTCGGGACCAATCTCGACCTAGGGCCACGAAAGGATTGTCTCCAAACTGTCTTCAAATTCAGGATATGGCCCTGATTCGCAAGAATTGAATTTCGCGAGGCGCAATACCAGGTAGTCTTAGTTCTAGAACGTCACAACAAGACCAGCAATGACTGTGCGGCCACGAATGAAAAAGATAGAGTCTCCCGGGACATCTTTCCAATCGGGGAGCCAAACGGCCTTGTTCAGGAGGTCGTTTCCCTGCGCCATCAAAGCTATGCCAGCGGACTTGTTATGCAAATACTTGGATAGATCGTAGCGGAAGTGAGAATTCAGAAGGTCGTACGCGCCGGGCTTGGGATTGATGGCCTGGGAATAGCCGGACAACGGCCCCTGGTGTACATCGAAGAGGCTAACTGTAATTCCATTCGCCGAGGATTGATAGCTGACGCCCGCCTTGGCTGCCAGGTTCGGAACCGGAGTAATGTTCTTATTGCCGCTTCCGTCATGATTACCCTGATAGGAGCCGGCGCCGTTGAGGAAAAAATTCTTGCGCAGGTAGTACTTCACTTCCAATTCTCCGCCTTGGAATGTGGCTTTCCCTAGATTGACGTAAGTGGTGGCTCCTTCGACAATGTCATTGGTTTGCGTACTGTAAAAGTAATTAACTTCGGCTTCAACACGGTTGTTCCCATAGAGCAGCTCGATGTCTGAGGTAGCCACCTTCTCCGGCGAGAGATTGGGATCCCCAATCAGGCTGGGGCCGCCAATCGCCGGCGGCGGCACATAATCCATCTTGGTTTCATTGATACTGGGAGCACGGAAGGCCTGGCTGTACAGCGCCTTCACGGTATAGTGAGGGGCGGGCTTCCAAATGACGCCGGCGCGGGGTACGACATTCAAATCCAAGCTGCCGATCTTATTTGCCTGGAAGCCTCCGATGACCTTCAAGTTGTTCAAAAGCTTATGGTCCACTTGACCGTAGAAATCCCCTCCGGGCCGACTTCCGTTGGAGATCACTGTCGTCGAGCCGGCAAAATGGAAGTTCTCCGCGCCGCGGATGAAGTTATATAGCGCTCCAAAGGTCAATTGGTCCCGGTCGCCGAGATTCACAACATTGGTCCACTCGAAGACAACATCATAGGAGTCCCGGGAAATGCCGGGGATATATTTGCGCGCATCGAGGGTGGTGCGTGTGAAGGTGAGATTGAAGTTCATATCCCAATTGCCGGTGGGTTTGGCGCTGTATCCCAGATCGCCGAAACCGCGTCTCCATGTGGCCTGGCCAACCTCTCCCTCAATATACGAAGAAGTCCAGTCAGTATAGGTGGACATCAGACTCAGACCCTTGTAATTCACCTCCAGATAGGCTCCCTTGCCGCGGTTCGGAATGGTGACATTCTGGATGCCAAAGATGGGAGAGGCGGCAGGGGTCACCCAATCTGGAAACTTGTGAGACTGTTCCGCGGCAACAACGGAAAATGCGCCGCGTTGAAAAGCTGCTTGTCCAAAGGGCGCAATGCTGTTGTCCGGGCCGCCCTGCGCGGTAAAGGAGACCTTGTTGCCGTCGGCCTTACGCGTGATCAGGTTCACAACAGCCGAGTAGGCATTCGAGCCGTACAAGACGGAGCCTGGGCCGAGTATCACCTCAACGCGTTCCAGGATGTTCACCGGAAAGGATTCGAGCAGATCGCTGGCGATTCCGCCTTCCATGACCTCGCGGGTGGGGCGGCCATTGATGAGATAGAGAATGTGCCCGCTATTGATGGCCGTCTGATCTCCGCGGGAAGCTACCATGCTGCGGTCGGTGAACGAGGCGGTGGTCAAGGCCAATCCCGGCACATGATTGAGAATTTCGGTGAGAGTCAAGGCGTTGTATCTTTGCAATTCATCCCTGGTGATAACATGCATAACTCCAGGAGCGTCGGAAAGATTTTCGGAAAATTTGGAGGCCGTGGTGACTTTCACGTTGAGAAGCGCTTCCAGGTCCAGGGAGAGAAGATCTTGTGGCGAAGAGAGGGTCTTCCCGGAATCCGACTGGAGACCAAGAACAAGGCTTGGCGCCGGGATGAAACTTGCGGTGAAAACGAGAATCGGGAAAGCCCATCGCCGAGCCTTTCGCCGGACATACACGCTATGCACTGACAGTCTCCTGCCGTCACTATCGGCGGAACGGATGGATACTTTACGGAGCGATCCGGCGACTGTTGAAGTGAAAGAAAGGATGGAATGCCCGTGAAGCATCTGCCTACTCGGCGCAAATGAGCCCTATTGATCAGCACATCGAGCCTGCCGGCGCTCACCTCGGTCTGCGTGCGCTTCACGGTTGATGTGTAGTTGAAAAGTTGATCATCGCTAATATTAAAGGAGCTTGTGCTGTTCCGGGCAGAAGGATTCGAACCCTCGCCCCACTGCGCCCGAAGCATGTCAGTCCGATCATTAGAACCTGCCCAAAATTGAGTAAACCTGATTGCGTTTGGATGTATGACATATCAGATTTCTGCCATTTTCTATTGATTCTTGTGACTCTGACCGCCGCAATTTCGATTTTTATGTAGCTGCCGCGTCATGGGAATTCGCTTTTGTATTTACGGATTTAACTTTTCTGCTTTCGCCGCCCCCAGATGAAATCTTAGCGAGGCACAACTCTCTCTTCATTGCTCATCGTTGCCGATATGGTTCTTAAACGCGGATCGTGTGACCGGGGCGCGAAGCGGCTCCGTGCGCTCGAGTCCGAAGACTGTGTGCGCGGTAATCAATGCGTTTCCCACTAATTGCCTTGGTCACGGGCGTGACTCAAACGGGGAAAATGGAGGACCACTTTGCCGTCCTTTGCATACCGGTTAGAAGCGCAGACAATCCGGGGAGATTGACCATCATGCAAGTTCAACACTTTGCGCGCTTTGTATTCCAGAAACCGCCCGGCCTCAGGCGCCTCGTCATGATCTTTCGGCGAGTTGACCGGCAGGTCCGGATGTGCTCTTTCCTCGCCCTTCTTGCCTGTCTCGTGCTTCCCGCTTGCTCTGCACAAGCGCCTGACTTGACCCAGAAGAGCCTTGAAGACCTGATGAACCTCGAGGTAACCTCGGTATCCAAAAAGGCGCAGAAGACCTCAGAGACAGCCGCGGCCGTCTTCGTCATCTCCTCAGAGGAGATTCGCCGCTCCGGCGCACTCAATATCCCCGACCTGCTGCGCATGGTTCCGGGCCTGGACGTGGCGCAGATCGACGGCAGTCAATGGGCGATCAGCGCGCGCGGTTTCAACGGCCAATACTCCAACAAGCTGCTGGTTCTGATCGATGGCCGCACAGTGTATACGCCGGTTTTTGTCGGCGTGTTCTGGGATAGCCAGAACGTTCCACTGGAGAACATCGAGCGCATCGAGGTGATTCGCGGGCCGGGCGCGGCGGTGTGGGGATCGAACGCCGTGAACGGCGTGATCAACATTATCACCAAGAGTGCCGACAAAACGCAGGGCGGCTCTGTTGACGCCGGCGCGGGCAACGCCATCACCGGGCCGGAGACGATTCTCTACGGCGGCAAGGCTCGCGGCCTGGGAGCCTATCGGGTGTACGCGGAAGGCTTCCACATCAGCAGCCTGCCCACGCCCGCGGGGCTGGACGGCCAGGACGACTGGCGGCTGATCCACGGCGGCTTCCGCACCGATAGCAACCTCTCCGCGAAGGATTCCCTCACCACCGAGGGAGACGCCGCCCAGGGCGATGCGGGAGAGTTGGCAACCGTGCCTGTCTCCCTTCAGCCTCCAATAAACGCAACCCTGGCGATGCGCAATCGATACTGGGACTGGAACCTGCTTGCGCGGTGGAAGCGAACCATTTCGCCGCGCTCGGAGACCTCGCTTCAGATCTACTTTGACCGCACCACACGCGGGGATCCCACATACGGCATCGGGCTGAACACCTTCGACATCGACTTTCAGCACCATGTAGCCTGGGGGGCGCGACAGGACATTGTCTGGGGGCTTGGTTACCGGCTGAGCGCAAATGGCACCAACCCGACCCTGCGCATCTCATTCACGCCACAGAACCGGCTTACCCAACTCTTTAGCATCTATGCGCAGGATGAGATCACAATTCTCCCCAATCGCCTGCGGTT
>Ga0187873_1003844_pt1 | contig 10626 bp, 6 predicted proteins | sample June2016WEW_16_1_2_FD_133012 | JGI IMG/M metagenome (GOLD analysis project Ga0187873, IMG submission 133012) | Peatland microbial communities from SPRUCE experiment site at the Marcell Experimental Forest, Minnesota, USA - June2016WEW_16_100 | ecosystem: Environmental > Terrestrial > Soil >... | reverse complement strand
TTGTAGGGACCACGACCGCAGGTGCCAATGTCGGTGGAGCGGTCTTCTTATTGAAAGGGGGATGTCTGTTGGAGCTATCTGTTAAACCCCGGCAAGCTCCTGCGGTACCCGCACCATTGGGTTTGTCCCCAGAGTCCACGCAATCCCCGTTCCTCTTTTTGATGCAACATCCTGAGGCGACAGAAGGCAAGGGGGTGGAACCCGATATAACCGTTCAGTTTCCATTGGAGTATGCTCAAGGTAAGGATCCTCAGTTGAAGGCAGCCGTCCAGGCAGCAGTCGAAAGCATCAGATCATCATCAATAACCCGGTAATTCAGCTTCAGCTTTTAAGCGGCCATTCACGGGCCGAGCCGAGACGATTGAGAGTTTTTCTGATTGCCTCAGTGGACCTATAGTCGCGAAACCAGAAAGTAGCATCAGGCGAGCTATAACATTTACAAGATACGGGGTTTCGGTTAAGAATTTCCATCGTTTTCCACCTGAATCGGCAAACAAACCGGCAAGCAATCGGCTAGCGCGATTATCTCTAGATCTTTCGTCCGAGAACGGTCCGTGCTCGGCATGAAGGCAGCGAGATCGTGTTTCAAGACATTTTGAGTGAGGGTAAAATCACTCCTACGATAGGCGCGCTAATCAGGCAAGTGGCTGGTAATCAGTCAACTTCCCACATGCCCGTTTAGGGGGAATTGAGGGCCTTTATAGACTGTAGTCGATTTTCTCTTGACAATCATATAGACAATGGTCTACTTATTAATAAAGCGCATGGATGCGATAATTTTTCTCACTCCCGACATCAAAAGGATTTCAAATGACCGAAAAGAGTGTCCCAACAGCCGAGCTTGAGGTGCTGGCCTGCCTTCGCCAGATGGGGCAGGCGACGGCAAGAGAGATCCGTGAGCATATGCACAAATACCGGCCGATGGCTCATGGCTCCGTCGTGAACCTGCTCAAAAGACTCGAAGCGAAGAAACTCGTTACCAAGAAGAAGGGACCTGTGGGTAAAGCCTTCATTTACCGGCCACGTGCCGCTACGGCATCGATCTATGAAGGCGTGCTGAACCGGCTTTTGAATCGTATCTACGGCGGAGACAGTCTAGCCCTGGTGGCTTCATTATTTGAAACCCGGCCGCCGGATATTCGTCAATTGGAGAAATTGGAAGAGTTACTCGAAGAGCTGCGGGCAAAGCACAGCGGAAAGGAATTGCCATGATCCATCTAATCAACAGAATTGCAGAGGCGTGGTTCCCGTATATGGCGAGCGCGACCTTGCAGGCGACGATCCTGGCACTGGTTGTTCTCGGCATACTCTGGATAGGACGCCGTTGGTCTCCTGCACTGCGCTGTGCGTTTATGATGCTGGCCCTGTGTAAATTCGTGATCCCCCCGATGCTGTCCCTGCCCACAGGGCTGTTAAACCGCATTCAGCCACAGCAGTGGGCCGAATCGGCTCCTCCGCTGCGTTATGTGGTACCCGTCGCTCAGAGTGTTCTCAGCCCTGTTGGTAATGTACAACCCAGAGACATGCAGGCTCTATCCCAGGCTTCTCCCCCAAAGCCATCCCTCACCGCCAACGGAAGATTGTTGTTGCTGCATCTTTCAGGAGCTTTACTGATTCTGGCAGTGGCAGCGGCGCAGAAGATCCGCCTTGGCCAGCTTGCTTCCCGCGCCACTACAGCCCAAGCCCCTGCTTTGGCGGAGACATATGATTCCCTTTGCCGGAGCATGAAGCTGATCCGCAAGCCACGACTCCTCATCTCCAGTGACAATCAGGCTCCCATAACTTTTGGCGCATGGAAACCGGTAGTGATACTGCCTCAGGCGCTTGTTGCCGCACTACCATTATCCGAGATTCGGGTGATCCTTGGACATGAACTGGCGCACAATCGCCGCCGGGATCCATGGATGGCCTGGCTGCAGGTGGTTATCTCGGCGATCTGGTGGTTTAATCCTGTTTACTGGCTTTTATCCCATAGCATTCGTGGTGTTCGCGAAGATTGTTGTGATGACATGGTGCTGGCCTCAGGCATTGCTTCTCGCGAAGCCTATTGTCAGACACTGCTGAATGCTGCGAGGGCAGCCTTGGAGAATAAAGCCGCAACGCGAGCAGCCTTTGCTTATCTGGGCAAATCGCTACCGTTGCGACGCAGGCTTAAGAGAATCATGAGCGCCAGATTCATCCGCGCTCCGAAGCTTGCATTGGCTGGGATGCTGATGATTATCGCACTCGCCCTTGTTCTGTTGCCCGGAGTCGAGCCGCGCATCCTTGCTCAAAACGTAATCCGCTCTGAAGCACATGCGCCGAGTATAAATCCTGCTCCACAGGAAACGGATGCGGTTTTCGATGAAGCTTCGAAAGCTGAGAGTAGATCACCAGATGAAAACCGAAACAAATTGTATGAACCGCTGTCCGGACCCAAGCAGCCCCGAGCCGTGTTGCTTGAGACACCCCAAAATCCAAATGTTCCAAATACCAACGCTCAAATGGCACCCAAGCAGCGGTCCCAATCATCTCAAGAAAGCGCTATCTCCGACTATTACCGGAAGTGGTTGGATGAGGACGTGGTGTACATCATCACTACCGAAGAATGGGAAAGGTTCCTGGCGCTCAAGACAAATGAGGAGCGGGATTTCTTCATCGAACAATTCTGGGCGCGCAGAAGTCCGGATCCTCGCTCATCGAACAACTCCTTCAAAGAGGAGCATTATCGCCGAATCGCCTACGCCAACGAGCACTTCGCCTCAGGTATTCCGGGATGGAAAACGGATCGGGGCCGTATCTACATCATATTTGGCAAGCCCGACGAAATCGAATCGCATCCTAAAGGCGGTGCATATAAAAGGCCATTCAATGAAGGCGGCGGAACTGTCACCACCTATCCTTTTGAGAAATGGCGGTACCGTCACATCGACGGGGTTGGAGACGATATCGAAATCGAGTTCGTCGACAAATCGATGAAGGGCGAATACCGGATAGCGATGAGCCCAGACGAAAAACAAAGTCTGATGAATTTGTCTATGCCTGCGTTTGCACAACAACCAAATGGTTCTGGCGTTTATATTGTCGGACCAGGCGTGAAGGCACCTGTGGCTCTCTACCAGTCGCTGCCGGCATATACGGATGAGGCCAGGGCTGCGCACGTGGAAGGGATTGTCCTTATTCAGGCGATCATTCGCAAGGATGGCACCGTGGACAGCTTCAAAATTCTGAGGGGCTTGGGCTACGGCCTGGATGAATCGGCTATTAACGCCATTGCGACAAAGTGGCGTTTCCGTCCCGGAACCTTCAACGGCGAGCCAGTTGATGTGCAGGTAAACATCGAAGTCTCCTTCCGGCTTTTCCAAGGCCCTGGCGAGCTGGAACAACAGAAAAAATAATTCATCATTTTCTGGAATTCTGTAATTCCCACGAAGTCGCAATATGGGAAATTGCAAACTGCCATTGAAGGGCGCGATGCGCATCACTTCAGACTATCTCCTGTAAACGTCACGCCTGTTGCACGGCTGCTGCGTTCTCTTCAATGATCTGGCCGTCAAACAGGTGGACAGTACGCGACGCAAGCTCCGCATATCGTGGGTCATGGGTCACCATACAAATTGTCGCGCCCTGCATATGCAAATCCTTCAGCAATGCCATTACTGATTCGCCGTTTTTCGAATCAAGATTGCCGGTTGGCTCATCCGCGAGGAGGATGAGCGGGTTGCCACCGAGTGCACGGGCGACTGCAACGCGTTGTTGCTGGCCTCCGGAAAGTTGGCTGGGCAGATGTTTGGCTCTATAGGCCATTCCCACTCTTTCAAGGGCCTCATTAACGCGTGCCTTTCGTTCGTTTGTCCCCATACCTCTGTAAGTAAGGGGCAGCTCTACATTCTCAAAAACAGTCAAGTCGCCGATGAGGTTGAAGCTTTGGAAAATAAAGCCGATCTCGCGGTTTCTAATTCGGGCTCGCTCTGAATGCTTCAGTTGATCCACCGGCCGTCCATTCAAGATGTATTCTCCCTTGCTGGGAGTATCCAGCAGACCAAGAATGGACAGCAGCGTTGATTTTCCGCAACCCGATGGCCCTGCAATAGAAACATACTCTCCAGGCTGAATGTCCAGCGTGATGCTAGAAAGCGCGTGGGTTTCTATTTCGTCAGTGAGAAAAACCTTGGTCACATCCTCAAGATGAATTAACGACTGCTCTGGGTTGCTCATATAGTCTCCTCTAATTCAGACGAATGCGGTCGAAACCGTCCTGTGCAGTCATATCAGACAGGATCACCTGATCACCCGGCTTTAGCCCCTCTTTGATTTCGATCGTATTGACAGAACTCCGGCCCAACTTGACTGTGACTCTTGCTGCGCCCTTACCGTCTGGATCAAGTTTGAAGATGCTCACTTGGCTATCCGGCTGGCCTTGAACTGGACGCCCCACATAAACAATGTCATCCAATTTTTCCAGGACTATCGTTCCGTCTACGCTTAAATCAGGTCTCGCTCCTCTGGGCAGTTCCGCCTCCAGCCTCACATCCACGGTTACGGTACCATCTTTCACCGCGGGATCTATGCGCGACACCCTGCCTGGAATGAGGCCGTTGCGTGTATCTATCGACACCTCCTGGCCTATCTGAATGTCCTTAGCCTGAGTCTCAGGGATGTTCAGTTCAGCTTTAAGTTTGTTCGGATTTGCGACTCGAGCAAGATTGGCGCCAGGAGCAACGCGTTGCCCAACGTCGATTTGTATCACTTGAAGCACGCCGTCCACGCCAGCCCTGACTTTGAGCTGGTCAAGCTGGCTTTTTTTCAGGACATAAATTGCATGACGCTGGTCAATTCTAGTCCGCTGCTGAGCCAGCTGAGCGGCGATTGATTCCTTATTGATCGCGAGCTTCTGCTTTTCAATCCGGAGACGATTGGCCAATTGTTGCGCGTTGGCACAGTCCCGCTTCACGTCCAGCTTTGAAATGAGGCCGTCCTTTTCAAGTTCGGCATTCGCATCACAGCGCAAAACCGCCTGCTCATGATCGGACTGGAGCTTCGCCATATCGGCCGCCTGAGTTAACTCCTCCCTTTCAAGACGTACCTTCAGATCCGCATAGGAGTTTTCTTCTGCTTTCCAATCCCACTCTGCATTGACAGTTTCCTGCTCCAGTTGAGGGTTACTCAACTCGAGCAGAATGGTATCCGACTTCACGCGCGCGCCTGCCTCCAGCAGTTTTTTCTCGACACGTCCTTCTGTTGCAGCGGGTACCCAGCGGATTTCCTCTGGAACCAGTTTCCCCAATCCCCTTACCTGGCGCAGCATCGGGCCTCGCTTGACCGTATCGATCCAGATCGTTGCCCGGTCCACCGGAGGCGCGGCGGGTTTCAGGCGCGATACATACCAACCAACGCTGGAGATCGCCGAAAGGACAATGGCACCGTATAGAATCCGTCGGATCAAACGAATGCGAGCCTGTGATCTTCGAGGGATATCAACCATTGGTATTCTCCGTGAAGAACAAGTCGGAAAATCACAGATTTCCGATGATCGCAGTCATCTTTGGTCGCAACGAGAAATTCCGCAGCTACTCGCACCTAAGGGTCTCCAAGGGATCTACCCGGGTTGCGCGCAGCGCCGGCAGATAACAGCACAGCAGCGCCAGGAACGCCAACAGCGTTGGGGCGCCGAACAGAAGCGCCGGCTCGGCGGCGCTGGTCTCCGTGGCGCGGGCGATATCCGAAAGGATGCCTGCCAGGACATGAATAACCACGCGCGCGGCGGCGAATCCGACGATTGTTCCGATGGCAATCAGCACGGTACCTTCCTTCATCACCATGCCGAAAACATTGATGCGTTGCGCCCCTAATGCCATGCGTATTCCGATCTCGTGCCGCCGCTGCGCCACGGAATAGGAGGTCAGCCCAGCGAGTCCAACTGAAGCCAGAATCAGGCCGAACACGCCGATCGCGCCATAAACCAACAGCACCACGCGGACTAACGACAGGATCTGGTCCATCTGGCCTTCCATGCTTCGGGGATGGAATGGCATAACGCGGCCATCCACTGCTTCAATTTCACGCTGTAGCATGCCCAAAACGTCTCCGCCCGGCCGCGCGCGCACTACCAGAGTCAAACCCTGAGGGAAAGCGCGTGTCATATCTGTCGGGCGCAGCGGCAGATAGACGATACCCGGCAACTGGTTGCCCACGCTCACGCCATCTCGGATGCTCCCGGCAACGCCCACCACATATCCCACCCTGCCGCCTGCGCCCTGTGTTCCGATCTCAATGCGCTGCCCGATAGGGTCCTTGCCTGTGAAACAGTTTCGCGCTACACCTTCGTTCACGATAACGGCTGTCGCGCCGTCCGTCTCATCCTCTTCGCGGAAATCCCTCCCCCGGACGATAGGAATGTTCAATGCAGCCAGATATCCGCGGCTTACGTCGAACAGGCGTTCCATCGAAAAAACACCTGAACCGACCGGTCCAGCCAAGACCTGTTCAGACGGCCTGCCGATCATTTCCATTGGCGTATGGGAACCCAGCGATGCCGAGACAACAAACGGCTGAACCTGAATTCGGTCGAGAACCCTGGGGAAGTAGGCGGCGGCCGCAGCACCGCTCAAGCCATCGCGAATCGGATCGACGGAGACCAGATAGAGGTCGCGGCTATCGAAACCAGGTGCGCCGTTTACCAGTTTCCGGTGTCCAATCACAAGGAAACCTGTAATCAGCAGAAGTGCAAGCGATCCGGCGACCTGGCTGACTACCAGCAGGTTGCGCAGGCTCAGTCGGCGGAACCGGCGGATCACAACATTGCCGTCGCCTTTGAGCCCATTTGTCAGGCTGGAACCAGTAGCCTGGACAGCAGGAGCGAGACCGAACGCCAGAGTGGTGAACGCTGTCAGGGCAAAAGTGAAGGCCAAAACCCGCCCGTCGGGCGTGAAGTCAAAATGGAGCGGTACGGGATAGGGGAGCTGTATGCGTGAGGCGGATTTCGTCAACCAGGCCGCCACCATCAACCCCAGCACGCCCGCACCACCCGCTATGAGGGCACACTCGGTCAGCAATTGCCGGACCAGCCTGGCCCGGCTCGCGCCGATGGCCAGCCTCACCGCGATTTCCTTGCGCCGCTCCGCTGCCCGCGCCAGCAGCATGTTGGTCACATTCGCAGAAGCGATCAGGAGAATGATCCCGCCCAGCACCGAACAATATCCGGTAATGTACGGCAGCCCTTGTTTGGGCCTCGGCGCCAGTTTGCCGCCTGGAAGCAGCGTGATGCGGCGTCCATTGCGGTTGCGGCCAGGGTCTTGCGTCTCTTGTTCAATCTGCCGCGCCATCACGTCTAGTTCCGCCTCCGCGCTCTCCGGCGCCACTCCCGGCCTTAACCGGACGAGAACGTGAAAGATCGGCTTGTTCCGGCGCTCCAGAGTGTTATCCATTAGTTCCGGCGCTACGTTTGGAGGTACGGTGACCGGTAACCAGAGATCGGCGCCATAGATCATCGGCGAGGCGCCCTGAAAGTTCTTCGGGCCAATGCCGATTATGGTGCAGGTCTGCCCGTTTACGCGCAGTGTTCGGCCGACCGTAGCCGGGTCCGAGCCCATTTGACTTCGCCAGAATTCGTAGCTCAAAACCACCGATGGCGCGCGCCCAGGCTGTTCGTCCTGCCGGTCGAAAAACCTACCGAGCGTAGGATTTACGTGCAGCAAGGTGAAGTATGATGACGTGACCAAGTGCCCCCATATACGATGGGCGCGTCCGCTTGTGGAGACGGAGAACTCAGCGTGGGTGTAGGCCGTTGAAGCCGAGAAAAGCGATTCACGGTCACGGTAGCGCTTGTAGTCCGGATAGGAGAGCGGCTGTTCAAACAGCAGTAGGCTGTCTGGCTCGCCGATGGCGGGCACATCGCGCAGCACCACGCCGTTCATAATGCTGAAGAGGGAGCTGGCCACGGCCATTCCAAGCGAGAGCGAAATGAGGGCAACCGCAGTAAAACCGGACGCGCCAGCCAGCGTGCGAATGCCATAGCGAATATCGCGCTGCAGACCGTCGAGCCATTGCAGCCCGCGTGCATCTCGGCACTCTTCCTTCCTCTGGTCGAGCCCGCCGAGTGCAATCAAAGCGGATCGCCGCGCCTCCTCATGGCTCATCCCTTTGGCTTCATTCTCCTCGGTCTTCATATCAAGGTGATACTGGAGCTCCTCATCGAGCTCAAGATCGACCCGCCGATGATGAAAAATAGAACGTAGGCGCAGCGGTATGATGTACAACCATTGCTTTGGGCTCATTTCTAAGCCTCCTCGAGTTGCACAACGTGGGAAATGGCTGCAGAAAGCCGGTTCCAGTTGGCTGTTTCCTTCCTCAATTGTTGGCGACCCAATCGGGTTAAAGAATAATATTTGGCGCGACGGTTGTTCTCGCTCTGTTTCCACTCGGCAGTAATCCAGCCCTCCTGCTCGAGCTTATGCAGAGCTGGATAAAGTGATCCTTCAGTGACCTGGAGGACGTCACCGGAGATTTGCCGCAGACGCTGATTGATCGACCAACCATTCATGGGCTGCAATGCCACAATTTTAAGAATTAGTAAATCCAGCGTGCCTTGCACAAGATCGGACGGCTTGCTCATTTTGCCTCCCCTTGGTTACCAATGTATATAAACCAGCTACCTCTTGGTAAGCAAGGGGAAAATTATCAAGATGCAATTCAAATCTTTTTAAATCAGTAAGTTTTTTCTCTGCAGATTTCTCACCCAGTCAAAATTTGGTCTGCCGGCTAAATGCAGAACGACCTTAAAGGTCAATCCACGCGCAATGCTCTGGCCAAATTTATCCGAACGGCTCTCATGGCCGGAATAGATACCGCGCTCATTGTTATCCCGGCAACCAGCATGGTCGCGAGCCACAGATAGAGAAATCCAGGTGGACGGGATAGTCCAGCTGAGTTGAGAAACAGGCGTTCTCCCGACAAAATCACAATTAGCGCTAATGTCAATCCTATCCCGAAGGCCCTTGCAACTTCTTTTAGCAATGCGGCGGCAATTTGGTTGGACCGCGCACCCACACTAGCCCGAATTGCCAATTCTTTGGTGCGCATGGCTAATAGGTAATTGCAAAAGGCATAAAGCTCTATACCAGCAAGCAACGCTATCAAACCGCCGAACATACCGGCGACCGTGGCCAACATCTTTTCCGGCTTCATCGAACTCGATAAGTACGCCGTTTGATCTACTGAATGCGCAATGTAGTAGTTACCTGAAGAATCCATGAGATTCTGGATTGCTGTTCTGAGTTGGTAGAGATTACGTTTTGACCGAACCATAATAATAACGTTGCCGGGCTGTAACGATTTGAGCTTTTCGGCACACGATACAAATGCAATCGAAGAGTCACCCCATCGCGGTCCGAAATAGGTCATTTTCCCAGCCACTCCAATTATCTGCAGCGGAGTACCGGGCCTGCCGTAGGCAATGTCATGGCTAAGGGGATCCTTGCCGGGATGGAGTTTTTGCAGCAGGGTCTCATTAACGATAGCTGTGTTCTTATCATTCCACGAGAGGTCTCTCCCCAGCAGTAGCGGCATATTCAGAGTTTTAAAATAGTTCGGCGAAATTGGAATTACAGTCGCCTGTGCATCACGGCCGTCGTCGGTCCTAACTGGTTGTTTATATTCGATCGGGAAATCCGCTGGAGGACGACCCGAGGTGATTGTGGCTGAGTCGACCTCTGCCAACTGTTCTATTTGCGATAATAGTCTTGGAAAATAGTTCTCTGGGGTGTCGCGCCCGGCAAATTTAGTCAACAGCGTGTAAACGTGCAAGTTTTCCGGGTTAAAACCCAAAGGAACTCGAAGAAGTCTGGAAAAGGAATCTGTAAAAAAGAGGGCATATTGACCTAAAAGTATTGAAATGGCTATTTGAACGGCAAGAAGGATGGTGCGCAACCTTACATTTGGCCTGGAGTCTGGCGCACCACTATGGAGCACCCGCGTCTTCGAGCCATGCAATCCGAATGCGGCAGTCACCAACGAGATGACTCCAATGATGAATAACGTAATCAAAAATGCCAGCGTGATAGTCCGACCGTCTATCCTTATATGCCAATTAATGAATTCGTCGATTGGCAAAAAGGAGGCTCCGAGCTTACTCCACCACAGAGCGATTACGAGACCCAGGCCACATCCCATCACTGATAGAATAAGGGTTTCAAGGAAGAATGGTCGTTGAATACGCCATCTTCCTCCGCCAAGTGCAGATAGGATCATAATGTGTCGACGATTTCTCACGCTGCGCGCCGTTGCCAGCAAAGTCAGTGACAGACATCCTGATAAAAAGATCAGGATGGATAATCCAAAAACTATGCGAATGGCAAGCGGGATGGACTGGTTTAATATAAGAACATAATTAATGCCCTTAGGAATTGCCACTACTTGAGCCCGTGGGCCCGATAGCTCACGCCATTGATCCAGTGTTATTCCGTGCGGAAGGGTCACTTGTAACAGAGTAGGCCATAAAGAATTCAGTTGGGCTTCATATTCCCCTGCCGTTCTGCCTTCTTTAAGTCTGGCAATGATCTGAAGGGGTAACCGGAATTCTGTTGGTTGGGACCTGGAAAAGGCAACATACGGTACAGTTACTTCCCACTCCGAATAAGGTTCTTCCAC
>Ga0187873_1003841_pt1 | contig 10629 bp, 27 predicted proteins | sample June2016WEW_16_1_2_FD_133012 | JGI IMG/M metagenome (GOLD analysis project Ga0187873, IMG submission 133012) | Peatland microbial communities from SPRUCE experiment site at the Marcell Experimental Forest, Minnesota, USA - June2016WEW_16_100 | ecosystem: Environmental > Terrestrial > Soil >... | reverse complement strand
GTCTCGGGGTTGCCGACGTATGCTTCTCCCTTGTGGTCTGCGAGGTACTTCAGGAACTCTTCAGGGTTCATGGCTTCGGCACCTCTTCGCTCTGGGCAGCCGCGACGAGCTCCTTCATCTTCTCCTTCGGCTGGTGGGCCAGGTAGGTCGCCAGATAGGTGATGCCGGAGGTCGTGACCTTGAAGATAGGGATGCCCTCCCTCTCGCCGTCCCTCTTGAGGAACCCGTCAGCCTCCATCTGCTTCGCGGTCTCCAGGGTGTCAGGCTTGCCTACCACAGCGACGCCCCGGTTCTTGATGAGATAGCGGGTGAACTCGTCCGCGTTCATATCGGCTCATCGCTCAGTGGCTTTATCGTCAGCCTGCTCGCCTGCTTCTGGTTCACCATGACGAACTCCAGCACCCCGTCGTAGACGCCCTGCGGGTCCTTGGAGACCTCGATGTGGCCGTAGAAGTGCGACTTGTCGATGGTGAGCTCGAAGTTCCTCCGCCGTCCTTCGGACACGGAGATCCTTTGCCCTGTCATTCTATCCCCTTCGGCAGTTCCAGCCCGCCCGTCTTCACCGTCGAAATCTTCTTCACGCTCTCGACCATGCCCAGCTTCGCCTGACCCTCCCTGGTGATGCGGTAGATCGGCTTGCCCTCGTCGTCGTCCCCGATGTGCTTCACCATGCCCCTCTGCTCCAGCATCTTCGCGGAAGCCAGACTCTCAGGGGTGCCTATGCGGGCCATGAGGTCGTGGGACTTCATGTAGCTCAAAAGCTGGAGCTGGTTCATGGTCAACACCCCTTCGGCAAGCCATCCGATGCGGTGAAGACCGGGAAGATGAAGAAGAAGGCTACGTAGGCTTCAGGCACTCTTGACCCCACAGGATAAAGAGGGCACAGGACCTGCATTGTTGTTGTGTGGCCTCCAGCGCTGACTGTGAGGTTATATCCGATGACAGTGAGATTCCCATCGATTGTGCCTGCTGGGTAGGTCGAGACTTGAATCACGGTTGATGTACTCTGTCCAGTAACAAGGAGGGACCCAACAAACATCCCCCCTACTAAGACCGTGATTACGGTGAACACGTCGAAGCCGTTCAAGCTGGCTTCTTCGCCTCCTTCTGGGCATTTAACCGTATCCTGCGCTCCGCGAGGGCCAGGGCGATGCCGAACAGCAAAGTGAACAGCATCAGCACCGTGGCGAGGACGAGGTCCATCGCCTCCGCCAGCACATAGGCGGGGTCGTGGACGAGGATGAAGAGGAAGAGGACTATGAAGGAGACGAAGGACGCCGCGGCGAAGAGGAAGGTGCCCATGCGGTAGAGTTCGCGGCTGCTGCGCTGGGGCTTCACGCTCACGCCTCCCATGCGTATCCCCAGCTGAAGGACTGGAAGGCCGTGGGACCGAAGCTGACGGTGTGCGAAGAGGAGCCGTAGGTCAAAGTGGCCGAAGTGGTGCCCGCGGGGACCCCCTCGTCTGTCGCCGTGAAGAACCCTGTGCCGCTGTTGAGGATGGCCGCGCGTACCGTGCTGAATCCGGGTCCGGTGTAGGTGAAGGTGGCCGAAGACGGAACCGTGCCGAAGACCTCAATCTCGATGCTTCCTATGTGCGATCCTGTCGTGACAGTCTGGACCGTGCTGGATGTCTGAGTGACCGTGCTGCTCTGGACGATGGTGATCGTGGAGGTGTCCGTGACCGTCGTGGTGAGCACATGATAGGGAGTCGGGACGTCGACGCAGAACCACGCGCCAGCGAAGCCGTACTGCCCGTTCGCCGTGACCGTGTCCGTGGAGAGCTGGCTGAAAGCGTTGCCGGGGCAGTTAGACCACGCGCCGACAGTAGGGAAGAGGACCAGGACGAAGCAGACCAGGCCGACGGCTATGACCGAGAGAAGGATGGGCTTCCTCATTTCTTCTCCCCTCCCGTCGACCCGCACGAGCTTGCATCCGAGACTGATGTTGATTCTTCCTTCCAAGGCAGATAGTATAGAAGACACGTCATCGATGTTGCCAGGATAATTAGCACGTACCCTAAGAGCGCAGCATACTGCACTTGGGGAAAGAGGAGCCCCCCGACCACTCCAAGGCAGCCAACAAGCAAAAAGAATCCTTGACCTAAATCCCACATTATCTCTTTCAACTTTTGCGTCCTTCTCATTTCTTCTTCAGCCTCGACCTTAGCGCGTCGTTGAGAAGGTCTTGGAGGGTTATCCCCTCGTCGATGGCCTTCTTCTTTGCCTCCTTCCAGAGGTCTGCGTCCAGCTTCATCGAAGTCACCACGTCTGTCATTTTACAACTGATAGAGTAATAATAGCATTAGTATTTATACATATACTAAGATACCTACAGCATGGAAAAGCTCGCCAGAAGGGCGCTGTATCTGGCGGCGCTTGCGGCTTCGCTCAACGGCCTGGATGTGCTCACGACATGGCTGGGCATAACCCACGGCCTGCACGAGGCGAACCCGACCTCGGCGGTGATGATAGCTGCGGGGTCCTTCATCCTCTATGCGGCGGTGAAGCTCGTCTACAGCCTTGGCATATTCCTGTTCGGGGTGCTGTTCTCTCTCAGAATGTCGGATTACTCGAAGCCGGTCAAACTGATATGCGTCCTTGTGCTGCTCGTCCTCTCGGCCTATTTCGGGGTCGTCGTCGCGCAGAATGTGTCCCTGCTAGGCTAAGAAGCTGCTGGGGCCGAGGACGGTGAACCCGATCAACGCTAACACGGCCGCGATGCCGACGGCTAACAGCTCATTCTCTGTCAGGGGGATGCTGCCTGCGAACTTGCCCGCGAAGGTCTTGAAGGTCATTTTACCACACAATCCTCTGATTGACGACGCGATGAACTCTGGGTCTTTGGCGCATTGTTTCGCGCGTCGTTCCGATACCTTTGCTGACAGTGTTGTTGCCTTGCCCGATTTGACCTTCGTATTCGAGCACGATTGGTTGCCCCGGTCTGTGAAAACTCCTGTCGACCGCATAAGCCCTAGCTTGTTCAGGGTCGTCTGTGATGAAACTGCCGGACGGTAAGCCAACTGTCAGAATGGACCGTAAATCGTCAGTCGTCGTTCCCCGGTAGACCTTCCTCTTTTCGGTCATCTAATAGCCTCTCGGTTGGTACATGATACAGGTCGGATATCCCGCCGCGTTGCACTTGTTGTCACAGCAATAGCCGGAGCCTCCGAAGTGGGAAGCGGGAAAGTGGCCGCACTTGCATTTTTGGGACTTCATAGCCACAGCCCCTCTTTCGTCTTGCGGGGACCCATGAAGGCCAAGACCTCGGATTCTCCTCCTCCGATTTGGAGCCCGTTGAGCATGGATGGCCTCTCAGCCCGCGGAGCGGCTTTCTTCTTTCCAGGCGTGGGCTTTGGCGATGGAGCGAGGATCCCGAGGTCGCCCATCAGGCTGTACGAAGGGACCGAGTATGCAGGCTTCCTTGGAGCGGCCCTGGGCCGATAGGCTGATGCGCCAGCCCGTCCGGCTTGATAATACGACTGTTGGATCCCTTTCCTCCTTCCCTGCAGGTAAGCCTCTTCAGCGACCCGGTTCTCTTCGCGCACTATGCCTCTAACGTGCCGCGCCCTTTCCTGTTTGATTCTCTCTTCCTCCCGTCTCGCCGCGGCATAATTGCTCGCCTCGCGCTTGATGCTTGAGATGGCCTGAGATTTCTTCTGGATGACCACGTTTCGGACCGGGATGACCCTCTTCTTGACCTTCCCGAAGGCCCCTCCTGCCCTGGAGGCAAGAGAAGGCTTCTTCGGCTCCTCGCTCAACTTCTCACTCTCTTCAGCAGCCGCTTCGCTTGATAGCCCGACGCGATGTCCCGCGCCTCGCGTTTCAGCTCCGTCGCGTAGCCCTTGATGGCGGCCTGTTTCTTCTTCAGGGTCATGATCGAATCACTTTTCCTGTCGCGCCCCTAGTGCGACCTATGGCAGCCTTCGCCTTCTTCTCGGACGGATAGCTGTGGCTGTAGACTATCCTGTTTCCCACTTTCAACTCGAGCCTGTACCCCATTTTACCTTCTCCCCCGTTTCGCCTGCTGCTCGCGCTTTACGATTCCGATGACAGCCCCGTAGACGTACTTCCCATGCTCCCTGCCGTACTCTGCCTGGAACTTCGGGAGCTCGGTCCTCGCGGCCCCGTACTTGTAGAGGTGCTGCTGGATGGCCCTGGCCTTCTTGTTCACCATGCTACTTCTTCCTCTTCCCGCGCTTGATCTCGTCCTTCAGGACCTGGTTGCCCACCTGCTGGAAGGCGTTCGTGTTGAGCCTCTGGTCCATCGCCACGGGGTCGAAATGGTAGAACTCCCACCCGCCCTCTGTGGATTTCTTCTTAGCCATCAGGAATCATCCTCGAACATCTTCTCGATGAACGACTCTGATTCGCCCTTCTTCCTCATGTAGGCCGCGAAGCCGTCCATCTTGGGGACAGCGTTCGGAGGGACGTACACGCCCTTTATCGCCTTCTTCTTTGCCATCACCAGCGCACCTCCGGCACTATCCTGTGGGCCTTGGCCCGATGCCTCCGATAAGCAGCCTCGGACCTGTATTCATGGCCGCAGCAGTGGTAGACCGAGCCGACGATGGCCGCGCCGACCGCAAGGCCGATTATGAGGGCCCAAGGGTTCCCTGAGGGATGGCAGACGCTGTGCGCGAACTGCAACCTGCCTGACAACTATGATTCGCTCCTAAAAAGGGAGGAAGAGGAGAGCATTGCTGCACTCCACCTTCGATTAGACGGCTTCGCCCATTCCGCCGCGTCTTGGCACCAGGAGGAAGATGGCCGAGAGGATGATGACCAGTGCTAGTATGACCAGCACAAGTGGCAAGATCCCCAGCGCATTGTAAATTTGGGTGAACACATTGCCGATCGAAACGTCGGCGGCAGCTGGCAGACCAGATGTGTTCAGACCGTTTTGCAATGCTCCGATGACAAACGGCGCGACCGCCAGAAGCGCTCCGACAACTTCGCGTAGCTGATGCTACTTTACGATGGTCAGAACGCCTTCGACGGGGCCGAGGCCGGACCGCTTTCCGAACTTACGAAAGTTCATTTGCGAAGTTGCGCTTTTCCATTTTTACTTATATCTATTTAGGTTAGCTAACAATCAAACTAATGCCTTGGCATTAACTATTTTTGAGTGCTTTCTTATGAATTGGCAGTTCATGCAGAGAATCGCGAGGTCCTTAGGAAAGTTATTCGTTATCACCCATCGATACAAGTCGATTTTGCCCTGGATGGCTTTTCTGTGTTTGTTCCCTCCCCCTTTGATGTGCTCAACGCTCAACGCCCGCAAGTCTGAGAAACCGCACCTTGTACAGGTTCTTTTGCCCTCGGTGTAGTGGTCGATGACAATCAGCTTCTGTCTCTGGTGCCATTTAGTGACTCTTCTGCGCGATTGAGCCTTGTGGGTTTGATTGTACTCATGGCGTGTCCGCGCATCCTCAGCCAGTTCAACAGCAGTCCTGTTTACCCTTTTCACCTTCGCATTAGCCAAAATCTCATCCCGACGCGCAAGGTAGTCCGCGTGATCTCGCTGACGCAGCTCTTCTTTGTGCGTCTCGCTGTACTCTTTCATCATTCTGGCATCTTCAGCGATTTCAATGTCAGTCCTGTTTGCGTACTTGATAGCATCAGCAGCACTTCTTTGCTCTTTTGTCATCCACTTTGCATAAGGCATTTCTTATCCCTCCTTAGCATTAGCTTTAATACTACTTATCCTTATCATCGGTCAATGGCAAACGCCACCGTCATCCGCAGGGGAGGGGCCTACACGCTCGAGAGCACCCTTCCGAAGTTCACGGTCGAGATGCTGAAGCTGAACGCGGGGGACCTTCTTGAATGGGAGATCGACATCGTCGCTGGAGAGAAGGTGCTGATAGTGAGGAAGATGGACAAGTCGGGGCGGGGCGTGTGAGATGAGCCGTGATGAAAGGCTCTTGAAGCTGCTCGATGCGATGCTCCTGGCAAAGTTCGAGGCCCGGTCCGGGGACGAGGCTGACGCCTTCTGGAAGCTGATTGTGTTCGTGAAGAAGAACTACGGCCCGCTGCCGATGTCTGAGCGGCTGGTCGAGCTCACGGATTCGGGTGTCTGAGAGGATGAAGATGCGCAAAATCAAGGTCCGAATCATGTATGAGGTCCTTGAGGGCCGGGAAGTCATCGAACTGTATGAGTTTTCCCCGCTTACCGTGTTGGCAAGGAATCCCTCCTCGGCCATTAGGAAGGTGGCGGAAATGGTGACGGCTAAAATATGAGTCCGCTCATCAACCTGTCTTACCTTGTCGTGATATTGGCCGCGACTTTTGGAGCCATCTGGGTGATCCCGATGCTGCTGGGATGGAAGAAGGAGATGATTGCAGCCGCTATCGAAGAGTCCGACCGATGGTATCTTCTGCCTGAGCGCAAGTATGACCTGTGGTTCGGCAACCGATGGACCGCTTTCTGGGATTCGGTCGAGAGACCTGCGGATACGAGATGGACCTTCTCTGAGTTCAGTCTGGTCTTCCTAATCATAACTGCCGCGATCGTCGTCTTGGTCGTCATCATTGGGGTCGCTGTTTTGACCAGCATCCAGAGCAGTTTAGCTTCCTTGAACGGATGCAACGACCCGACCAATATGAGCGCCGTGTGCCAGACCTTCAGAAAGGTCATCGAGAACGCGGGTCAGCTCGGTTCCGGTGTCTGAGCCTTCTCCGCGGCCAGCTTCGCCCTTACGGTCCTGAGCCTGCCCGCCACGGTGTTCAGCGAGCCCGCCCAGCCCTGCTCGACCAGCTTCTCGTATATCTTCATGGGGCCTATGCCCTCCTTGTACCAGCTCATTATCGCCATGTCCTGCTCCGGCGTAGTGACCTTCCTGCCGTCCGTCCTCTGCTGCGCTGTCAGCGAGAAGTTTATGGTGGAGCGGCCCTGGGTCACGCTTTCGGGGCTGTTGGCCTTCTTGGAGTGGTCTAAGCCTTCGGCCTTTTCCTCCTCCTCCACGTTGATCTCCCTGCCGGTGTCCTTGTCGACGGGATGGATCCCTAGAGAATGGAGGAGCCCCGAGCCCCTGTGGATGTGCCAGTCGGGCATCTCGAAGGTGCCGAGCCCTATGCTGTTGTGGTCGGTCAGGATGAGGAACTGGTCCGGCTCGAGGTGCCTGAGGCTGTTCAGGTCGAAATCGACGGTGTTGTCGGAGTATATCCAGTGAATCTCCGAGGGGATCTCCATGCGGCCCATGTTCTTGAGGTACCAGAACTTCGTGAGCTCGCGGACGGATTTCGATATTTCCATCTGCCTCTGGGCGTCCAGGATGATGGCGAACCCGTGGTGGACCATGCCCTCGTTGAAGTCGGTGAAGTTCTCCCCTGCCTCCTTCTTGTTGCGGGCCTGGTTCGACTTGGTCTGGCTCGAGATGTACTTCTGGGCCTCCCTGATGAACATGAGGTCTATCCTGTTGAAGTCGTCCCTCTCCTGGGCCCTCTTGGTGAACCTGAGGAGCTGCCCGAACTGCTGGCTCTCGGTCTTGTAGAACCGCTTGTTGGTGATGTAGATGCGCTGCCCGGGTCCCTTCTGCGGGAACAGGTCGGAAGCCTTGATGGTGTTGTAGTTGCAGTTGAGGTTTATCGAGTCGTCGTGGACGAGCCATACGGCATCTTTGTAGGGGCTGTTGAGGGCCACCAGTGACTCGTTGTCGTTGGCCGCGTAGAAGTCGTAAGCCGTGGAGCCGTTCCTGACATAGTTGTACATGATGTTCTCCCCGAGGGCCGATTTCCCGGAGTTGTGCGTGAGAAGGCCCTCCTGGCAGATTATCAGGTGATTGGTGGTCTCGAAGCCGACTACGGTGCCCATCCCGACCTTCTTGACCTTGCTTATCGGCAGCCAGATCCCCTCCTCGTCAGTTTGGTGCCGCACTCGGTCTACAGACAGTCCCGCATGGGCTATCATGTCCCAGGCTTTGGCGAACTTCCCCGGGTACTTCTTGTCCTCAAGCACCCCGAGCATCCGTCTGGAATCGTCGTAATTGGCAGTCGTGACGAAATATTGAGGGTGCTTATGCCCGAGGTTGGGGAAGTAGCTCTTAACTATCGTTGAGTTGATTCCGAGCCTCCAGAGCATGAACTGAAGCTCGAAAGCCTGTCTCTCATGGATTCCTACTGCGAAGTTGATTATGGGTGTGACTTTGGTTATGGTCAGGCTGCCATCGCCGTTGAAATAGCCCTTGATGAACTCTTCCAGCTCGTCCCTCTGGAGCCTCTGAATCATGCCGAAGGTTGAGCGGTCGATTATGCCGAGACCGCGCAGCATATCCTTGAGGGGGCTTCTGTTCTGCCCATGCGGCACCGTGAATAGCAGGTCGCTGCCGTTGCCCTTGTGATAGTTCTTGACCGAGAAGCCGAACATGAACTGTACTTCCATACCAAGTTCGGCGACTTCCCGCAGGAACTCCGCGTTGGTGTTGGTGAACTTGACCGATTGCTTCTCTGAGAAGCTGCCGTCGCTCATCAAGTAGCCGAGCAGTTTGGCGAATGGCCTGCCCACGGAAATCGTCTCGAAACCACCCGAGCAGCAGTCCGCGAAGTTCGCTTTCGCGTACCACGGGTTTGCGCTCTTTGGCTTGTTCTCATAGATGTCCTTTACCTTCATCCAGCCCGGAATCGAAGATGACCATGCCTTGTTGTCTCTCCTCTTCTTGACCATTATGGGGTGCTCCCCATTCAGTCGAACCTTGATGTTCCGACCGATTCGGAGCTCATAGACCTCGTCCTTGAAGGAATGGACGCCTGTAGCCTCGCCCAGCATCATCGGGGTGTGTTCTTTGACCTCCTTCGCCTGAATCGCCCCCCTTGAGGTGTAGATGTACTGGTTCTCCTCTATACAAAATTGGATGCCGTTGATGCGATGGGTGGCGGCGTTCCTCTGGTTCGGGAGCATCTGCCCGGTGAGCGGAGGATGGTCTTCGGAGCCGTAGATCCACTTTATCTTCATCTGCAGGCCGGGAAGCTCAGAAATTGCTTGTTGTCCTGCCATTTGGGTCGCCTCCGGTCAGGGCCGGGAAGTCCTTCTTGCCGAACTTCACCTTGCGCTGGGAGATGTAGAGGCCGGAGCTGTCCATAGCCTGCACCATCCGGTCCTTGTAGTCGCCTATCATCGACTTTATGAGGTTCGCGGCGAACTTGTACCTCCATGTCTCTATCTCCTCGTCGTCGGAGAAACGCTCGTCTGAGATGAGGGAGTCGTGGGTGGGGACCTGCCTGAGGGCGTTGAATATCTCGCTCCGCGGGCTGATGAACTTGGCCTTGATGTCGTTAGGCAGCACCTCCCAGGCGTCGTTAATCTTGTCGATTCCGAGCGAGAAGTTGCCCCCTTCTACGGCTATGCTGCAGAGGTCGAGGATGTTCATTATGCGGACGGAGGCCCATGTGTCGAGGGCCTTGCCGTAGGTGGGCTTGCCTCCGGCCCTCTCGTCTATGTTGCCTTCGCTCATTGACGGTTTCCCCACTCCCATGCGCCCATAGCTATCAATGCAAGGCCGAGCACGACCGACCCGTAGATTGGGATTTGGTAATAAATTGTGTGTGTGTTGGCATAGAATATGTCCGCCAAATACAAGAGGGGAACTACGGTGCTGAGTATCACTCCGGGAACGAATGTGACGATTGCAAGAGCGAGTTTGTCAGGATTCATTCTTCATGGCACCAGCACACGCAGTCCACCCTCGCGCCGCCGCTGTTCGCCTTTCCGTTGCAGCGCCTGTGCTGCGCGTAGCGGCAGTCGTGGCTCAGGACCTTGCCCTCCTCCCTCATCTGGGAGATGAACGTCATCTGCATGCCTCGCTCAGGCTTCACGGACTCTCACCAGTGGACCCGTTCGACCATGCAGCACCAGTGGCGCTCCTTTTCGCACTCCTCATAGGTCTGACAGGGACAGGCGATGCACTGGCACGGCTGCATCCTCCGCTGGTTCTCGGCCTTCCAGGCTTCAAACTGCTCTCGCCAGCCCTTCAGGTACTCGGGGATAAACTGGGTCTTCTGCAAGCACCATTAGCCACCCGGGGGTGCCTTGTATTCGCGTTCTATGTTTGCAACTATATTTTGATAATCTTTGAAGGCGGTCGAGAGGGCGATCTCCTTGGTGATTGTCTTCCGTTTCTCCTCGCGTTCCTTGATGTGAGCCTCCCATTGGGCCAAGCTCTTGCGCAGTTCTTCGTACAGGGTAGTCGCTGCTCTTTTCGATAGCTCAACCTGGACGAATTGATGCGAAGTCTCACTGTAGGAGCCGCCCTCGGTGAGGGTGAACGCTATCCAGATGTGGTGCCACTGGTCTCCGTAATCGGTCAATCCTACTTTTCGGTCTGAGAAGTAGAACGGCACGTCAAGCTCAAGCCGTTTCTTCAAACTGTCGGTCACATCAACGTAGACCAGGGCCCGTGCTTCTGTGTTCGCAAGCGCGTGAGCCTTGCACCTTTCAGTGTCCCATGGCCTGTAAGTGGGTTCCGCGCATCCTTCTTCTTTGCATTTGTCGCTCATATTCTACCCGCCCGTCGCTGCTCTGATGACCAGATACCCGGCGACCCCTGAGAAGAGGATGCCCATGAGTATGAAGATGTACTTTATGGCCGTAGCGGTGCTGAGGCCCTTCTCGAGGTTGCCCGCGATGATGGCCTGC
>Ga0187873_1003837_pt1 | contig 10640 bp, 12 predicted proteins | sample June2016WEW_16_1_2_FD_133012 | JGI IMG/M metagenome (GOLD analysis project Ga0187873, IMG submission 133012) | Peatland microbial communities from SPRUCE experiment site at the Marcell Experimental Forest, Minnesota, USA - June2016WEW_16_100 | ecosystem: Environmental > Terrestrial > Soil >... | reverse complement strand
TCGAGCACGTCTCCGCAAGGCCCGAAATTGCGCGGGGTCCCACCTCCGACGTGGGGATTCCACATGCCGGCGATGGCTGGCCAATAGAACCTCTTGCCATCAACGTGCGGCGTTTTGCCGTCCCTCGTCAGCAGGCTCAGGCCAGCGGAGTCACATTGCGTAATATCCTGGATCGTCTCCGCAAGTGTCCGAAAAATGGTAGTCGGCGAGTCCGCTAACGCACTCACCAGCTTCACGAGCGCCTGGTTCTCTTTTTCATAATCGGGCGGACGCGATGGGCGGCGTTGCAACTCTTCTGTGCAGAGGATCGATTCCAAAGAGGCGGTTGGAACTGAACTGTCCAGTGGAACATCACGCGATTTGGCAGAGTCGGCCACGCTCTCACCCCCATCTATGCGGTCGCGAGATTCGAGAGCTCGATCGTTAACAACAGCCATCACACTCTCTTCGGCTTTCGGTCGGACGGCGTCTGCAAATTCGCCGTCTTCACGAATTATTACGACCGTGAATATAACTTTTAGGCCGCAGTCATCGCTGCTGGTGCGGGCCGGAGCTTCGCGGCTATTCTCACCAGGTCGGCAAGAGAATCGGCCTTCATCTTCTGCATTACCTGGCCGCGGTGTGCCTTCACTGTGATTTCGCTGATACCGAGTTCCCCACCAATCTGTTTATTCAACAAGCCGGAGACCACCAGCTCCATAACCTGCCGTTCGCGACGCGAAAGTGACGCGTAACGGTCCTGAAGCACCCTCATCTCCGCTTCCCGACTCTGAGCAGTGCGGCTGCGTTCGAGTGCTGCCCGGATGGCGCTCAACAGCGCATCATCACTGAATGGCTTCGTCAAGAATTCGACAGCCCCCGCCTTCATGGCTTGGACCGTCATGGGCACGTCCCCGTAGCCTGTGATGAAGATGATCGGCATGTCCGTCCGTTCAACGGCGACGCGCGTCTGCAGCTCGAGACCATTGAGTCCTGGAAGAGAAAAATCCAGCACCAGGCAGCTCGGAACGAGAGCTCGTGGACGGGTAAGGAATTCTTGCGCGGAAGCGAAGGTCTCCGGCTGCCAGCCTTCACAGCGGATCAACAATTCCAGCGACTCGCGCACGGAGACGTCGTCGTCGACAACGAAGACGATTGGTGTGACTTGCAACATTTGCGTCACCCCATTTCATGGCCAAGTGCGTGCACCTAAACTCAGGCTTCACTGTGCACAGTTGACTGATGACGCCCCCACCGTTGAGGGAATTCTACCAGAGAGCCTCTCATTTGTGCGGGGAGGATCCCTGCAACCGTTATCTCCGAATCGGAAATCGTGCGTCAATCTGCTCTGTCAATTTGCCAGCCGCTGGTTAGCAGTAGAGCGATACCAAAGTATCGACGATACCATGGTCCAATTGTTCGTCCCGCAGACTTGTGGTGTCATGACTTTTCAAAGCCCGGTTATAGCCGTGTCTACCATTACCCTTGAAGGGGATGCCAAATGGGGCGCCACATCCGAATTCCGGCTCCTATGCCAAGAAATTCTCAGGCAAGTACGAGTACCGGCTCATTAAGGGCGGAGTCGGCACAACCTGCCTCAGGAAGCTCCACAGGCCTTTGCCCAAGCTGTCATCGATGTCGATCATTTTTGACTAGCTGCCGGCCCTGCGGACCGAACCTACACAGTCCGCAGGGCCGCAACAGCGGCGAAGCCCGCTGTCGCCCTAATCCAATTTTCGATTTAGGTGAACGAATAGGAGAAAAGAAAATGGCAAATCCGACGATTGAAGTCCGCAGTAACGACGCTAGCGACGCAAGCGTCACGAAAATCGACATGAAGCTCGAGGTCGTCGTTATCCCGGTCTCGGATGTCGACCGCGCGAAGGAGTTTTACCGGAGGCTGGGTTGGAGGCTCGACGTCACGCCGCCCGGCGTGGTCCAGTTCACGCCGCCGGGCTCCGGATGCTCGGTCCAATTCGGCAAGACCCTCACGTCGGCCGCGCCCGGTTCAGCCAAGGGATACCTGATCGTTTCCGACATCGTGGCCGCCCGGAACCAGCTGGTCGCCGCCGGCATCGAGGTGAGCGAGTTCTTCCACATCGGCCCGGAAGGACGGGTCAGCGGTCTGGATCCCGAACGTCGCACCTACCGCTCGCGCGCCTCGTTCAACGACCCCGACGGCAACGTCTGGCTACTGCAGGAGATCACGACCCGGCTTCCCGGGCGCGTTGATGCTGGCGTGACTTCGTTCGGATCCGCAAGCGATCTGGCGGGTGCGCTTCGGCGTGCGGCGGCAGCCCACGGTAAGCACGAGAAGCGCATCGGCGAGGCAGATCCGAACTGGCCCGACTGGTACGCCGAGTACGTGGTGCGTGAGCAGACCGGCGAAGAGCTGCCGCAATGAACGGCACGCTTAAAGCAAAAGTAATTCTAGACTGCGGATCAGAGGAATTATGAGCACCGCAACCACTACCTTTCCCGTTAATCGCGAACCAGAACTCCTCGGGCAAACCGTCGTCGTGATCGGCGGTAGCGCCGGCATCGGGCTGGAAACGGCTAGACGAGCACGCGCTGAGGGGGCCAGGGTGATCCTCACCGGCCGGAATCCTGAGCCCCTCCAGCGCGCGGCAAGTGAGCTCGACGCGCTGAGCACCGCAGCCTTCGACGCCACCGATCCTGCTCCCCTCGAGCGGTTCTTCCGTGACCTGCCGGCCACTATCGACCACGTGATGGTGACGGCCGGCCAGCCGCACTACGGGCGCCTTCTCGACATGGACTTCGAGCAGGTGCGCAGCGCCCTCGACACGCACCTCTTGCTGATGCTCCAGGTCGCCCGCTACGCCGCCCACAAGGTAAGACCGGGAGGCACGCTACTGTTCATGGGCGGCACCGGCGGCCGGCGCCCCGGCATCGGACTGGGGATCGTGTCGACGGTCACGGCCGCACTCCCCGCCCTCACCGCCAGTCTGGCGATCGAGCTCGCGCCCGTCCGAGTCAACCTCATCGCTGCCGGCTTCGTTGACACACCCTTGTCGGCATCGCTCCTCGGCGATGAACTCGAAAACCGTCGCAATCAGCTTCGTGCCACGCTTCCCATCCGGCGCGTCGTCGGGCCGCGCGACGTCGCCGCGCTCGCCGTACACATCATGACCAACACGGCCCTCACGGGCGCAACCTACGACATCGACGGCGGGCAGCAACTCATTGCCCGCTAGCCAAAGGGGCAGTATGAGCGGTATCGACCGGAATAACTGATGAGGAGAACGAACATGACAGAATCCGTTGCTAACGCGGTGTTCCTACGCAGCAGGGCTGGAATGGAAGAAGAGCTTGCGGGTCGGCTTGAGGCGCTCGTCCTGGCGTCCCGTTCGGACCCCGGAGTAATGACCTATGATCTGCACCGCTCCACAGCCGACCCCGCCTTGTGGTTCCTTTACGAGTGCTACGAATCGCAAGAACGTTTCGACAGACATCGGGAGAATCCTATCCTCCGCCGTTTCGTTGCGGACGCCGTAACCCTTTTGGACGGGAATCTCGATGTTTGAACGTTCAGGGTGATTACCGATTTGCACCGAGCTTGAAGGTCGCCTTCACCAGGAGCTGCGAACCCCTACCAAAGTATGGATCGATACCATCGTCTAATTGCGCACGGTGCCGCGCCCGCGCTAATGTTTTCGCGTTCGATACGCTACATCCTCACGAAACACGATGCATATTGCGGGCAACTGCTAACAATGGAGGCTTCCAATGCTCAATACATCGAAACTTTAGGGGAACGTATAGGAGTAACGAACATGGCAAATCTGAAGTTTGACAAAGAGATCACTGCACTTCTCGTCATCGACCCGTACAACGATTTCATCTCCGAGGGAGGCAAAGTATGGGGCCGCTTGAAGACGGTTGCAGAGGCAAATAATTGTATTCCTCATATGTTGCAAGTCCTGAATACTGCGCGGAAGGCGGAGCTCCGGGTCTTCTATGCGCTGCATCGTCGATACCGTCCGGGCGACTACGAGACTTGGAAGTACGTTGCGCCCATTCAGAAGGCAGCGTGGTCGCACAAGACGTTCGAATACGGCTCGTGGGGTGGCGAGATCCGCAGCGAGTTCAAACCTCAACCGGGCGAAATCGTGGCCCTGGAGCATTGGGGTTCCAGTGGGTTCGGCAGCACGGACTTGGATTTGCAGCTCAAGAAGCACGGCATCCATCAGCTCATCGTCATGGGACTCATAGCACACACGTGTGTGGAGGCAACTGTTCGTTATGCCGCTGAGCTTGGCTACGAGGTCACAATGGTAAAAGACGCAACCGCGGATTACTCGGATGAGGAAATGCACGCTGCTCTCGACGTCAATATCCCGAACTACGCCAGTGCCATTGTGACCACAGATGAAATCGTCGAGGCGATCTCTTCTCTCAATGTGGTCACCAGTGTTGAAACAAAGCCTGTTTCACACGTGGCGTGATCGTGCGGGCTGAGGAAGGATTTTTGATGGAGAGCGATCAATGTTCGAAGAAATCAATTTTAGCCGCCGTCGTTTCTTGGGTGCTGCGGCCATGACAATTGCGGCTGCTCAATTCGGCACGATCGCTTCTGCGAAAACGTGGTTCGGCGACAGAGGTGAATTGTCTGCTCTCGCCAACGCAACTACGTGGCTCAATTCGCAGCCATTAACCGCCGCGGAGCTGCACGGAAAAGTCGTCCTCATCGACTTCTGGACCTATTCCTGCATCAACTGGCGGCGCCAGCTTCCTTACGTCCGCGCATGGGCGGAGAAATACAAAGATCAAGGATTGGTGGTGATCGGGGTTCACGCGCCTGAGTTCTCATTTGAGAAACATGTCGATAACGTCCGCCAGGCGGCGAAGGAGATGCGGATCGATTATCCGATCGCGCTCGATAACGACCATGCGATCTGGCGCGACTTCAACAACGAATATTGGCCGGCTCTTTATTTCGTCGATGCGAAGGGACGGATCCGACATCATCAATTCGGTGAGGGTGAATACGAACAGTCGGAATTGATCATTCAACAATTGCTGACTGAAGCCGGAATCGGAAGCGTCAGTCACGAACTGGTCTCGGTCAATCCTGAGGGTGCTGAAGTCGGCGCCGATTGGAGCGACTTAGGATCCGCGGAAAACTACGTCGGCTATAAGCGCACCGAGAACTTTGCGTCTCCCGGCAGTGCCAGGCCGGACAAGCGTCACGATTACGCTTTGCCCGCGCGACTGGAACTCAATCAGTGGGCTCTCTCGGGTGACTGGACGATGGGGAGAGAAAGCATTTTATTGAACAAGCCCAACGGACACATCGTCTACAGCTTTCACGGCCGCGATCTTCATCTCGTCATGGGACCGGCAGCGCCGGGAATGTCCGTGCGATTTCGCGTGGTCATCGATGGACAGCCGCCGGGGGCCGCTCACGGGGTTGACGTGAACGAACAAGGCAACGGCACGGTTACCGAGCCAAAGATGTATCAGCTGATCCGGCAGCCGGGCCCCATCATGGATCGACAGTTCGAGATCGAGTTTCTTGATTCTGGCGCGCAGGCTTTTTCGTTCACCTTTGGCTGATTAACCCTAATTCCGGCAGAAAGGAATGAGGCGATGACCGCACAAAAGTCAACTGCAGCACAAACCAAAAAATACAAAACTAACCAAAAGGAGGCCACTATGACCAAAACCAGTACTACACAAACAGGCAGCAAGCAGGCAGATAACAAGAATGCGATTCGTCCGTTTCATGTGAATGTTCCGGAAGAACAACTCACCGAATTGCGCAGGCGCATCAAAGCAACGATTTGGCCGGAGCGGGAAACGGTGGCGGATGCAACGCAAGGCGTGCAGCTCGCGACGACTCAGGCACTCGCACGCCATTGGGCGACAGAGTATGACTGGCGCAAGATCGAGGCGAAACTGAACGCTCTGCCGCAGTTCATCACCGAGATCGATGGGCTGGACATTCATTTCATTCACGTTCGTTCGAAGCATGAGAACGCGTTGCCGCTCATCGTCACGCACGGCTGGCCCGGCTCGATCATCGAGCAGCTCAAGATCATCGAACCGCTCACCAATCCCACGGCTCACGGCGGAAGCGCATCAGACGCCTTCGATGTGGTGATCCCGTCTATGCCAGGCTACGGATACTCAGGCAGACCGACCACCACCGGTTGGGGCCCCGACCACATCGCACGTGCCTGGGTCGTGCTGATGAAGCGCCTCGGCTATTCAAAGTTTGTGGCACAAGGCGGCGATTGGGGCACACTCATTACCGAGCTGATGGGTGTGCAAGCTCCACCGGAGTTGATCGGCATTCACGTCAACATGCCGGGCGCCGTTCCGAACGAAATTCACACGGCAGCTTCTTCGGGGGCGCCAGCACCCGCGGGTCTTTCAGCAGATGAGAAGATTGCCTACGAGCGTTTGCAGTCCGTATTCCAAACGGGAATCGCCTACGCGTACCAGATGGGGCTGCGACCGCAGACGTTATACGGGATCGCGGACTCTCCAGTCGGCCTGGCGGCTTACTTTCTCGATCACGATGCGCGCAGCTATGCGCTGATCTCTCGCGTCTTTGCGGGAGAATCCGAAGGCCTCACTCGCGACGACATTCTCGACAACGTCACGATCGCGTGGTTGACGAACACCGGGGTTTCTGGTGGCCGAATCTATTGGGAGAACTGGGGTAAATACGGTTTTTTCAATGTCAAAGGCGTCAAGATTCCCGTTGCGGTAAGCGTCTTCCCTGACGAGCTGTATCCAGCCCCCCAGAGCTGGGCAGAGAAGGCGTATCCCAAACTCATCCACTACAACCGGCTGCCAAAGGGCGGACACTTCGCCGCGTTTGAACAGCCCCAACTTCTTTCAGAAGAGATTCGCGTGGGCTTCCGATCCCTGCGGTCAAACGTGGCGAAGGCGGCAGCATGATGATCTTCGCCGAACCTGGCTAATTGGTCGCAAAACAGCAGGAGAGCTTCGAGGGTAGAAGCTCTCCTGTTTCGACTCCGGGCAGTGGCGCTCGAGAATTTAGAAGGAGGAACACGATGAAACGGATTGCTTACTTGTTGTTTGCATTTGTAACGCTGACCGGCGTGGTCGTGTACATAGCGCACGCATCTGGACAGGCCGATGGGGATGCTGCCCCAATCTTCGGAGTCAAGATTCCCCCCGATTACCGCGACTGGAGGTTGATCTCCGTGGCGCACGAAGAAGGCAACCTCAACGATCTTCGCGCCCTTCTCGGCAACGATGTAGCCATCAAGGCCTACCGGGAGGGAACGCTGCCCTTTCCGGACGGCACAATCATTGCCCGGCTGGCGTGGAGTTACGTTCCGTCTGAAGAAAACAACAAAGTCTTTGGCCGTTCCCAATCTTTCGTGGCCGGGGCGGCCACGAACGTTCAGTTCATGGTCAAGGACTCAAGAAAATACGCCGCGACGGGCGGTTGGGGGTTTGCTCAATTCAAAGACGGCAAACCTGCCGACGAGGCGCTGCTCAAAACCTGCTTCCCGTGCCACGAGCCTGTCAAAGCGCGCGACTTTGTCTTCACTCATTACGCACCCTGATAAGTGTCGCGGCGGATGCAGTCGGATTGGCACCGGCGGAAAAAGAGGAGAATCCCATGAACTCGGATGAATCGTTTGACAATTCGACTTATGTAGACCAGATACACCTGGCGGAGCGTGAGTTGGCGTCATTCATCGGCGCTGTAAAGGAGTTATTCGGTCCGGAACAGGCTCTGCTCTCCGCCGATGACTGGCTTGACGAGTCTGAGTTAATGGATAGCCCGCCTCGATCCACCAGTCGAGATTGGCGAGCAGTTACAGTCGCGGCCTCGGCTCGATTGGCAAGTCGACTGACTGTCGCACGAGATCGTCGAGCGCTCGCCGCGTCGACTGATACCAAGGTATCGCCAATACCATCGTCCAATTGTTTTAGTTTCACGCTTCTGGTGTGATGCGCCCATCGCGGCGGAATCGACTCGGAAATGCGCAGCGAAAGAAAAGGAATCTAGGCTGCAGGCGATCGAAGAGGCATCGACATCGGATTTAAGGCGAAATAGTTAGGACTGCTGATTTCAGTTTACCGAAGCATACTGATGGAGGAACCATTATGAGACGCTTCACATTCTTCTTGGTTGCAGTTGCAACAACGGCCGGCCTTGTCGCGCTCATTGGTCCTGCGCCCGGCCACGCGGACGGGCAATCCGCCCCCTACGTTACCGACATCCCTCAAAGGTATCGCGACTGGCAGTGGATCTCCTCGGCCCATGAAGCAGGCAACCTGAACAGTTTAGGTGCCGTCTTGGGCAACGATGTAGCGATCAAGGCCTTCCGGGCAGGGAAGCTTCCGTTCCCGGACGGCACGATCATTGCTGCTTTGCATTACCGTAACGTCCCGTCGGAGGAAAACAACAAAGTCTTTGGCCAGGCTCAATCTTTCGTTCCCGGCGCCCCAACGAACATTCAGTTTATGGTCAAGGACTCAACCAAGTACGCCGCAACCGGCGGCTGGGGGTTCGGTCACTTCGCGGACGGCAAACCTGGCGACGCGGCGTTTATGAAAAGCTGCTTCCCCTGCCACGAGAAGACCAAAGGGAGCGACCTTGTCTTTACTCGTTATGCACCTTGATGTTGAAAACCAGAGCAGAAAGGAATGAGACGTTGGCACGAAGTAGCATGCCCGGCTGAGCAATGGCCTTGCTCGCGTCATTTCAAGTGTTCGCCCGGGCCAACGGAAAGGAACATTCCATGAAATATCCGACACTCTATCGCACCACACAGATCGATGGGCTCTCCATTTTCTACAGAGAGGCCGGTCAGAAAAACGCGCCCGCACTCCTTCTGCTGCACGGACTTCCGTCTTCTTCGCGAATGTTCGAGCCGCTCTTCGCCCGCCTCTCTGATCGCTATCACCTGGTTGCTCCCGATTACCCCGGCTTCGGACACAGCGACTGGCCGGACCCGAAGACGTTCGCGTACACGTTCGATCACTACGCCGAGATCATGAATCATTTCACCGAAGCGCTGGGACTCTCGCGCTACACGCCCTACATGCAGGACTATGGTGGGCCGGTGGGTTTTCGCATGGTCCTAGCGCACCCGGAGCGCGTGGAAGCTCTCATTATTCAAGACGCGGTCGCGCATAACGAAGGCCTCGGGGCAAATTGGAAGACGCGGCGGGCCTTTTGGGCCGATCGCGTTCCGAACGAAAGTGCGCTGCGCACAAATCTCCTTTCGCTGGCCACCACACGTACGCGCCATGTCGGAAACGACCCGAATGTGGATCGCTACGACCCCGATCTCTGGACCGACGAATTCTATTTTCTCAACCAGCCAAGCCAGGCTGAGATTCAAAGCGATTTGTTCTACGACTATCGAACCAATGTGGACGCCTACCCGAAATGGCAAGCCTGGATGCGCGAGAAGCAGCCGCGCCTGCTGGTGATTTGGGGCAAGTATGAAAGTTCGTTCGACTCCGGCGAACCGGAGCGCTTCCGAAAGGATGTGCCGAAGGCTGAAATCCACGTTGTCGACGGTGGTCATTTCGCGTTGGACACAGCGGCGGATGAGATTGCCGCGTTAGTGCAAGGATTCGTCGGTTCACGCGAGGGCTTCGCGGCGCGGCGGGCGGGATGAGGCCGCTTTGAGAGGGCCGGTCACCGTATTGGATTCGAACCTTTAAACCGAAAGGTTGTTTATGGCGGGCAAGAAAACAGCAATCATAACCGGAGCATCGGGGGGTATCGGCGCGGGATTGGTCCAAGGGTTTCTGAGAGAAGGTTATAACGTCGTCGCGACCTCTCGTGAAGCCAATCGAAAGCTGACCAGCTCAGGCAGCCTGGTTCTCCTCGATGGCGATATCGGCGAGCAGCAAACGGCTGCCCATGCTGTCGAAGCAGCAATCAGCAACTTCGGAGCCATCGATGTCTTGGTGAATAACGCTGGCATCTTCCTAACCAAGCCTTTCATTGACTTCACTACCGGGGACTTCGAGGCCCTTGTCTCCACTAATCTGCTCGGATTCTTCTACATCACTCAGCGCACTGTGAAAGAGATGCTGAAACAAAATTCGGGATGCGTTGTGAGCATCACTGCAGCGCTTGCCGATCGGCCAATCGCCGGTGAAAATGGCTCGATTTCGATGATTACGAAGGGTGGCTTGAATTCAGCAACCCAGAATCTCGCAATCGAGTATGCAAAAGATGGCATCCGCTTTAATGCCGTGGCCCCCGGCGTTGTGGATACACCAATGCACCGCAATGATCCCAACGACTCGACGTTGCAGCCGGCTATGAAAAAGGCGACGGTAAAGGATATTGTCGATGCCGTTCTTTACCTGGCACAGGCAGGCCATGTGAGTGGAGAGATACTCCACGTGGATGGTGCCGCTCCGGCTCGTCGTTGGTAAAAGGACTCTAACAAGACGCTGAACCTCGACGAGGTACGAATGCCCCGATTGCTTTCAGTAAATGTCGGTCTTCCACGCGACGTGATATGGAACGGCAAAACCGTCCGAACCGCAGTCTGGAAATCTCCGGTTACGGGACGGCGAATGGTGCGCAAGCTCGATATCGATGGTGATGCGCAAGCCGATCTCGCCGGTCACGGCGGGGAGCACCGCGCCGTATTTGTCTACCAGATGGATTCTTATCATTA
>Ga0187873_1003836_pt1 | contig 10641 bp, 7 predicted proteins | sample June2016WEW_16_1_2_FD_133012 | JGI IMG/M metagenome (GOLD analysis project Ga0187873, IMG submission 133012) | Peatland microbial communities from SPRUCE experiment site at the Marcell Experimental Forest, Minnesota, USA - June2016WEW_16_100 | ecosystem: Environmental > Terrestrial > Soil >... | reverse complement strand
TGTTCGAGTGGAAAGCAAGGCGGCCTGGTGACGGTTCCATATTTGATGTGGAGGTAAGCTTAACTAAACTCTCGTTGCCTCACGGGGACTTTATCCTCGCAAGCACCAGGGATATCACGGACCGCAAGATAGTCGAGAATGAGCTTCATTTAACAAAAGATTATTTGAAAACAGTCTTCAATAAGATACACGATGCCATCTTCGTCCATGACCTCAACGGAAAAGTGATCGATGTAAATGAAAAGATGCTTGAGATGTATAGATGTACCCGTGAGGAGGCGATAGGCTCTCATGTCCACTCTGACTTCTCCAAGTCTGGCAAAGGACTGTCGGATTACCACCGAGAAGTTCTCTGGAAAAAAGTGATGGCCGGTGAAGATCAGTTGTTTGAATGGAAAGCAGGCCGCCCCAGTGACGGTTCCACATTTGACGTAGAGGTATGCTTAACTAAACTCTCGTTGCCTTCCGGTGACTTTATTCTCGCAAGCTGCAGGGATATTACTCAACGTAAGGCTATTGAAGAACTGTTGATAAAGGAAAAGGAAGTCTTCTTTTCCGTGATGAACGACAATCCTCATGGCATTGCTTTGTTCGATAAAAACGCGAGCTTCGTTTACTTTAATCCTGAATTTACCGCCATCACAGGGTATACCCTTGAAGACATCCCCACCGGCCGGGAGTGGGTCCGGAGGGCTTACCCCGATCCCGAGTACAGAGCGAGGGTGCTTGAATTCTGGCGAAGCGACAGGTTGCCGGAAGGCAGAGGCAAAGATGTGGAGTGGAGGATAGCTTGCAAGAACGGGCAGTATAAGGACGTCGAGTTCCGGATAACATACCTGGGGGATAAGAGTCTGGTTGTGCTGACCGACACCACGGCACGCAACCGGGCAGAGAAAGAACTGCGGGCGGAAAAACAAAAATTCCAGGTTTTGTCTGAAAGCTCCCCTATGGGCATGCTGATGGTGGGAGCAGATGATCGCGTTAACTACGTAAACCCAAAATTCAAAGAGCTGTTCGGTTATGATCTCGTCGACATACCAAATCTTAAAAGTTGGTTTATGCGAGCATATCCGGAGCCGTCATACCGGCGCCGGGCCATATCAAGAAGATTGTATGAGTTGAATTCCGTGAGACCCGGTGAAGGAAAACCCTTTGTGAGGAGGGTGACTTGCGGGGACGGCGCGCAGAAGTATATCAATTTCATCCCTGTGAGGCTGGAAGCCGGAGAGGTACTCCTGACCTGTGAAGATATTACAAAAAGCAAGGAAGCAAAAGACAAGATTAGAGAACGAAATCTGGAGTTGGAGGTTCTCAATGACATAATCGGATCGGTGAGTGGTTCGCTCCATCTGCCCGACGTAGTTGAAACCCTAAAGAAAATGTTTGTAGGAAAACTGAAGATTCCTGCAGGGGGCATTTTCTTTTACGCGGAACACGGCAACAGTCTAAACATGGAAATATGCTGGGGCATACCCGACGCCACGAAGGCCGATTTTGAGACTTTCGCGGCGACCAGATACAACTCAGGAACCATCGCTGATGAAAATGAAGTAACTCTTGCGCGGGCTCATCCGCATTTCCAGCCATCAGACGATCTGTTTGTACGCAGATTTCTCAACGACCGGCGTAAATATCTCTGTGCCAGATTTTCTGCCAAGGGTGAGATTCAGGGTATGATACTGCTCATTGATAAGGCGACCGGTACACTCCGTGACGATCAGATCCCTTTCTTCAAGACCATGGTGCAACATATCGGGGTTGCCGTACAGAATGCTCGCCTTTTCAGTCAGGTGCGTCAGTCGCATAAAGAGATGAAGGCGCTTTCTCTCCGCTTGGTGCGTGTGCAGGAGGCCGAGCTTCGACACGTTGCCCGCGAGCTTCATGATGAGATCGGTCAGTTGCTCACCGTACTCAGGCTGGCCCTGGAGATGGCTTTGCAGTCTCCGGGAGATCAGACGGCGCATTTGTTGGAAGCTAAATCGCATGCAAACACCCTCACGAGCCTGGTTCGTGAGCTATCTCGTAACCTTCGCCCGTCGATGCTTGATAATTTAGGCATTCTTCCCACGCTTCCGTGGCTGTTCGCGCGTTTTTCAACCCAGACTAGTATCCAGGTTGTCTTCGAACATTCAGGAATCGACAGCAAGCGTTTTTCCCGTGAAGTGGAAACGGCTGTGTACAGGGTAGCTCAGGAAGCTTTGACAAATGTTGCTCGCCATGCCCAAATAGACATAGTTACGGTGCGCTTATGGTCTAATGATAAAACGCTTGGGATACAAATTGAGGATCACGGCGTTGGCTTTGACTCTACATTGAGGACAGGAGATTCTAACGGTCTGAATGGAATGCGTGAAAGGGTAATGCTGCTGGGCGGACGATTTACTGTCGAGACCAGTCCTGGGTCAGGCACTCGCCTTATGGCGGAACTGCCGACAAATACGGACAACGTAGTATGACGAAAAATACCAGGATCATTCTTGCAGATGATCACCGTATGGTGAGGCAAGGTTTTAAGGCACTGCTCGAAAATCAAAAAGGTTATTCCATAATCGCCGAAGCCGGTGATGGTCCGGAAGCAGTGAAACTTACGACGCGCCTAAGGCCGGATGTACTGGTGGTTGATATAATGATGCCCGGGCTGAATGGACTTGAAGTCATCCGGCAAGTGAGGAAGCTTTCACCAGATACAAAAGTGATTGTTCTCTCGATGTACACGGACGAACCTTACGTGATCGAAGCGCTGCAAAATGGGGCATGTGGATATGTCCTCAAAGAATCCGATGTATCCGATCTGTGCAAAGCGATTCATGAAGTGATCGCGGGTCGCCACTACCTTAGTTCTCCGCTTTCCGAGATGGCAATCACCGCTTACAAAGAGAAGACGAAGGGGGGTTCTCTTGATTTGTATAATACTTTGACGATACGGGAAAGGGAGGTTTTCCAGCTTGTTGTTGAAGGTTACACTAGCCCCGAGATTGCCGCCAGGCTTTTCATAAGCACGCGAACCGTAGAGTCCCACAGAGCAAACATGATGGAGAAACTCTCTGTGAAATCACGTGATGACCTGATAAAATACGCCTTCAAGAAAGGTTTTTGCCGGGAGTAGACCGGGCAGACCTCGCGCCTACCCAACAAGGACCCACATCTCGGGTGATCCGGCCGTCCGCACCCGGGTCTTTATGCAGGCTGACGTATTCTTATGTGATCCCTTCATTGTACAGAATTCGATATAGGCTTATGTCACGGGCAAATTGAGGTATCCGTACATGCTTTCAAAAAAAAACCGTGGCCCTACGGATAGACCCAATCCATTCCTCCATGCGAAGATACCAATTATGAATATGTGGTGCGGTATTTTCTTCTCACGACCGGCATACATGTTTTCAGGCAGAAAGTTCGGGAGCCCAGGGAGGCTGTTTGAGGATCGTTACCGGCTTCATCGCAGGCGGCCTTTTTTTCAGGAGTTGTGAGGCGATGTCGGCAATCTCGGAAGAATATGCCCTTACCGCGTCCGTCAGCAAAAGTTGAATAAGTGACCGAAACGCAAAGGAGGTAACACGTTATGTCATTCAGGATCAGTGCCAAATCGGAAGTGCTCTTCGGAGAAGGCGCGTCTCATCAGACCGGCAAGAGAACCGTGGCTTTCGGGTGTTCGAAGGTGCTCTGCGTCTACGACAAGGGCGTTAAGGATGCGGGCATTGTTGGCCCAATCGTTGAGAGCATGGAGAAGGCGGCTCTGAGGGTCGTCCACTACGGCACTGTGCTGCCTGATCCTCCAGACACTATGGTCGATGAGTGCGGCGCAATTGCCCGGAAGGAAAAGGTTGACGGAATCGTCGGAATTGGCGGTGGAAGCACGTTGGATACGGCGAAGGCGGTCAACGTGCTGCTGACTAACCCTGGGCCCATCCGGCACTACTACGCCCCGACCGGTGTGCATAAGCCCGGAAAACCGTTGGTCCTTATTCCGACGACGTCGGGGACAGGAAGTGAGATCACCCATGTAGCCGTTGTCTCGAATACCGCCACAAAGACCAAGGGCGGCATTCTCGGACCGGCGATGGTCGCGAGCCTTGCCATCGTGGATCCTCTCCTGACGCTGGGACTGCCTCCTCACATTACCGCCGCTACCGGCATGGACACCTTCGCTCATGCCATTGAAGGCTATACGAGCGTCATAAAAAGCGCGATGTCCGATATACTTTCTGAAAAGGCGATTGAGCTGGTCTTCAAATATCTGCCGAGAGCGGTGAAGAACGGTTCCGACATGGAAGCCCGGACGAACATGAGCTTTGCATGCCTCATTGCCGGTATGTCGTTCAACGACACTATGATACACTTCGGCCATGCCATAGGCCACTGCCTCGGCGCCCTGCATCATATTCCCCACGGCGTCGCATGCGCTGTCGCCATGCCGGGAGTGATCGACGTCGTGATCTCGGTGATGCCGGACAAGGTGCGCCGGGTGGGGGAGCTCATGGGTCTCACACTCGCAAAGGGACTCAAACCGGCGGAGGTGGGCGCAGCGGTTTCTGAAAGGATCGTCGCCTTCAACAAGGAGCTCGGCATACCCACCTTGAGAGAGTTGAAGGTGAAAGAAGCCGACCTGTTGCCCATGGCACGGGCCGCAACCAGGGACGTGGGTTTCTTCTTTGTGCCAAGAAGCATGAGCACCAACGACGTTCTCGCCATCATCCAGAAGGCATATGCCCTTTAAGGAACAAGAAACTTAGCGGCGGTAAATCCCGTTAAAGGAGGATAAAGACATGATCAAAAAGGCTCTTAACGTGAATGGAGTCGAGAAGGTGGTGACCGCTGATGCAGATGCGGCACTAGCCAACGTGCTCAGGGAAACGCTCTTTCTCACTGGCACGAAGGTGGGCTGCGGCAAGGGTGAATGCGGCGCCTGTTCGGTCATTATGAACGGGAAGGTTACACGTTCGTGTATCACGAAGATAAAACAGGTGCCTGAGTTCGCGGTGATTACCACCATCGAAGGGGTTGGGACGCCCCAGAACCTCCATGCTTTACAGATGGCATGGATTGCGTACAACGGCGCCCAGTGCGGCTTCTGCACCCCCGGCTTTATTGTCTCGGCAAAGGCCCTTCTTGACGAGAATTCAAAGCCGACCAGGGAAGAGGTGCGGGACTGGTTCCAGAAACACCATAACGCCTGTCGGTGCACGGGTTACAAACCCCTCGTAGACGCGACAATGGAGACGGCTAGGGTCCTGCGTGGGGAGATCTCTATGGAGAACCTGGTCTTTAAGATTCCCTCTGATGGAAAAATATGGGGCACCAGTTATCCCCGACCGACAGCTGTTGGAAGGGTCACGGGAACGATCGACTTTGGCGCTGATATGGGCCTCAAAATAGCCGACGTTCTGCACCTGGCTATTGCCCAGGCCAAGGTATCTCATGCCAATATTATCTCCATTGACAGCTCCGAAGCAGAGAAGATGCCCGGGGTATTCAAAGTCCTTACCCACAAGGATGTAAGAGGCAACAACCGAATCTTCGGATTGATCAACATGTCCACAAATAAGGGTGATGGCATGGACCGCCCCATTCTCTGCGACAGGAAGGTCTTTCAGTACGGTGATGCAGTTGCCATTGTGTGCGCCGATACGGAGGCGAACGCCAGGGCCGCTGCCGACAAGGTGCGGATTGAGCTGGAAGAATTGCCGGCGTACATGAGCGCTCCTGCGGCAATGGCCCCCGATGCCCTGGAGATCCACCCCGGCACTCCCAATGTCTTCTTCACCATAAATAATATCAAGGGTGAGGACACGAAACCCATCATGGAGAAAGCCGCCTACGTGGTGGAGGACGAGTTCTATACCCAGCGGCAGCCCCATATGGTTCTGGAGCCGGATGTCGGCGTAGCGTACCTGATGGAAGACGGCGCTCCCAAAATCTATTCAAAATCGTGCTTTCTCCACCTCCATCAGCTCATGATCCAGGGGGGGCTAGGGGTTCCTCCGGTTATTGCAAGCCCGCCGGCAGTAGGCGCCATGTTCGGCTACAAGTTGAGCCCTACCTTGGAGTCCTTCCTCGGCGCGGCATGCATGGCCACCGGACGGCCGGTCACTCTCAGATACAATTGGTATCAGCAACAGACCTACACGGGAAAGCGATCGCCCGAGTTTCTGAAGGTCAAGCTGGCAGCCGATAAGGATGGCAAAATCCTTGCCATGGAAAGCGACTGGACGGTCGATCACGGGGCTTATGCCGAATTCGGCGACGCAGTGGCAGTCCGGGGCGCACAGTTCATGGGCGCGGGCTATCACATCCCGAGCATCCGCGGAGAAGGACGGGCAGTCTATACGAACCATGCCTGGGGCTCTGCCTTCCGGGCCTTCGGGGCGCCCCAGGTCGAGTTTGCTTCCGAATCGCTCATCGATGAGCTGGCTGAAAAGATCGGTATGGATCCCCTGGAATTCAGGTACAAAAACGTCTACCGCGAGGGCGATACGACCCCCACGGGCTGTGCGCCCGACGTCATAGTCCTTCCCGGTCTCCTGGATATGGCGCGTCCTCATTATAAAGAGGCCCTGGAACGGGCGAAGAAGGAATCTACGCCTCAAAAGAAGCGCGGCGTCGGCATATCGATAGGCGTTTACGGTTGCGGTCTGGACATGCCTGACAGCTCGGTGGCATGGGCAGAGCTGACCGCGGACGGCGTCACGATATACAACTGCTGGGAAGACCCCGGACAGGGCGGCGACGTGGGCACCTTGATCACTGCCCATGAGTCTCTTCGTCCCCTTAACATTGCTCCGGACAAAATAGGGCTCGTCATGAACGACATGAGTCTCGCGCCGCCGTCCGGACCCTCTGGGGGCAGCAGGCAACAGGTAGTGACCGGCCAGGCCATCAAGGCCGCTTGTGAAGAACTCATTAAAGCGATGAAGAAAAAGAATGGGACATACCGGACCTATGAAGAGATGGTGGCGGATAAGCTGCCCACCCGATACGCAGGGGAGTTTACAACCCTCACCAATACCGCGGCTGATCTTAGAACAGCCCAGTCCAATCCCTTCACGGTCTACCAGTACTGCGTATTCCTCGCGGAAGTGGAGGTCGACACGGAGACCGGGAAGACCAGGGTAGTGAAGATATCGTCCTTTGCGGACGTGGGAAAGATATGCAGCCAGCTTGCAGTGGACGGCCAATTCTACGGCGGCCTTGCGCAGGGCATCGGCCTTGCCTTGAGCGAAGACTTCGAGGACATAAAGAAGCATTCCACGATGTCAGGGGCCGGATTTCCTTTCGTCCGTGATGTTCCCGACGACTTGGAGCTTCACTACCAGCAGACCCCGCGGCCGCTTGGTACTTTCGGCGCAGGCGGGTGTGGAGAGGTTCCGCTTACTGCCCCCCACGCAGCGATCGTCAACGGCATATACAATGCCTGCGGCGTGCGCATAACAAAACTGCCTGCTTACCCGGAGAAGGTGCTGGCGGGCCTCAAGGCAAAGGCGTAGTGGGAGGAGCTTAATATTTCTCTCCTTAGCCTGGGGTGGGGTAGTTTTTCTGCCTCAGGCTAAGAGTTATTAGTGGGTAGTGATCTGTGAATAGCATGGACCTGAGAGACCTGGAAAACCGATGCATTCAGGAAGAGGCACCCACGTGCACGGCCCGTTGTCCCATCCATGTGGACGTTCGGGAATTCCTCAAAAAGGCGGCATCGGGCGCCTGGGATGAGGCACTTCATGTCCTGGCTATAATGATGCCCCTTCCCGGCATTGTGGCACGCATCTGCGATCATCCCTGCGAGCTTGTCTGCAAGCGTATGGAAGCAGGCGACGCCATTGCAGTATCCGAAATCGAACGGGCCGCGGTTAAACGGGGCCGAATCACGAAGCGCCGGAGCCCATTACCGCAGAAAAGGGGGCGCGTGGCCATCGTAGGAAGCGGTCTCTCCAGTCTCACCGCTGCCTGGGATCTTGCTTACAAGGGCTATCGGATTACTATCTTCGAAGCCGGTGATCAATTGGGTGGACCATTGCGGGGGATCCCTGAGGGGGTCTTGCCCCTGGAGATCATTGAAGAGGAGATAGGCATTCTTACGCAGATAGGTGTTGAGACCAAGCCGGCCACGGCGATGAACGGCGGGGAATGGCTTGAAGCCATTATCACTGACTTTGATGCCGTGTATGTGGGGCTCGAACCAGGAAGCCCTCCCGATTCAGGCATTTTGTCGGAAGGGTGCATGCCCGCTGATCCTCTTACGCTCGCCACATCGCGGGCAGGTCTGTTCGTGGGTGGAAAGGGCACCAAAGAGGCCGCATGCTCTCCCATAGAGTCGGTAGCCGAAGGTAGAAGGGCGGCCGTTTCTATAGACCGCTTTCTCCAGAAGGTATCTCTTGTTGCCCGCAGAGAAAAGGAAGGGCCTTACGAGACGAAGCTTTTTACGAGCCTGGACCACGTGACGCCTCAGCCTGAGGTCCGCATGAAGGATCCGTCGGGGTATAGTGAGACCGAAGCGATGGATGAGGCGAAACGGTGTCTCCAGTGTGAGTGCATGGAATGCGTAAAGATCTGTCCATATCTGGAACATTTTGAATCATATCCGAAGCGGTATGTGCGCCAGATCAGCGCTGACGCTACGATGGTCATGGGATCCCACGGCAAAACGAGCAAGCTCGTCAACTCATGCAGTCTATGCGGTCTTTGCACCCTTGTCTGTCCCCACGAGCTATCCATGGCGGATGTGTGCATGGAGGGGCGAAGGAGTCTTGTACGCAGAAACAAGATGCCTCCTTCGGCCCACGCCTTTGCCCTGGAAGACATGGGCTTCAGCAACAGCGAGAAAGCTGCCCTTGCTTTGCACGAACCCGGGAAAGATCAGTCTCAGTTTGTTTTTTTTCCGGGGTGCCAGTTGGCCGCGATTTATCCCGAACACGTCCTCTCTGCATATACCTTTCTAAGGAATAATCTTAAAGACGTCGGTTTCATGCTTCGCTGCTGTGGGGTTCCCGGGAAATGGGCTGCCAGGGGCGATCTCTTTGAAGAAGCCCTTCGCGGTATGGAAGAGGCATGGAAGAGTCTTGGAAGCCCCACAATAATCATGGCCTGCCCGACCTGCTACCAGATTCTAAAAGAGCGCCTGCCCCAGGCAAATATGGTCACCCTCTGGCAGATATTGGTTGATGCTCCACAAAGCAATCAGGCCAAGGCTGTCACACGGAAACTGGCTATCCACGACCCCTGCGCCACGAGGTATGAGCCGGATATACAGGATGCGGTACGGAAGATAGTAACGGGGCTGGGCTACGATATAGAAGAACTGACCCTGGGGCGGGATAGAACAGAATGTTGCGGCTTCGGGGGGCTCATGTCAGCGGCAAATCCGTCACTCGCACGGGACGTGGCAAAGACGCGAGCTTTACGGAGCGAGACCGACTATGTGACCTACTGCGCCATGTGCCGTAATGCCCTTGCCGCTACCGGGAAACGGGTCCTCTATCTCCTCGATCTCCTTTTCGCCAGCGAAACGGATGCTGCAAACCGAAGAGCGCCGGGGCTGTCGGAACGTCGCGAGAATAGATACAGGCTCAAACAGAGGCTGCTGAAAGAATTATGGGGGAAACAGGAAGGAAAACTGGATGATTACGAGAAAATCACGCTTTACATCTCGCCGGCGGTGCACAAGCTCATGGAGGAGAGGAGGATTCTGACGGAAGATGTGCAAAAGGTGATCGATCATGCGGAGAAGTCAGGGATGAAGCTCTTCAATCCCGACCTCGTTCACTGGCTTGCCTCCTTCAAACCGGCCCATGTCACCTACTGGGTCGAATACAGCCCGGAAGGTAATGGCTTCATGGTCCACAACACGTACTGCCACCGCATGGAGATCGTGGAGGAGACGGGTGCATGAAAGATCATTGGATGTGCGGCCGATGCAATAAGAAGCTGGAACAGGGAAAGGTGCAGATACGCTACCTTGGGAAGGTCTTTGCCATAGATGTCTTCAAATGTCCCTCGTGCGGTATGGTGATGGTCACCGAAGAGATAGCGATGGGCAAAATTGCAGAGGCGGAGCAACTCCTTGAAGACAAATAATGCAGCCCGGGCTTCAATGGTGCGTGGGGGACGGGACGGTTCCTTCAGTGGTGAAAGACCCTGACAGGGCAGTTGCCGGGTTCGCGAGGGTTCTGAAGGGAGGAGGGTATCTGGTCATATGATCCTCGGCTGCGGGTCACTGAAGGCGCTCGGGATAGCTGCCCCCGTGGCGGATCACGGAAAGGTCCCGGCTCGGCACAGGGGATCGGTTACTGCCTGCTCATCGCACAAAAGCATATGTGACAGAGCACAACAGGGGAGGTCAAGGAATGGACGACCCTGCGTTTCACATGATGCGGCTCAAACGGGAGGGGTACTGCTGTAGCCTCCTTATCATGGCCCTCGAAGTCGAGGGCAAAACCAATACCGACCTTATACGGGCTGTCCGGGATCTCTGTTTAGGAGTCGCCATGAGCGGGGAGATATGCGCCGCCCTCGCCGGCGGCGCGTGTGTCGTCTCCCTTTATACAGGGAAGGGTTTTGAAACGGAAGAGACGGATGAGCGGCTCCCGCAGATGATGAGTGACCCGACAGAGTGGTTTTAACCCCAACTTTGGTATCCATTAATTCCATCAT
>Ga0187873_1003835_pt1 | contig 10641 bp, 13 predicted proteins | sample June2016WEW_16_1_2_FD_133012 | JGI IMG/M metagenome (GOLD analysis project Ga0187873, IMG submission 133012) | Peatland microbial communities from SPRUCE experiment site at the Marcell Experimental Forest, Minnesota, USA - June2016WEW_16_100 | ecosystem: Environmental > Terrestrial > Soil >... | reverse complement strand
ACTGGCCTTTGCGGGCGGCACGCGAGTTGGGATATGCCGTCCCCTGGCCCGTGCAGTACGTGAGGGCTGCTCCCCATGGCACAAAGGCGCGAGTCCCGGCAAAGCCGTAGAACCCGGTGCCTTCGTTCGATGCAGAGCACGGAACCCCTTGATGGTTAAGCAGCCGTAGGGCTCCACCGTCGGTGCGTTCGGCTGTCCAAATGCGGCGTTGGTTTGGGGAAGTAGCTCTGCCCCTACAGATTCGGGTTACGTATGGCCGGCTACCGGTAGCAATGGGACTGGACACCGCGGTTTGCTCGCTGATCAGTTCCTGTGTGATCGCCAGATATCAGGTGATCTCGGACCCGGCACCGCCTCAGACGAGCGGCGAGGACCGATCGCCCCTACGGCGTCACTCACGGTTTTTCCCAGCGAATGTCATGCCACCACAAACTTCCTCGAAGGGGACTTATGGCTCGTTTCGCGGGGATGCATATCTACAGATGTTGATTAGAAAAGAAGCAGTTCAACATCAAGCAGCTCAATCGACCTGCCGCTCCAGGGCGCTGAGGAGAAGCGTTTGCAGCGCGTAAGTGAGGAAGGCGACCAAAGAGCCCGTTCCCAGGACAACTGGAACCGGCAGGGGCAGCAAGAGAGTGCACAACCCGATGGCTACTCCTGAGCCTGCGAAATGAGCCACGTCTGGCAGCCAATCCGGCCACGCCTCTCGCCGTTGCCGTGCAATGTGTGCCAGTAAGCCCGCCCGGAAGCCGGAACTTAATTGTGGAGCAGCGATCTCTTCATGCAGCCGAAGATCGAGTTGACTCTGTAAGACGGCAAACTGTTTGCACTCTGGGCACTCTGCTAGGTGACTATCCAATTGACTTTTCTCCAGCGCAGAAAGAGTGCCCTCGAAGCTTTCCAATAAGCTCTCTTGTATTTCACGGCAATCCATACTTCACCTCCTTACCATGTCTGCCAGCGCCCGGCGCGCGCGATGTAAATGGCTCTTCACCGTGCCCTCGGGAAGATCGAGCATCTGCGCCACATCCTCAACGCGACGATCCTGAAGATAGAAGAGTGTAATCACCTGTTGTTGCACCTCAGGCAGACGCTGTACAAGCTGCTTTATCTCCAATTGCTGCGGCCCGACTTCCCAGTTGGTGGCTGGCGGCTCAAAGTCCTCGATGGCGAGGGTCTTCCGGTAGGACTCTGCCCGAAGCGCCGAAAGAGAGGTGTTTCGGGCGATGGTATAGAGCCAAGTGGAGAGCGAAGCCCTGCCATCGTAGTCCGGAAGGACCTGCCACATCTTTAGAAAAACATCCTGTGTCACCTCTTCCGCCCTACCTGCCTCCTTCAATATCGAATACACCGAGCGAAACACCTTCTGCTGATAGCGATCTAGGAGAAGCTCAAAGGCCGAGGCGAAACGGTGCCTGCGCAGCAGGTTTTGAACATCCTCGTCCGTCATGACCTTTCATACTCTCGAAGCTCCCTCCAGGTTGCAACCAAAATTCTTGACTCGGCGGTGCAACCCGACCGGCCGTACACGAGTATAAAGGGTTGAAAGGAGGGTACCGCAAATGGAAATCACAATCGTAATCGTGGCCCTCATCGCCTTCGTGGGTTTTCGGCAGTGGCTGAAGCACCAGCGAAGGGTAATGATTCACCGGGAACGTCTCGCTGCCATTGAGAAGGGAGTGGAACTCCCGCCGCTGGAGCAGGAGGTGAGGCGCAGCAACTGGAATGTACAGCGGATTCTCCTGCTGGCTGGGCTCGTCTGGATTTCGTTGGGAATCGGTCTTTTCGTGGTGTTCAACGTGCTGCTGGCTCATCCGGAGGGATTAGCGGATATTCACCAAGGATTGCAATGGGTTGGTATAGGGCCAGTGATGATCGGGTTTTCGCATCTGATTGTCTATCTGGTCGGGAGAAAGAAAGAAAGCTAGTGTAGTGTCCGCGGGTGGCGGTAGAGTAGATGAGGAGCGTCGTCCGCTACCTCTAGTGCTCTACCGCCATCCGCGATTGGATGGGTTCCGCTGGGTTTTGTGCACTCGACAGCTACCCTCTGCAGCATGGAATCACTTGGACGTAGGGTCGGCAGACCGGATAAATGGCCCATAACGTTCAGATCCCCCGAAACGGGGTTCGGGTCCACGAAGGGGACTTCGTGGCGTCAATGGAAATGAGCCAACCATCCCCACTTTTCTGGCAGCGTCGGGTCGATATCCGTCTCAAGAAGAACTTGCACGGGTAGCATGTCGACGGTGATTGGCTCATGCTGCTCTGATCCACCGTACAGCCGATGCGCTTCGGCGACGAGATCACCCATGTAGTTTAGGGCCTCCAAGCAAGTCACCACAGCCTCATGGCCACCGAGTTCTGCGACTATTCACATGCGTTCCACACCTGCTTGCTCACCTATCGCTGAATGTTCCTCAGCGAGAAGAAGCCCATATGCAAGAGCCTTGGCTTTCACAAGTGCCTCGAGGGTATCCGTGAATGGCGGCAACTCGTGACCCGCAGCAAGCTTGAGTTTTCGACCGCGGAACAGCCCGCTGCGTGCCTTACTCATCGCAGCGAGGGAGCTGCGTTTGACGATAATGTTACGAGCCTCAACGAAGCGTCGAGGGGTCACGTGGCCTCCTCACCCGGCTGGTCGCAGAGGGTCCAATCATCCAGGATCGCTTGAGCCCTTCAGAATTCCACTCGGGAACGCCAAGGAGCACGCCAGCACATACCGGGCGGACTGATCGCAGCCTTTTGGGCGCATTCTGGCGCTGGTCCAAAAGGTCAAAATCCTTCGTCTTACACCGCTGCCGCAAGTCGCTGATTTCGCGGCAATAAAAAATCTCAAGAAAATGGGGAAAGTGAAAATTCAGGTGGTCAAATGAGTGCAGTCAATGAACCATGACCTAAGCCGTTTGAGCGCTCCCGCCAGAGGCATCCTGCAACTTCTCAAATGCTTGTCTTCTCAGGAATCGTGTAGGCGCATCACAGCTGCAGTCCATGTCACGCCTAAAGATCGGGCGAGCCGCTCCCTAGGGGCCGGGGCCAGCCTGCCGGCGACCGGGGCTGACGCACTGGATGTGGCGCCCTGCTGGAAACGGCGCTGGGATCACGCCGTTCGTCAAAGCGGGGCCGACGTTGGCGGAAAGCCCCTTTTGCTTAGGGTGGAATCCTGCCTCGAGGGGTGCTCCGACAACAAGTTCGAAATCCGCTTCAGGACGCAACGCCCCAAGGCGGATGGCAGGGGAATGTCCAGATCAGATGTTGTGTGCAGTCGTCTCCGTTTCTTTCCTGAGCAAATCCTCTATCCGAATATTTGGATTAGCCTTGATCTCCGCAGCCAACAAGCTGAATCCCGTGTTCATGAGCGACTCCAGTGCCCGATATGGAAACTCAGTATTCGGAAACAAGTTCTGAATTAGCGCCTTAATCTCCCCCGCCTCATCAAAACTGCCCACATTCCATATGGTGCCGACTCCTTCGATCGGCGCAGGTTCGCAGTTTCGATTCACTGCCAGGGCAAAGGCGAACTTTGCGGCATCCATGTCCCGCTTGAACCCAGCCTTCTCAACCACCCCTTCCATAATGGTTTTGTTGGCGTCGGTTAGTCCGAGTGTTTTCTTGTCTTCTGCCATTGCGTTGTCCTTTATGCCATCGTCTCAAGGTCCGAATGCCTCGCCGAACGCCTGACGATTCGATATTCTTTGCGCAGCTTGCCTTCCAGTTCGTTCCGCGCCAGTTTCGGGTCAAGTTCAGACTCGTACACCAATAGCATGACCTGGTCCGCCATACTCGGCAGCGCCTGAACAACTTTAGTCGTATGCACATGGTCGAGGCGCCCAAACGGCGAGTCCATGACAATGGGTCCTCGCAGCGGGGCATTTCGCTGAAGAGCACCCATCAGGGAAAGAGCAACGATATGCTCCGCGCCGGCGGACCTAACGGGAATCGCCGATCCGTCCTGGTGCACAATTGTAAGCCCGTAACTCTCGTTGATGCTTAGTGCCTTGTATTCCGACTCACTCGTGAGTTTGAGGAAAAGGTCGGTTGCATCTTTTTCCACTTTGCCACGGAGACGTTCGCGGTAAGCATCCACTGCGCACGCAAAAAGCGACCTCAACCTTCCGCAGAGGTCCTTTCGCGCCCTTTCCGTTTCCAAATCGGCATCCGCAAACTTCGCCATCTCGGCTTCAACTTTACCGATACTGTCGTTGATGGTCTTAAGGGCCTCCTCCTGTTTCTTGATTCCCTCTTGCAGGATGCCCATCTCGGTGAGCGTCCTTTCGTATTCTGAATAGAGTCTGCGCATCTCCGCTTCATCAAGATCCTTCGTCTGCTCCTTGATGTCACTCAGGCGATCCTCGGCCGTGGCTTTCTTGATTTTCAGTTCGTCAACGGCGTCCTGAACTTCTTGCAGAACATCGGCGTTACTTGATGCCTCGCTTTGCTTGAGTGAGGCTATGCGGCTTTCGAGTTGCTGAATCTTTGCCTCCATCTGAGCCCGTTCCCCTTCAGGTAATGCGGCCGAAATGAGCACGTTAAGACGCACCCTGGCGGTGTCGGATAAATCCTGACCGCAGGTCGAGCACTGTCCGTCATAAAGAGCCTTGCGAAGCTTTTCAGCCATGTCGCTGGAAACGAGCGCGCGCTGATAGGCATCGCGGCTGCTCCTTAAATCCTGCTCTTGGCTGTCACGGGTGGCTCGAATGCGACTGTTCAGGAGTCCTTTCCAAGCGACGGCGAGGAGATCCTGCCGCCTCTCTTCCTTTTCTTTGAGCCGGGTTTCAGCATTGGTGATTTCTTCCTGCAGGCGGTTGCGTTCGTCAAGCAGCCCCTTGGTCTTTTCCCATTTTCGCAACAGGTCTTCCCGTGAGGCCTTGCTAGTCCTGAGGGTTTCCATCTCCTTTTTAAGTCTGTCGGTCTCTTCCTGAAGCCCGTCCCGCTGCTTAAGCAGCGCCTCGTGCTGGTTGCCGAGCGATTGGGTTTTCTGGTTCTTCTGTGCGGCCTTTGCCTCCCGCTTCTGCGCATCCTTCAGGAGTTCGCCAAGATCAGTCCGGCCGTTCGTGAGAACCGGCACACCGAGGATGCGCTCGATAGCTTCTTTGATGTTACGCCCCATCTCGCTCTCATTCCGGAGCAACTCCTCGTATTGTTGAAGCAATTCGCCGTCAAAAAGAAAAAACCGTGACACCGTCTCCGGCATGATGCGGGCAAGCTCAGAATCACGGAAATCAGGGCCGAGGACGGTGCCGTCCTTGCGCAGGTAGCAATCCTGCTGATAATCAATGTCCGTTTGCGGCGTCGTAATACCCACGCGGGGCCGATGCTCCCGTGTGAGCTGGTACTTACACCCTTCGTGTTCGAAATCGAGCACAACCTTAAAGCCGTACTTACCTTTCTCTTTGGCAGTCTCCCAGTTAGCCATCTGGTGCAACATAGCCCTGTTCTCTCCACGGGTGATGACCTTCCCGAAGAGCGCGTACCGGATCGCGTTGAGCAGCGTTGTCTTGCCTCGCATGTTCTCGCCGTAGATGATCGACACACCGCTCTCGGCGGGAAATTCAACGTGCTGTTCGTTCTTGAACGGGCCGAAATCAGTAAGCGAAATTCGTCGGATCGAAAGCACAGGTTAAGCCTCCACTTTCTTAGCCGCTGCATTCTTGTCCAGATGCTCCTCTATTGCCTCGGAGATCCGTTTGTACGCCTCCTGCCGGTTATCCGTGAAGTCTCGTTCGATCAAGACAATCTGCCTCACAAGCTCCGCCGACATTTCGGGGAACTTCTGCTTTCGGATTGCCTCGATAGTGTCCAACAAATCCTGTTCTGGAGTTGTCATTCTTCGTCCTCGTAGCCTGTGTTCAAGAGTGCTTTATAGTCATTTGAGAACCGCAAGGAAATACGTTCCAAATCTGTGATAGCCGCCGGATTCAGGGCTGATCGCCCGAATTCGAGCGAACGGGTTATCTCGCCGCCGAGAATGTTTAACCGCGGGTCTTCTCCCTCGTCCGGTGCCTCCGCAGCCGATGGCAGCACAAGAACGTCGTGGATATGGGCCACACTCTTCCCCTCGTCGCGTCGAAGCACGCGGCCGCGGCGCTGGATATACTCGCGGGGGTTTTTGGACGAAGCCAGAATCAAAGCGTGCGACACGGACGGAATGTCAACTCCTTCATCAAGGCACCGGATTGATATAACGATACCACCATTCACCTCGAACAGGCGGATCGTCTGCTCCTTATCACCTGTCATGACCGAGTGGTACTGCATGCTCTCTAAGCCTTGCCTGCTTAGCGCAGTCTGCACCGCGGCTAGCTGGTCTAGGTCGTCGCAATACACGATCCATCGTTCTCCATGATGGTAATGTTTGGCGAGTATAGCCGTCGCCGCCGCGGCTTTGCCCTCCGCCTGCTTGAGAACCCTGGCGCGTTCGATAAGAAGTTTTTTTAGAAAGTCGGAGGTCGGGTCTGGTTCCTTCGCGGCGGCATTTTGCGCAGAGAGCCGCCGCACGCGTTTCGTAATCTCGTCCCACCGCCCCTGTTCGGTGTTTGTCAGTGTCACAGTATGAACATGATAGAAATATGGCGTCAGAGCACCGGATTTGATCGCATCTTGCAGCGTGAAGGGTGGTGGCACAATACCGTTGAAATAGTCCAGAATCCTTGCGGTGCCTTCGGGATCCCCGGCGCGCCTGGGCGTCGCGCTCAGTCCAAGCCTCGCACCTGTGTTGAGCAGAAGAAGTTGCAGATGGTTGGGGCTTCCGATCCTGTGGACTTCATCTGCCACGAGAAACAGATGCGCCCCCTCTCTGATCGCGGATCGGAATTCGTTCATGGCCGCTGTTTGCATCGTGGAAAGAACTATGCGCAGTGTGTCAGAGCCACCACGGGTCCATGGCCCTATGAGTTTGTCATCCCGCCATTTCGTGTAACCTGCCCCGCACCTCAACACCTGCGGGTTCAGGTCCAGCAGGTTGTCCGTTAGCTCCTGGTGCCATTGACCGAACAGCAATTCGCTCGGCACAACTATAAGCGGGACTTCCCGGCGGCCTAAAGCATCACGGATGGCGGAAATAGCCGTAAACGTTTTGCCGCTGCCGGTCGCATGTTCGAGGATGCCGCGCCTTCCGCGCTCCTCCCACGCCTGAAGCGCAGCGCTCTGGTGTGGACGGAGCATCTTCGCGCCCTTCACATGTCGCGCTTCGAAACGCTCCGCGGCCTCAATCTCGCGGCAAATCTCATCGACCAGGTCCGGCCAACGCTTTGCGTCGGCGGCACTCACAAGTTCGGCATGAGCGATCCTTGGAAACTTTCTGACCGTGACACCGTCCTGCTCACAGTGGTTCTCCCACAGGGCATGGAAATATGCCTCGTGTTCCGTGACGCGGTTGGCCTCTCGGGCGTGCTCCCAAGATAGGAATACGTCGACCGATTCCAAGTTGCCGTCCGCTGAGAGACCGGCCCACGTTTCGTTCATTGATCCCTTGAAGGCCACAGCATTGCCGAAGCCGTCATGGAAGATACCGAGCTTGTCATGAAACAGACGCTCGTGCCGTGGTGTTTTTTTCATGAACGCTATCCGGACATCCACGACTTCGAGGGCGATCAGCGTTGCCAGCACTGTCGCGGGCTTGTACAGATAAGGCGTTGCGAGCATATAGCGGACATCGTCCCGCAGTTTATCCCCGTTGTCCTGCTCAAACCGTTCCGAGTACCCCGTTTCGATGGCTTCAATATCGCCCGGCGGCAGAACCGGCGAGCAGATGAGGCGCATCCTGCCGTGGCGTGCCACGAAATCCTTCAAACTTGGCCAAGCTATTGCATAAATCGCACTGCTGAAGAAACCGACAGCCCTGTCGTAGCGATCCGCAATGCGCATGCAGGGCAGATAGAAGTCCTGAGCAATGTCGTCGCGCCCCTTCCGGTAATCGGTTTTAAGAGGTATGCTGGCGAGTCCGCTCACGCTTTTACCCCCAGTAGCCGCTTCAACGTTTCTCGTTGCCGTTCGAGCACGGCCTGGCCAAGATGACGCCCATCAGCGCTAATGACGATTTCAGAATTTTGCGTCCACAGATGCCGCTCTTGCCTTGCTATCCCCTGGGCAAACGCCGCGTACACAGTTTCGGGCATCACCTGGACATTACGTGAATAGGCGAAATCCACGTAGAGTTCCGCATCCCAAAGCATGAAAATCCGAAGGTCAGGCCGAAACCCAACAAGAAGCGGAATCCGCCCGCCTGAGCCGTCGAAATTGCCTCTTGCCCCCCGCTCCTGCCCGGGAACAATCAATTGAATTTTATGCTCCCCCATCGTTCGGCCGCCCGGTGGGTACGTAGCGTTGTATATGTACACGCGAAGCTTTGGCGGAAGGGGGTTCTTAAGGTCAACCTCCAAAGGCTTTGTCTCAATAGCACTGTGCCATACTACGAGATCCTTCAGAGCTTCGAGGAACGTCAGGTGCAAGTTCTCAACAGAGAGGCGTTCGTTCGATGGTGTTGACATGTCACGCGGGCCTTCCACTCTTCACCAAGCGAGCCTTACGGTGACCATCGGGACTCCTAATATTTGTATTGCTGCGCGTAAGAACGTTCAACGGGCGGCGCCGTCCTCCGTCTTCGGGTAAAACAATTTCCTGTTCATCCACGGACACAGCGCACGGCGATGAAATTCTGTAGAAGACTTCCTTGCCCTTACGTTTAGGTTGATCTTCAAATCGTGCCAGGGCACCTTCCAAATAGGGCTTAGATATTTCGCAGCAAATCCATCGGCGCATGCTGTATTCGGCAGCTTCCCCGGTTACGCACGATCCCGCAAACGGGTCGAGAATAACATCGCCGGGGTCTGTCAAAAAGCGAATGAAATACTCCGGGATCGTTGCCGGATACCGAGCAGGGTGAATAGGCAAGTTGTTCTCACGGCAATAATCTTGATAGCGGCCGTTCGATTCAGTGTTCGCAAGAGCCAGGAGATTTGGCGGGACGGAGCCCCGATTGTTTCGCCCGAATTTTTCGGAAATGTCGTGACCGGAGGGGCGCAGTTTCGCCTCGTACCCGTTCTCAAGCAAATCAAGCATGGAATCGCTGTACGGGGCAAGTACGCGTCGGTTGTTCGCCTTCGGCCATGGAGTCAGCGACAGCCACCAAATACAGTCCACGGCGTCTTTGACACGGACGCGCCGGACATTAACCCATTCCGCTGGCGTCGGGAGCTTCGCTGGATTCCACCAATAGTGTTCTTGACACAAGTGGAATCCGAATTCGCGGCAAAGCATAATCAGCAGGTCAAAGTGATAGAGGGAACGTGTGGGCGTTCCGGCCTTCCATGAACCCCCAATGTCAATAACGAGGCTCCCGGAAGGCTTCAGCACTCTGCGGAAACCCTCGGCAAAGGGCCGGAACCATTTTAGGTATCTGTCAGCGTCCTCGTTTCCGTAGGACTTCTTGCGAACCAGTCCGAACGGGGGCGATGTCATGATGAGATCTACGCTTGCGGGCTCTAGCGCTTCGTGCATGAGACCAAGGGAATCTCCATGGAAGATCGTTCCTAGCTCGGTTTGGGAGAAGAGCATCGGCGGCGCAAAGCTCTGCGGCCTGGAGCCCGTGCCATTGGAAGCATGCTCCGCGTGTTCAGCGGCGTTATGAAGGAAACGAATATATTCGCTAACGCTGGGGAAGCCTCTCCTACGGGAGGAGTTCTCCATTTCGGAACGTTCTTCGGGCGTAAGCCGCACATTCGTGATCTCGGTGCGTGGTGCAGATGTTGTGGGGCGCAAGACAACCTCTCTCAGTCTTTTGTAATACAGCCCTTCCGCTAACTCAAGGGTTATTGTATTACAACGGCAGATCGCTGTTGATGTGTATTTTCAGCCCGACAGACGTTCCCTTTCTCTTCAATACAGATTATAGCTGCGCATGGCAATTTAGCGCAGGCCACTTTCACTCTCATGCGCATCTTAACCCCCCATGCCCTTCGGTCTAATTCTCGGCATGGATGCCATCGCGCCGCATCGAGCGCATTCACTAGAGGCTCCCCCCGATCGCTAACTTCCTTAGGTTCAAAGCAAACGGCGTTTTTTGGTATGGACAACCCGCTGGGTCTTGAAAGCTTCTTCCATGGAAGCCTTGTCGCCTCAGCTAGTGTGGTTTCTTCCTCAATTGGGTCTGGGCCTGAAGCTGCTTCACCCGCTCCAGGAGTTCTTGCTTGCTAAGCAGGCCCTTCTCGGTGAGCAGTTCCACCAGCGCATTGAGGGTCAGCATGTTCGAGTAAGCCAGTTCCTCGAAGCTGACGGTTTGGCTGTTGCGTTCGGATGCCACGCTCGCCCTCCTGTCGGTCGTTGTGGCGTGAAGGGTCTCTGAGGGGCGCCTCACCGGCACCGGGCTTCACGTCGTTCTGGGCCTGACCACGCACCCGAGGCACACGGGGCAGGCCGAAGATCAAGTAGGCCATGATCCCCGGAAACGGGATGACGAAGCACACGAAAAGGAACGCCAGCGTGAGCTTCGACACTGCAAGCCTCGCTTGCCTTGGACCTTTGTCAGCGATTTCGTAAACCGCACGGAGGGGGCAACCTAACCCCTTGATCTCAGACAGCCTTCCTTTGCACTTCCCCTGAAGGTCATTTTTGCAAATCTTCCAAAGGTCTTGACAAGGCTCTTTT
>Ga0187873_1003831_pt1 | contig 10657 bp, 10 predicted proteins | sample June2016WEW_16_1_2_FD_133012 | JGI IMG/M metagenome (GOLD analysis project Ga0187873, IMG submission 133012) | Peatland microbial communities from SPRUCE experiment site at the Marcell Experimental Forest, Minnesota, USA - June2016WEW_16_100 | ecosystem: Environmental > Terrestrial > Soil >... | reverse complement strand
GCGGCAAATCAACTACCCTACTGTTGAGTGAGGTAATACAGTCTTCTAGGTTCTGGCCGTTGACTCACTCCTTTGCCGAATCAAAGTTATGCATTGTGTCTTCGGCATTTGCAGACCAAGCACTATAACACTAATGAACGCTGATGCGAACTCGGCGGCGCTAGCTGAGGATTAGTCAATCTCTTTATAATACAAAATGATTTACGCATGATCCTGATTTCATTCATTCGACTTTTCGCTCCAACTGATGTGAGACGATATGCTTAATGAACTACCTCAGAAGATTCGTGATGGTAAAGCGGTCATCTGTGTTATCGGCCTAGGCCGGGTCGGGTTGCCCTTGGCCATTGTGTTGGCGCGTTCTGGGCTTAAGGTCTTGGGCGTTGATGTGAACGACAAACGTGTTAGAGCGATCAACAATGGCGAAATGCCGTTTCACTACCCAAACTTTGACAATTGGTTGAGAGAAACGGTGAGCGCTGGAAGGTTCGTCGCTTCTGAATCTAAGGACCTAGTATACTCGCAATCGGATGTGATTGTTGTTACGGTTGGGACGCCAACTGGCTCTCAATATCAATTTGATTACTCGCAGCTTCATTCCGCATTGCGCGAAGTAGCCAAGGTCAACATTAAGGGGAAAGCAATCATCATGAGGTCAACGTCTGTTCCTGGTACATTGAAAAGAATTGTACTACCGTTGCTTTCAAGAGAATCGGGTCTAAAGCTTGGCGATTTCGCTCTCGCTACATGTCCAGAGAGGATCCTCGAGGGTAAAGCGATTCCAGAACTTTATGAGCTCCCGGAAATTGTGGGTGCTGCGGACGACCTCAGCGGAGCCATTGCTTCCGAATTGCTTCGCAAGATTAACCCTGAGAAAAAGATTTCAGTTACGACTCCAACGGGAGCTGAGTTGGCGAAGCTTTTCACGAACATCTATCGGTACGTGAACTTTGCGCTGGCGAATGAGTTTGCGGTGAGGGCAGAGAGATACGGCGAGGACGCGCATGAGGTAATCCGGATCGCAAATAATGGATATTCAAGATCCCATATTCCGATTCCAGGGTTTGCTGGGGGACCATGTCTGAGCAAAGACGGTCTTCTCCTCGACAACAACACGACCTTCAGCAGCATGATCTCAGCGGCTTGGAAGCTGAACGAAGCCGTGCCACAGCACGTGGCCGAATCAATCCTCGATGAGCTGGGGTCCCTCTACGGCGTGAAGGTCGGCCTTCTTGGTCTAGCATTTAAGTCCGAGAGCGATGACTTGAGGTTATCCCCATCAGTGAAGCTCGGAGAGATTCTCACTGCCTACGGAGCAAAAGTGCAAATTCATGATCCATTCGTCAAAGAAACGCTCTCCTTGAAGGACGCGCTGCGAGATGTTGAGGTCGTGATTTTGGCCACAAACCATCGTAGTTTTCAAGAAATAGCTTCTCTCATAGACAACTCGGGCTGCAGAATGGTGTACGACGTATGGGGGATGTTCGAACCAAAACAATTTTTGAAAGCCAAGTATAGGCGGTTTGGAAGAGCATGACCTTATGCTCCCCGAAGATGAAGGCGTAAAGAATCCAGAAGTTGCAAGAAAACCTGTGGATTACTCAGGTACCTGTTTCCCCGTGGCAGCTGGTAATTGAGTGTTTCAACCATGAGTCGCAAAAAGCTAACGGGGGCTTTCCTGGTGGTCATAAGGTCGACATTACGACTCAACTACCGAATGGTCCGAGCAGTCCTGAGGCCCCTCGGAAGAAGAAGAGCACTGATCCTCGAAAGGATATGGAGCAACCCAAGCGAATTACCGGATGTCCTTCCGGTCCCAGATTTGATACGGTATCAAATGCGATTCCATCATTGGATGAGCAATATTTACAAATTCAACAAATGGGAACCTAAAGTGACGAATGCGCTTCAAGGCCTTCATGGATCATTATTCGTGGATGTTGGCGCCAATCTTGGGTTCTACGTCAACTATCTGCAGAGTAATTTTTCCAGAACAGTGGCTATTGAGCCACACCCTATCCTGTGTGAATACCTTAGAAAGCATCATCCACCGAACTGTCAAGTGGTGGAAAAGGCAATCTCAAAGAGCAATGGAACGGCTGAATTTCATATTGCAGAAGGTGATGAAAATTTCGGATTATCAAGCATGCTGCCAGTACGGTCGAATCTGCGGCGAAATAGTGCTAGAGAGAAGAGGAGAATAATCGTCCAAACTGAGACCTTAAGCAAGATTCTGGACGGGAGGACAGCCGACTTGGTGAAGGTTGATGTTGAAGGGGCAGAATGGGAGGTCTTGGAGGGGGCGGAGCCCGTAATGCAACACGTGATATCGTGGATTATAGAATTGCACAACCCGGAAAAGAAGGCAGCCCTCGGCAACTACATGAAATCCTTCGGATACACTTGCAAATGGTTGGACGAAACCCACGCCTATTTTACGAGACCGCACCGGTAGAGGTTAAGCTCTACAGAGAGCGGGAGCAAGAAGCCTTGCGCAGTAACTTGCATGATTTCCCTGTAATATGCGTGCGTTTCATTTGGAGGAGATAACGGCTTACTGCAGCCAGTTGCTATCTCCCGCAACAAAATACTTTGGCCCGGTCTGATTCCAGTTAAAGTGCTTCCAAGTCTCTTCAAGGTTATCTATTATGAGCCTACATTTCGTCAGATGTTTTTTCAATTGTGATTCTTGTATAGCGCGGTACAATCTGTGGCCGGCCACAATTAGAACGCATTCGAATTCAGAAAGGCCTTCCGGGAAGGTAAAGGTCTCAGTCCCGGCCAGCTTCTTGATCTCCTCTTGCGTGTAGTATGGGTCATTTATCTTCACTTTCACTCCGCGTTCCATGAGCCTCTTCGAGATACGCAGGGCTGGACTAAGCACATGGACCTTTAGGTCACCCTTGTAAGACAATCCCAAGATTCCAACATTCTTGAAACCAGCATTGGCGACGTGGTCCGCAACAAGCGCGGGCAGCTCGCTGTCGGTGGCAACAGTATCTTTGAGCAGTGTCAAATATTCCGGCCTCTCCGCACCCTCCAAGACGTATTTGGAAGACAAGGGAATGCAATATCCGCCACTTCCAAAACTGGGCTTGTAAAATCCGACGTTCCATTTCGTTGCGACCAGCCTTAGCACTTCGGTCATGTTTAAGCTGGGATATGCAAGGCTGAGCTGGTTGGCCAGCGTGATTTCCATATGTCTGTATGCGTTTTCGACGCTCTTGACTATCTCTGCGTGTCTGTGGTCTGGTGCTGGGATTAGCCTGTCGCACACAATACCTAGCACCTCGGTCATGAGCTTGGTTGTCTCGGGCGTTGTTCCTCCCACAATTCTTGGTAAGGACCGAAGGTTCTTTTCTGGACTGATGAACCAGTCACGGCGAGGAGCCACGCCCAAGAAAACATCTTTGCCCACTGCTATGCCTTTCTTCTCGAAAATTGGGATTGCCAAATCGTCGGTTTTGTTTGGTGTTAATGTGGACTCTATGATTACGAGCGGAGGTTCGCCAGATTTTGGTATGTGTGTTGCGATCTTGGTGATGACATCTTCAAGCGCCCCATCCCATGGTTTGTCTTCTTTCTCGGTGGGTATTGCGACCATATGGACTGAAAACTCAGGAGCGAGAACTTTCTTCCAGTCCACGGTTGCAGTCATCATGCCTGAATCTACGAGGTATCTTGTATCAAAGCCAAGCCAATATTCCATGTTTGGTACGGGCGTTTTGCCATCGTTGATTGTTGAAACAATCCTCTCCGAAACATCCGTCCCAACACATGCTACCCCTTCGGCAGCGAAATTTGCCATCGTTGAGAATCCGATGTAGCCTGTTCCCCACACCGCTATCTTTCGTTCCCCTTCGAGTAGTCGGCTGCGTATTTGTTGTGGTTGCAATTGTCGTCGGCGGCTCTATGAGGAGTATGTGAATTAACTCTTTTGCAGAAAGTCAGGCATTCTTTGGCCGTAACGAACTGATGAGCGTTTTCAAGCCTTCATTTAATTCTATTTTGGGTTCGAAGCCCAAGATGTTTCGAGCCCCAGCTATGTTAGCATAGCTTTCCCTGATGTCGCCAGGCCTTGTGTCGGTGTGAACGGGTGCAATGTCCGTCCTCCCATACATCTTAGCGAGTACCGAGTAGAGGTGGTTAATCGTTGTTGCAACTCCCGTCCCAATATTGAAGGCCTCTCCTAGTCCGCTGTTGGTTTGCAATGCTCGAATGTTTGCCCTCGCAACATCTGAAACATGGATGAAGTCTCGCGTTTGTTCGCCGTCGCCATGAATGGTTGGCTGTGCCCCCTGGGCCAGTCGTTTTGCAAAGATCGCGATTACGCCACTGTAAGGGTTTGCGCTTTGCCTTTCGCCGTAGACGTTAAAGTACCTTAGAGAAACCGTGTTTAGCCCATAAGTCCGGTAGTAGGATCCGCAGTATTTCTCACCTGCAAGTTTTGAGACACCATACGGCGTGACGGGGTGTAGTGGGTTGTCTTCCGAGATTGGTAAAGTGCTCTGGTTACCGTAGACAGAAGATGAGGAGGCGAAGACTGTTCTTTCCAGTTTGTTCTTAAGTGCAGCACGAAGGACGTTTAGTGTTCCAGAAACATTTACTTCATTCACGATTTCAGGCTTCTTCACTGAGAAGTATGGGCTTACGATGGCGGCCAGATGTATGATTGCATCAGTCTTCTTAGTCAATGAATCGAGTAATCTATATTGAGTGACCGTGCCTTTCCTGAAATGAAACTTGGGGTTCCTCTTGCAAAGCTTAAGGTTCCTTAAGCTTCCGCTGGAAAGATTATCGAGAACCCAAACTTCCGCGCCTCGGTTCAGGAGGAGGTCGACTGTGTGGCTACCGATGAATCCAGCGCCTCCGGTGACGAGAACTCGTATGCCACTTACACTTTCATTGATGGTGGGCAAGTCTGCGAAGCTCACAACGCGACAGCTATTTATGACGCTCGCAGTCGAGACAGGTTCAATTTCAGTAAGTATGTTATCTTCGCGCCGTAGTGGACTCCAGACATGCATGGCCCCAGAAGGTCGATGACTGGTTGGGCCCCCTGATAGTTTAGATCCCATCCGAAATAGCGTATGAAAAATGGCGAGGTCGTTATGGGAGAAAGAAATCCGCTAAGGAATGTTAGAGAGAATAGGAACAAATCGTTGTCCAACGCATAACAGATACTAAGCAACGCTGATGCCCATATAAAATGTAGGCCATAACCTATTCCACTAGCGAAAAAAATCATTAGGGGTACCAAAACCAACAACACAAGTGCGGTATTTTTCTTCCAGCACGAGAATGAAACATAGAGTTGCAACACCAGCAAGAATGGCGTAAGCGTGAATAACGCAGCAAGACGAAACCCGAGGAAATCCAGAAGCTCAGGTTGAGTTGCCGGAAACCGTAGAAGTGTATTCAGTGGAGCAGCGAATGAACCAATTACGAATCCTTGGAGAACCAAACCGAGGATTATCGGCATGACAAAAGCGGACGCAAAATGGGCCAAAGCCCTCGTCGCCGGCCGGCCTTCCACCCAAAGAGCATAGACTACAAAGAATGGTAGGAGCAAAATCGGATAGAGCCGGAGAATAGTGGCCAAGGAAATACACAAACCGCAGCATGACCACTTTCGGTTCATACCGTACTGAATAGCGAGTAGCACAATTACTGCTGGGACAACATCCATCGTGGTGAACCAGTAAAGCCAATACCAATTGAACGGGTTGAGGTGCCAGGAGAGGAAGGCTTTGCTAGCTCTCGATGGGTTCAACCTTCCCACCAGATTGAATACCAACAATCCCGTAAAGAAGTCGCAAACATAATTGGGATCTTCATCACGTACATAAGTGAATACCGCGCGATAGACGGGTGTGTCACCATTTCAGCGAGCGTGGCGTGCTGGATTGGCAACAAAGTCCATAGCCAGTAGAATGGCGTAAGGAACATGTCTAGGCCAAGGTAGACCCCAAATACCCCCACGGAGGGGAGCTTCCCATTGCTGATTAGGTTGAAAACGCCTTGGCTCCCATCAATCCAATAAAAAAAATCGCTTGTGAGCGATGGCAATGGAACAAGGATGAGCTTAATGGCCCAAACTGCAAGGACCATGATCATCCATTTTCGTGAAAGATTGAACATGAGATTTCAACCAGATTCGTAATCTCGTGCTCGCCTACGCCAATTCCAATGACTAACAACAGCTAAGACGTAGACCAAGGCGAATGCGTACATGGTGTCCTGGATAAGACCAGCCAGAATGAATTCGGTCACGTCCGATCGAAGGAATTGTTGAATTGCGATCGAATATGCAGGTAGGCCGGTCCCCTCTATAGGGAAAAGAAGGAGGCTGTAGCCGCTCGGGGTTGCCAAACCTGCAGAAGTGATGAACCAAGCAAAAAATACAGAAAGTTGGAAGACGACCAAGAGCAAAAGTCGACGTCGACCAAACAAGGCGACATCTAGAGTGATGAATGGCAGGACCCAAACGAAGTATTGCGCGTGAAACTCTGAGAACACAAAGTAAGTCAACAGCACGACCGTAACAAGATGAATGATATAACCTGACGGATTCGAATCTTCTCCGAAGTACAGTGCGAGGAAATATACGACGACCAGCGCAGCCATGGCGACGCTGAGAGGGACGCTGGATGAGAAAATCCCTAAAATCGACAAAGGTTGAGAGATCGGCGTGTAGTTCGTGAACTCCGCCACGGTAAGACTCGCGCCCTGCGAAAACCAAATCAGATAAGCGACAACTCCGAGAGGTCCGCAAAGCGTCATCCAAAGCTCGTGCAGCCGCTTTTCTGGGGAATACTTATGCAAATAGAGCAGTAGGGCAGGCAGGATGAGGATTGGGTAAAGCTTCAGCCCGATTGCGCAGAATAGAATTATGACTGATAAAATGGGCTTTTGCCGTAGCAGGCACAGCAGGGATACCAACGTAAGCAAGGCCACGAGAATATCAGGGACGCCAATAAACTCAACAGCAAATAGAGTGAATGGATTCATGAACCAAATTAGACTCGTGAGGCGCGCAGACTCGCGGGAAACAGTGATTTTGCAAACTGTGAGATACAGTGCGGCCGACATGAGAATGTCGCAGATGAATCCGGGTAATCGTAGGAATAGCGAGAGTAGTCGAAGGTCCCCCTGCATCGTTGGAGGCGTCGTCGTTGACCAGGCGGCATAGGAGACGTTAGATCCTGTGAGCATTTTCCAGGCTTCGAAGAGACCGGTCTCCAAAGCAACCCAAGGCGAAGCGGAGAACCCTGAGACCGGAAATGATTGAAGCTCGTAGCTTGCAGGCGCCAAAGCTGAGAATGCCAACTTGATACTCGCCACCACAATAAACAGAACTAAGAATGCCATACCATTGTTCAAGAAAATGGATAATGCCCTTAGCTGAGGAGCAATCAATTTCATGAAGTTATCAATTCTGCCCTTCGAAGTTTTCTAGATTTAAGACTATTCCACCGATTGCGCAAATTCCGATTATTTTTCCTAGCACGGAGGTTACGCATAGAGCCGGTCGAAAGGTCATCGAGAACCCAGATCTCCACTCATTCCCCTAAGAGGGAGTCTACGGTGTGGCTTCCGATGAATCCTGCTTCGCCCGTCACTAGAATTCTGTCATAATCCAAACTCGCGCAACTCACGAGTGAGATGGCGTTTTCGATTTATCGCTCAGTTGGCGTACTTCCTCGAGGGTCTTGAAGGTTCCAATATCATAGTGCCTTTTCTGCGTTAGGTATGCAAATACGGCCTTTCGGTCACGCAAAAGCTCCGGGACCACCTGTTGTGAGATGTCAGTGCTGGGTTTGCAATATGACAGAATTTCTTTCTCGCAAACCAGTATGCCCATGCTGACAGGATATTCTTTGATCACCGGTTTTTCTTCAAAGTACGTAATTCTGCCATCATCGGCCACTCGTGCTACACCATATTCAATTGGAACCGTAGTGCTCATAGCAATAGTGCAAATCGAGTTTTTCTCGATGTGGAATTGAATCATGGCCCGCAAGTCCATATCAGTCAACACATCTCCGTAATACACAACGAACCTGTCGCCGAGAAGTCTGGCGGCCGCGCCCAACGCGCCGGCTGTGCCGATCCGCTCTTCTACTGAGTATTCTATTTTCACACCGTATCGGGTTCCGTCGCCTAGATGGTTTCTGAGCAAGTCATACTCGTTCTGCGAAATGAGCATCACTATCTCCGTGACGCCATGGTCTTTGAGGTAATCGATAATGTGCTCGATGACGTAGCGGCCACCAATCGGTATCAATGACTTTGGAACGTAGCTGGTGATCGGGTAGAGGCGGGTTCCCGCACCTCCAGCCAGAATAGCCGCCTTCAATCAGTAAGCCCTAGGTTTCAGCCACGAAACGGGTCGGCTAATAAGCCTTTGATTAGGGCGCAAGGCCGCCGCAAATGAAATTGGGAAAAACGCCAGTTGCTAGGAGACTTCACTTCGATCATCAAGAAATGTGAAAGGCTCAACTCGTTGAACGGGCCGAGCGTGTCTGAACGGCGCTCGTATTGGGCCCAGCTTGATCTCCTCCATGTTCAGTTTCAAGAGACAGGTGGCGCGTAAAGCGTAGAGGGCCCCCAAAGAAATGTGTCGGTCGGCAGGCCGCCGTATATAGATTGGGCTATGCTCGTCCCGAATGTCAGGACGCTTACGCATTGCGAAGGCAGATTGCAAAAGGTGCATGCTTTGGCAGTTTTGTAGCGGGTCGGAGTCGCAACTTCCGGTTGTCTGCGGCAGCTCTGGCTATGAGTTTTATTCTTAGAACAATCGTTATCTTTCAAGCACATATGGGTTAGACGGGCCCGAACAGGCGAGTGATAGTGGCGCTCAATTCAAGACATTATTTTGACATGGTCACTGTTCTGACCGCGAAGGATTTCAAGATTCGCTATAGGAATTCAGTGCTGGGGTTCGCATGGTCGTTGTTGAACCCCCTCGCATATATGGGAATTCTGACGCTCGTATTCTCGCTTCTCTACAGGGTTAATATCCCGAACTTTGCGGCTTGGGTTTTGATCGGGGTTCTGATATGGAGATTTTTCTCGGTGGGCACGAACCAGGGGCTGTTCAGTATAGTTAGCAATCCATCGCTGGTCAGCAAGGTGTACTTGCCCCGATATTTGTTAGTTCTCTCGAACAATCTCGCTAACCTGCTCGGTGCCGGGCTCGAGTTTCTCGTGTTGCTTCCACTGCTGGTGATTCTAGGGGTCAGTTTTAGTTTCACTGTTTTTTTGCTACCGGTCATCCTTACATTTGAGTTCATGCTCATCTTTGCTCTGTCCCTCTCGCTTTCGGCGCTTAATCTCAAATATCGAGATTTCTACCAACTTTGGGACATCGCGCTTCAGCTTGGGTTTTGGTTAACGCCAATAGTATACGACGTTAGCCTGATTCCGTCCAAATATCGGCCTCTGTATCTGCTCAATCCTGTTACTAGCCTGATGGATTCTGCCAGGTTGATTTTTCTTGCGGGTCAGCTTCCTTCATTATACGACGTCGCTGTTGTGCTAGTGAGCGTAGTGGTTTTCTTCGCGATTGGATTGGCCATTTTCAGATCTTTGGAGAGTCGGTTCGCAGAGGAATTGTAACGCTTGCCAATAATCACTGTCGAGGATGTCTGGAAGCGGTTCAGGATACCGCACGAGAAGCGGGCGACGGTTTTCGATCACGTCGCTGGCACCCTTACGTTCTTGAGCGGAAAACGTTACAGCTACGAGGAATTTTGGGCCCTTAAGCAAATCAGCTTCTTGGTTGAACAGGGGGAGTCGTTGGGAATAATTGGTCCGAACGGAAGCGGAAAAAGTACTCTCCTTAAAGTGATTGCGGGAATCATGAAACCTGACAAGGGCAGAGCTCACACCCAAGGGAAAATTGCCCCCGTGCTTGAACTGGGCATAGGTTTCAGTCCTGACCTAACAGTAAGAGAAAACCTGGTGATTTATGGGGTCGTTATGGGAATGTCGCGTTCTCAGCTGAAGAGAGATGCCGATTCAATTCTCGAATTTGCCGGGTTGAATAGGTTTCAAGATAGCAAGCTCAAGAATCTGTCTTCAGGTATGCAGGTGCGCTTGGCCTTCTCAATCGCAATTCAAACAGAAGCAAACATGTTCCTTGTAGACGAGGCATTGTCTGTGGGAGATATGGAGTTTCAACAGAAATGCTTGCAGAAATTCCGCGACTTCAAGAGAGAAGGGAGATCAATAGTGCTTGTATCGCACAGCATGGATCTCATCCGCAGCTATTGTGAGAAGACACTGTACCTAGCGAATGGGGAAATTCGATTCTTTGGGGCAAGCGTGGATGCAGCAAGCAAGTATGTCGACGACATGAAGGCTCCATTGGCAACGCGATGAATGTCCGCTTCACAAGTTCAGCTTTTGACTTAAGCTTCCAGGTCCGAATCAACGAGTTTGTCAAATGATGTAGAAACTGTCCTCACAACGATTCGCTGACGCGCATCTGACAGGGTGCCCTTGATTCCTTTTGCCCCGAAACTCGAACCAAATCCTCTTGCCGGAGGAGTCAAAATGAGCAATTGTTCGAATCCGCTCGTCTGAAACCATGAGAGCACTTCTTTCTCTGTTGGGTGATGCTGGTACTGGGGGGAATACCAATCGAAATTTC
>Ga0187873_1003830_pt1 | contig 10658 bp, 10 predicted proteins | sample June2016WEW_16_1_2_FD_133012 | JGI IMG/M metagenome (GOLD analysis project Ga0187873, IMG submission 133012) | Peatland microbial communities from SPRUCE experiment site at the Marcell Experimental Forest, Minnesota, USA - June2016WEW_16_100 | ecosystem: Environmental > Terrestrial > Soil >... | reverse complement strand
GCGCGTCTCCCCAGACTCAGGCGCTTGCGGCACAGATCGGTGCAGGTCCGACGGTCAGATCGGCTCGTGATCGGAATAGGTGCCCCGCAGGACAGACAGCGTCGGGCGTTCATAGGAGGCGAAGCTGCTGCGGCTGACCATCCGCCCGCGTGTCGAGTGCTAGAGTCGCCATTGGAGGGCCGTATCCTCCGAGCCGGCTGCCGGGGCAGTTTCTGAGTCCACCCCGGGGCCAGCGCTCTCAGCTCGACAACCCGCGGAGTTCTCGCTTGGCCGAGCTTTCGGCGCCAAAGGTACGAAAACAGCCTCGCCAGACTGTTCAGCGGATTTCCACTTCAGTACGGCGCGGGGAAGCGCCGGTGTATCGCGACCTGGCCGCAGCCGCGCACGCCGCCGGCTTCGCGAAGATCACGCCTGGCCAGGTCCACGAGTGGGTCATGGACGGGCTGCTGCCGGCCACAGCCGAGCAGCGTTCCCTGGGGCGCCACGGCTTCGAGACGGTGCGCCTCCCTGGCGCAGAAGACCAGCTGCTGGCTCTCTGCCGTCTGCGCCAGACGACAAAGTCATGGAACCGACTGGCGGTCCTGCTATGGCTCGGTGGCTGGCAAATAAGCACCGACCGCCTGAAGCGCGCGGTCATCGAAGACCTAGGCGACCCGAGCAAGCTGCGTCTGAACGCCGCGAGCGATGAGGGTCTGGACAAGCTGGACGAGTACGCGCGGAGGCGGGGCCCTGGGTTTGCGCGCCGGGCTGGTCTGGGCCATGTGGGGCCGACTTCGGCCGCCGAGGGAGTCATGGCCGCACTCACAGTCTCTTTCGGCGGCGCAGAGTGGGACGAGGAAGCCGCGCAGGCAATCGAGCGCTTAGCCGGCCTAACCCGCGCTCGGACCGATGCGATCGGCGATGCCCCGCCTTGGCTGGACGGGCCGGCCGCTCCTTCGATCGACCTTTCGGGTTTCGCCTTCAGAGCGCCGGAATTGGTCAGGCACGCGACAAAGGCCAAGCTTGAGGCCGCGCGACCTCGCGCACGGGTATTCGCAATCGACATGCCGCTTGTGGCGCACGCTGCGGAGCTTGGGCTCGGCCTCAACATCGCCGGCCTTGGCGTTCTTGCCCGCGGGCACATCACGCCGGCAATGGCCGTTGCCATCGCGCTGTTCTTCGGCGACGTGGGTCTCGGCGAGCAGCTGAGCGCCATGGTCGAGACCTGGTCTGGCCTTGCCTCGCACGCAGCCGAGATGCTTCCAGTCGTGGAGGCTTACGTCGCCAAGCACCCGGAGCAACGAGCAGCGATCAAGAGAGATGGCCTCCAGGCGCTTATCGATCGGGGTGAAGTGGTGCCACTAGAGCCTGACGAGTTGGAGGCTCTTCACGGCCATTCGGCAAGCGCGCGGCGAGCCTCTCCGCCTATGTCAGAGAGAGTGCGTGCGGATGGAATCAGCTGAGCGCTGCAACAGCTTCACCGGCTCCCGGCGCACCGAAAGGATGCTTTCCTCTGATCAGCGATTTCCACGCTCGACACTGGCGAGCCCGAGCCCCGTCTCAAAAGGAGGGGCTTTTTCGACGCGACGGGCCATGGGCTCGGCGAGCGGGCGCGTCCATTCGGAACGGCGATGCTGATCCGCGAGAAGCCAGCCCGGAGACCGGGGCCGACCTCCCGCGGGGGAGCCCGACCGTAGGGTAGACTGGGGTCGTGGACACCGCGAGCCGAGACATACAACCTGACACGGCTGGCGCCTAAGATCGCGGTCATGGAGACGCCGACTGCCACTACCAGCGATCTTGGTCTCGTGGCGCTCGCGCTGGCGCTCGGCGCCCGCCGAGTCGGCGGCGCGCTCAGCCGGGCCGAGGGCGAACTCGCCACCGCGGCCGAGTCCATTGAGTTGGACCGGGAGCAGGTTGAGGCGGCGTGGCGGGCCCTCCGCGCCGGTGGGGATCCGCTGGGCGATGAGTTCTACAGGCTCCGGTCCCCCGCCGTCCGGCGACAAGACGGCGCGGTGTACACGCCGCCCGAGATCGTGGACCCCATGGTGCGATGGACGCTTGAGCAGCGCCCATCCCGGGTGATCGACGCGGGGTCGGGCAGCGGCCGATTCAGCACCGAGGTCGCGCGCCGCGCTCCGTCGGTCGAGATCGTCGCCATCGACCTCGACCCGCTCGCGACGCTGATGACCAGGGCGGCGCTGGCCGCCGTTGGCCACGAGCGGACCGTTGTCCTCCAGGCCGACTACACGAAGGTCCGCCTGCCGCGGGCGGAGGGGACGACCGCCTACCTCGGGAACCCGCCGTATCTCCGCCACCATGCGCTCCCTCCGAAGACCAAGGCGTGGGCCCAGATGGCCGCTCGCCTGATCGGTAGGACGATCTCGGGGCTCGCGGGCCTACACGCCTACTTCTACTTGGCCACAGCACATCACGGCAGGGATGGGGATGTGGGCTGCTTCGTGACCAGCGCCGAGTGGCTCGACGTGAACTACGGACAGGTGATCCGCGAGTTGCTACTGGAGCAGCTCGGCGGCGAGGCCATCTATGTGATCGAGCCGACGTCGCTCCCGTTCGGCGATACGGCGACCACGGCGGCGATCGCATGCTTCCGCCTCGGAGGGCACCCGCCCACGCTCCGGATGCACGGGGTCCCGAGCATCGCGCAGCTGCCGCGTCTGGAGGGCGGCCAAGCTGTGGCGCGAGAACGGCTCGCGGCCGCGCCCCGCTGGAGCCACTTCATCCGGGCAAGCAAACCGGTGCCAGAGGGGTACGTCGAGCTTGGCGAACTCTGCCGCGTTCACCGCGGCGCCGTGACCGGCTCCAACGCCACCTGGGTCCGGCGCCGCAACGAGTTGGACCTCCCAGATGCAGTCCTTTTCCCGTCCGTGACCAAGGCTCGGGAGCTCTTCGAGGCCGGCGACCGGCTCGAAACGCTCGACGGGCTCCGCGTTGTGGTGGACCTACCCTGGGACCTTGACGAGCTGGACCCGGAGGCGCGACGACGGGTGGCCGGCTTCCTGAAGGAGGCGCGCCGGGCGGGCGCCGCGAAGGGATACATCGCGAGCAGTCGCAAGTTGTGGTGGAAAGTGGGCCTGCGCGAGCCGGCGCCAATCCTCGCGACATATATGGCCCGCCGTCCGCCCGCGTTCGTGCGGAACCAAGTGGAGGCCCGGCATATCAACATCGCCCACGGCATCTACCCACGGGTGGACCTATCCCCGACTGCGCTTGACCGCCTTGCGCACGCACTGAGGACGACCGTCGCGGTCGGATCCGGGCGGACCTACGCGGGGGGCCTTACGAAGTTCGAGCCCCGGGAGATGGAGCGCCTGCTCGTCCCCGATCTAGCCGCTCTCAACGCATGATCTCGCCGCCGCGCTGGAGCACCGGGGAGCTCGAGGCATCATCGGCGGCCGCCATCCAACGATTCCGGGAGGAGCGCCTTGTCGAGCCGCTGGAGGCCTACCTGGCGAACTTCGAGGACGTCCAAAGCCGTATGGAGGATCTCCTCGAGACCACCGTGGATCTATCGCAGCTGAGGGCGATGGCGGTCGAGGTCATGCTGGACCAGCGCCTGTTCGAGGCAGCACGCTACCTCGCCGGACCGCCGATCTCGGCCGACGACCTGAAGGTGCTGTCCGAGGCGAAGCTGACGAAGAGTAGTCTCCTGAAGGAGCCCGACGAGGCCGCCCGCGCCGTGGACATCGTCATGATGGGGCTCGACCGCAACCGCTTCCCGTGGGTCGGTGAGGACCGAGAGCCTACCGAGGCCGAGCGGCAGGCGGCCGCTCTCGCGAGCGGGGCGATGATCGCGGCCCGCCGGGTTATGACGAGCCGAGCGAACGAGTCCAAGAAGGCCCAGGAGCGGGAGGTTGCCGACCGGATCGCCGAGGCTGACCTCCGCCCTGTGGACGCCCGGACGATTCGGAACCTCGACGACGCTCCGGCGCGCGGCGAGTTCTGCCCAGCCGAGTGCCTCGTCGGCACCCGAAAGGCGGACCTCGTGGTCCGCCTGTTCGACGGCCGCCTGATGCCGATCGAGTGCAAGGTAAGCAACTCCTCGACGAACTCGATCAAGCGGCTCAACAACGACGCCGCGGTCAAGGCCGAGAGGTGGATCGACGAGTTTGGACGCCTCCAGGTTGTCCCGGCGGCGGTCCTGTCGGGCGTCTTCAAGGTGCGAAACCTGGAGCAGGCCCAGGCGGCGGGTCTCACGATCTTTTGGGCTCTGGAGCTCGACCGGCTGATTGAGTTCATCCACGCGACCCGTCGGCAAGCCTGAGATAGACGCCGGCCGGTCGGGCCCACGCGACGTCTACCGAAGACGGATGACGTCGCTTTGCGCCAGCCGGAAAGGACCTTCTTCTGGATAGGAACCGAAGACGGTTGGTCAAATGGGCCGAGGCAAGAGCCGGTCCATATCCAGGTTGACGCGATCGATTGTCGAGCTGAGGTCCGCTCCAGGAGGCGAGTCGCCGTGCCAGCCGAACAGAAAGCTCGCGCGTTCGAGTGGGGCGATCATCGCGAGCAGCACCACATGGGTCGCGCGATGGAGACCGGTGGGATCCTGCACCAGGCCAAACGTTGGCTGCCGGCCCGGAGGTGTCGCGCCGATCTGACTGAACGACCTCCACAGTGCGTACAACTCAGCGTGGGCGGTGCCCGAGTAGAGCGTGTACGCGCCCTTGTCGCCCCAGTCATCCAGGAGCGCCTTGGCGCGTTTCGTGTAACCGGGCCACGTCTCGCTCTCGCAGGTGGAAGCACCTGGGCCAGCAAAAGGCGCGAGCCCTAGCGCCTGCGACGTGGCGCGCACCTGATCCGGCGTCTCACCGTAGGCGGCGTCGGCGTTCGACACGCCCAGCTCGTTCACGGCCCTCTCCAACTCGATGGCGCTCTTCATGCGTACGAGCTGGAGGCGGCAAACGCGGCGACGCGGGCCGATGTCCTCCTGAAGCAACCACGAAGTTGCTGCTGCCATCTCCAGGGAGCCACGAGCAAGAGTCTCGGGAACGAGGGACGGCCGGCCGACCGTCAGCATGACTTCCAGGGCCCTGGCGTACTCCGCCGCCGCCTCGACGCCCATCCGCGCCACCTCGTACGCCGTTCTGACGGGGAGTTCCCCCCAAGCGCCCTGCGGGCCGAATTCGTTGTTCTTCAGTTCCGCGTCGCCCAGTGACCCAGGTTGAGGCGACCAGACCGAGTTCGCAGAGATTTGGCCGACGATATCCGCTGTTTTCGACAAGACCGTACGCAGGCCGTCGAGGAACTGAGGCGTGGACACAGTCCCCACTATACCGGCATCGCGACACGTCAATCCCTGGAGTGAATGGCTGCCCACAAGGACCACCTAATGGGACGGGTTCGAAGACGGTGGAGTTGAGCACGCAAGCCCTGGCGGGCGCCAGGCCCCCTTTTGGTGCGCCCATATACGGCGGCCCGCGACCAGGGATTGACAGGGGCGAGGAGATCCGGAAGCTCGTTGCGCGAGCGTAGGCTGTGGCAGGTGCGTCCGTGAACCCCGGGCCGGCCACCGGTCCAACCTGCGCGGCGGCAGCGTGAGCTCCAGTGGCCCTCGCACGCTGGCTTAGACTGTCGGCCGGGACCCTTGCAGGGTCATCGCAGCTTCCGCGAGGAGGGGACGATGCCGAAGTGGGAATACCTCTGGGTGAACGAGGTCTCGGGCCAAATCAAGTACGTCAACCATGTCGAGCAGCGCGACTGGAAGAGGGGTCCACGCCCGGCCGAGTTCCTCAATCAAATGGGTCAACAGGGATGGGAATTGGTCATGTACGCCCCCTTCGCAGGGTCGGCCGCGGGCATCGCGGTGCTGAAGCGCCAGGTCGGCTAGGGCGGTATCAGGGAGCATCCCGAGGTGGTGGAGCTCGTTCTCGTCGACGGTCACGACGATGACGCCATCGGGTTTGATCAGTCGGCGGCCGAGACGCAGACGGCGCTCCATGAAGGCCAGCCACTTGGAGGGCCGGTCGTCTACGAGAACGCCATGATCGTCGTTGACGGCGACAACGCCCGCGACGAGTGCGCCTCGGTCGCCTCGCACGTTCCGCAGGACCCCGCCATGTATCGCTGGGGTGGGGCAGTTTGGGGACCCATCCACCAGCCGATGGAGGTTGTCGACCAGCTGACCAAGTTTGGCCGCGTCATCTGCTCTGGCACCATCGACTCGTTCACCGTCACGGTTTGGGACACGGGGAGCGCGCAATACGGCACCATCGCTTGTCAGAGCCTCGGATTGGCTCCCTCGCCGTGATACTGGGCCAGGGTCGGCTGACCGTCTCCTGCTCGGAGTGGACAGCCGGCTCGGGGAATTCAGGCCGAGTCACCGCAATGGCGACCGGCCCGCGCGCAGCGTCCCGACTCTGTCGCAGGAGCGACCAGCCTCCTCCTGCCGGCCACCGCGCAAACAGCGCGGCCACCAGCGCTTCGATGGGACGATCCTCACGGACATCATCGACCCACGATGGCGCCGCGCATCGAGCAACCGCTGCCCGGCCCGTGGTGGCGCGACATTCAATCCACATCACACCCGGCGAGCAATCGACGGAGTCTTACCGCCCGAGACGATTGAGCTCTGCGCAGTCATGGCAGAGGGAGTAGCCACCCGTACCAGTCCCACGCTCATTTGCGGGAATGTCGCGACCCGCAGCGCACGCGCTGTTGTTGTGGTAGCGGCGGTTCGCGGCCGGTTTCTTGACCTCATTCACGGAGTAGAACGCGGCAGTGGCTGGCATCGGAAAACACTCCTTGATAGCGGCTCAGTCATGGAGACACTCACATTGTACTCGTGGCTGTGTGGTGCTTGACGTGACAGTCACTTCGGCCCGTGGAACCGGACCTCGACCTAGCCTGCCCTCGTCATGCGGCAAGCTATTCGTCGGCTAACTCAAGACGCCGTGGAGGTCGCCCTGTCGTTGGCAGCGCCGGAGACCGACACCTGTCCTGTAGCGACGGACAACTCTGGCCCGTCAGGCCGTGGCCGACCGCCCTTGGCCGTTCTACCTTCCGCCCGGACCTGTTGTTGAGGCTGCGTGGTCCTGTACCTGCGCGGTTTGCCTCGCGAGCGCCTGGGCTAGCTTGTTATCTCGGCCTCAAGTCCTCTCGCCCCGACCAAACTCACCAATCGATGCCCTCAGCTCGTACACGGGCGGTAGTGCGGCGTTGAGGCCAAGCTCGATTGCGTCTGACGTGAGTTCATAGATCATCTGTTCGAATCCTATCACTTCCGTTCTGGCAAACAAGCCCAGAGCCAGAGCTTGGCGTCCATCGGGCCCGGAGTCGGTCCAGAGCTTCGGTAGCGAGCGCAGGTAGGCGACGACCTCGGGCGGGGTCAGGCGGCCGCTGCGGACGGGCTCCCGAGCAAGCTGTTCTTCCCCATCGAGTCGAGCCATCCCGGTCTGCCATGCGGCCACGTCGCGGCTACGAGCGAGCCTGCGTCCCAGCTCCTCGCGATCCCGCTCGATCCGGGCCAGGGTGACCTTGTCCACTTCTGCCGGGCGTTCGTTGTAGAGGCGGACGGCCTCGGAGATGCTCTTCTCGTCGACGCCCCCCACCTGTTCGAGAAGCTCGCCGATCGCGTCCTCGTACCAGCCCTGGGGATAGGAATGGCCCTGGACGCGCTTGTCGTGAGCGGTGCTGTATCGGCGTCGAAGAAGCGGCGTCGCGGCGATGAACGCGTCGCAGGTGGGCGCCGGATGGCGGTAGCGCCCGGTGTCGCCGTAGAGGAACCGGCCGCAGCCAGAACAGCGCAGGCGCAGCGGGTAGTTGCGCTTCACGGTCCGTCCGGGCGTCCGGGTGCGGCGCATGGCACGCATGACCTGGACGCGCGACCAGAGAGCGGGCTCGACGATTGGCAAGACTCCGGCTGGCTCTCCGGTCCGCAACCGGCCCGCGTAGATCGGGTTGGTCAGGATCTCGCCGACATGGGTCTTGGCCAGGTGGACCTGGGCTGCCACCTCCCAGTCGGTAAGCCCAGTGGCGGCCAGCTCGTAGGCGTGGCGAACGGTGGAAGCCGTGGCCTCGTCGATGCGCAGCGTCGAGGGCCTGCCTTCGCGAATGATCCCGTATGGGGCCCGGTTGCCGCCGGGAATCCCGAGCCGATGGCGCTTTGCAGCGTAGCCTTCACCCACGCGCTTGGAGAGTTTGCGGCTGTATGCCTCGGCCTCGTGAGCCTCCCGGACGAACTGGTCCCAGTCGTCCGGGTCCGAACTCAGAAGCCGCTCGTCAACGAACAGGACCGCGACTCCCGCTTGATGAAGATGATCTTCGACGGCGATGAGAGTCTGCTTGAGGTTGCGCAGGAAGCGGCTGACGTAGCCGACGACGAGGATGTCGAACGCGCCCTCTCTCGCCGCGGCCAGCATCGCCTGCCAGGCAGGAGTGAGCCAGGCGGACTTCCAGCCCGAAGATGCCACCGACCACTCCAGGCCGGTGTCGATCAAGCCGTAGCGCGCGATGGCGCGATCCTGCTGTTCGCGCTGGGCGTCGGGCCCGAAATTGTCCCACTGGCCGGCGGTCGACTCGCGGAACCAGCGGGCGACCCGCAAGCCCCTGACGTGGTCGAGCGAGGGCGGCAATGCGCTTTTCATGGGTTTGGCTCCTCTGGGATCGGGTCGGTCAGCACATTACCTCTAGCCCGCCGGGCTTCAACGTCCCGAAGAGCCACCACGAGGGCCAGGATGACCGGGTTGGTGGGGCCAGGGCCTACCTTCGGTGAGGCGCCAGGAGGCGCGATCGGTACCCGATCCGGCTCTCTACCCTCCCCGCCACCCGATCGGGGCGCCAGGGGCCCCGAAGGTGTGACAAAGGTGTTGCACGGGGCTGTTCGCATCCGGCTCAAGCGGGTTCGACACGCGGCATTGCAGGTGGTCTTGTCCACCCGAGCCCAGGACGGGATCTCCGAGCCGCAGGCCAGGCAGACCCGGGCGGTCATGGATGACACGTCGCACATCGCCAGGTCCCGTCCGGGCGTTGCAGCCAGGTCGGCTCGTGGCGTGGGTACGGGCAGACCGAAGGGCGGGGCGGTTGAACCGGTCGCGGTTCGACCGGCGAAGACTCGGGCCCACCTGCACGAGGGGCATCGCCCTCACCGGCGGATGCCGGGCGGCGGTCGGCCCCGTGCACGGTCGAGATTGGCCGAGACGGATCGGGCACGTTGGAAGCGCCACCGTTCCCCGCCCATTGGCCGAGTAAGGTCGCGACCGGCGTCAGGCCGTCATGCGTCCGCTCCTGGACTTCGGGCGCATGGGGTGGCGCTCCCCGGCTGGCTCCGTCAACCCTCGGCTCGCGGACCACCCGGGCCGGTGCGGCCGTCGGCGGGTTGGCCTCTCTAATGGGCGCCGCTTCGATCGGGACCGCCGTGGAGACCGCGTAATCCGGGTGAGGAGCCGAGCGTGGCGGATAGTCGATCAGCCGGGCCAGGAGATCCTGGACGCCGCCCTCCCGATACAGCTCCCCGAGCAGGGCGATGGTGTCGGGGCCGTGGAGCCTGGCAGCGAGGATGAGCAGGCGAAGGGGGCCCCGAAAGACTCGCCTACCGGTGAGGGCTGTGTAGGCGACCGAGAGATCTCGTTCTTCGAGGTGGGAGACAGGCGGAAAGCGGTAAACGAGGCCGGCCCGTTCTTCTCCTACTCCTGGCGTCTTTCCTCCAGGACCGTTCTCTAGGCCTAAGCCTAGGCCTACGCTTACATGCGCGCGCGAGGGAGGAGGGTCTTGGACGCCCGCGGTGGGACCATGCTCGGGGCGATCCGCGGCGCTGAACTTCGACGTCATGCTGATCCTGTGGAGGACCAAAACAAAGGTTCGGCCGAAGAGCTCGCTACCGCTGGGAACCTGAGCAACCGGATCTCCATCTCGTGACCTTCTGCGCCGAGCCCCGGTGGACGCCCGGTTCGACCAAAAGTAGAGTGCTCGTCATGGCAGCCAATAAAGAGCACCTGGCCTTGCGTCGCCGTATGGAGCGACGCCTCCGACGAGACGTGAGTCAGGCAGCATGGGATCTGGCCACAGAGGAGAGGTACGTAGGAGAGGCGCTGGAACCCGCCTACGGTCCCGACCGGGAGGAGGGGCTCTTCAGGTTCCTGACGGGCCTCCTACGCGTGGAGAACGCCGGCCTCCGGGCCCGTGTCAACTTGAAGCCGAAGACGACTGAGCCGTTACCTCGCCCACACCCAGACCTCTCAGCGCGGGTCGAGGCAGTGAGCCGCCTGGCCGCCGAGCATGCAGCTGGTGACGAGGAGATCCTTCGTTTTCGCAAGAGGGTTCTCGGGCGCGACACGCCGATGAGCCCCGAGGAGGCGGAGGCATACCTAGACCGACGTGAGATCCGAGGCACGCCGTCGTTGCCAGGCGACGCGGCCCAAATCCTCAGATACCACAACTTGAAGGTCGCCTACGAGTTGCACGTCTGGGCAGGGTCCTCCCTCGATGCGTTGCGTGAGCTTGCGGAGTCCCTGGCCAAGTTCTACCCCTGGGAGCCGGCCCAGGCAGCAGCGTTCGTTCTCGAAGGGCTCACTCCGCTGGCGACGCCCTTCATGCTTCGTTTCCCACAGACTTCGCATGAGACTCGGCCGACCCGCGCGAAACTGGTGATGGAGGTCGACCTCTGGATGCCAGCGTCGTCCGTACTGCGCGCCTATCGCGATGTCCAGCGCCACGTACTT
>Ga0187873_1003828_pt1 | contig 10659 bp, 9 predicted proteins | sample June2016WEW_16_1_2_FD_133012 | JGI IMG/M metagenome (GOLD analysis project Ga0187873, IMG submission 133012) | Peatland microbial communities from SPRUCE experiment site at the Marcell Experimental Forest, Minnesota, USA - June2016WEW_16_100 | ecosystem: Environmental > Terrestrial > Soil >... | reverse complement strand
GAATACAGACTCAACCCCAAAATCGCGGCGGCCGAGGCCGAGAGGCAGGTCACAAAAAAGAGCGTGGCGAGCAAAACGCCACCGCGTTCACGTCTGAGTTTCATGGGATGCTTGAACGAGCGGGGTCGGGTGGAACGCTTCAACCGTCATAATAAATACTCGTGGAGGTGGTGGTGGTGGATTTGGTGGTGGTGGAGGTGGAGGTGGTGGAGGTGGAGGTGGTGGAGGAGATGGTGGAGGTCGTGCTCGTGGTGGAGGAGGTGGTGGAGGTGGTGGAGGAGGTGGTGGAGGCGGTGGAGGTCGTGCTCGTCGTGGAGGTCGTGCTCGTGGTCGACTTGGTGGAGGTGGAGGTGGTGGAGGTCGTGCTCGTGGTCGAAGTGGTGGACGCAGAGGTCGTGCTCGCGGTCGAAGTGGTGGACGTGGTGGAGGTGGAGGTCGTGCTCGACGTGGAGGTCGAGCTCGTCGTGGAGGTCGTGCTCGCGGTCGAGGTGGTGGACGTGGAGGTCGTGCTCGCGGTCGACGTGGTGGACGTGGTGGAGGTGGAGGTCGTGCTCGACTTGGAGGTCGTGCTCGAGGTCGACGTGCTCGACTTGGAGGTCGTGCTCGAGGTCGACGTGGTGGACGTGGAGGTGGTGGAGGTCGTGCTCGTCTTGGAGGTCGTGCTCGCGGTCGTGCTGGTGGACGTGGAGGACGTGCTCGTGGTCGAAGTGGTGGACGTGGTAGAGGTGGAGGTCGAGCTCGTCGTAGTGGTCTTGCTCGTGGTCGACGTGGTGGACGTGGTCGACGTGGTGGACGTCGACGTGGTGGAGGTCGTGCTCGACTTGGAGGTCGTGCTCGAGGTCGACGTGCTCGACTTGGAGGTCGTGCTCGAGGTCGACGTGGTGGACGTGCTCGTGGTCGAAGTGGTGGACGTGGAGGAGGTGGAGGTCGTGCTCGACTTGGAGGTCGTGCTCGAGGTCGAAGTGCTCGACGTGGAGGTCGTGCTCGAGGTCGACGTGCTGGACGTGGAGGTGGTGGAGCTCGTGCTCGTCGTGGAGGTCGTGCTCGTGGTCGAAGTGCTCGACGTGGAAGTCGTGCTCGAGGTCGAAGAGGTGGACGTGGTGGACGTGGAGCTCGTGCTCGTCGTGGAGGACGTGCTCGTGGTCGACGTGCTCGACGTGGTGGACGTGCTCGTGGTCGACATGCTCGTGGTCGACGTGCTCGTGGAGGTCGTGCTCGTCGAGCTGGTCGTAGAGGACGTGGAGGTCGTCGAGATCGAAGTGGTGGACAAGGTGGACGTGGAGGTCGTCGAGGTCGAAGTGCTGGACGTGGTGGACGAGGAGCTCGTGGAGCTCGTCGTGCTGGTCGAGGAGGTCGAAGTCGTCAGAATCGAGGTGGTGGGGATCGTCGTGGAGGTGGTGGCGAAAGAAACGACGTTCAGCGGGTCGCCAGACCGGGACATGAGCAGCCCGTAGGTTTGATTGGCCAGGTAATATCCCCCTTTGCCACCGAGCAGGGAGGGTGACCCGGTGGACGCCAGATAACTGAACTGCCATCCCACGGCGGGTTCTTGAACAGCTGGATTACCGTTGGGGGGGTAGGTGATTTGGGAGAAAAGATAGCGGGCTGAGGCATCGACATTCCGGGATAGCACGGTGTAATTGTCGGAGTTGGCAGTGTTTTCAATCCAGTGTAGTTCGGTGACGGGGTTGGAGCCCGGATCCGTGGTTTCGTAGGCACGCTTGCGCTGAATGGTGACGATAAAGCCCGCCATCACATCCAACTGAGTCCCTGTGGTCAGGTTCGCGATGTTGTCGGTCAGGGTCAAAGTCACATCGCCAGCGGTATTGGGTGTGCGCGGATCGCTAACCGCTGCAATCGGTCCCCCACCACCCACACTCAGGTTCGGGGAATCCAGCATCAGGTAATCGCCGGGGTGCGGCTGAAGCGCGGCCGGACAATGGAGGGTGATCGTATTGCTCGTCTTCGACGTCTGGTCCACGACGTTGGCGAATGGACCGATGACAACACGATATTCCAGCCGCGAGTAATGCGGAGGATTATCGGAATTCGCCCCAACAAACGAGGGATTGGTTGTGGGATAGTTGCTGGATACCACCGCGGTCGAAATCTCCCGGTTCAAGTGCTCCTGAAACTTCCGCGTGTTGGTTACCGCCTCATCCGCCAGCATATTCTTGCGGATGATCCTTTCCGTCATCACGAAGATTGCCGCGATGGCGGCCAGCACGATCAGCCCGATGGTGAGCGACGTGATCACCTCCAGCAAGCTGAAGGCCTTGCGGCGCGCCGCCTGAGGTGGAGGGCGTTTCGGACTTTTCATTGGGCGGATCGGGCCACGGTCAACGTCTGGGTGCGAACGCGATTACCGAGAGTATAGGTGATGGTGAATTGGGCCGTGAGCATGCGTCCGGCCGCCGTGTAGACGGTGCCGGACCGCAGCGATCCGGTCGATGATGTCGGTGGAAACGTATCGTCGAGATCGCGCACGGTTTCCGTGACCATGGCGATGACCGTGTTGCCGCCGGCACCGACCAGCGTCACCGGCAAACCTTGAGCGGTACCGGTGGTGGTGTTGCCGGCTTGATCGGTCCAGGACAGGCCGACGCCGGTGGGAACAGTGTAAATTTGGAAAAAAGGCCGGATGGTGACCACGTTACCGGGTTGAACTAGGTCGGTCGTTTCCAGCCGGAGGAACTGGTCGCCGAAAGATTCCAGAACCGCCCGGGCGTTGTCGCGGAGCCGGGCCGACCCCACCAACTGGTAGGACTGAATCAGCGTCGTGTAAATCCCGATGGTCACCACGGTGAACACGGACATCGCCACGAGAACCTCCAGCAGGGTAAAGCCCCGAACAAGGCTGAACCACGCATGGTCGCGTCGGGACTGTGTCCCCATGGTTGGAGGTTGGAACGGCAGGGGCGTTCCTCGCAATGAAATCATAGGTGAAAAATAACGGCGTCGATAGAGGCAGGCGATTTGAAAATTGGCCCTGTCGGCTACGTCCATTCGGCCCTATTGGGGCAAACCGTCAATCATGTTTAGGAGCGGAGATGGCGGGACTCCTGGACGAACACCGCGGCGGCTTGGGAGCGGCGGGTCACGTTCAGCTTGGCAAAGATGTTGGCGAGGTAGTTTTTCACCGTTTTTTCACTCAGGCCGAGCTGAACGCCCGCTTCCTTGTTGGTGAGGCCCGCGGCGATCTGCGCGAGCACCCGGCACTCCTGCGGCGAGAGGATGGCGAGCCGGTCGGCCGGCGCCGGCTCCTGGCCGCGTTTCATCAGGTTGAGCACCTGGTCGGCCAGCGAGGGATCGAGCACCGAGTGGCCGGCCGCGACGCGCGTGATGGCGGCGACGAGCGAGGCGCCGTCGTTTTCCTTGAGCAGATAACCGTGCGCCCCGACGGCAATCGCCTCGTGGACGTTTCGTTCATCGGTGGCCGACGTGAGGATGAGCACCCGCGTCCCCGGCCGCCGGGCCAGGATGTCGCGGCAGGCGGAAAGTCCCGGCTGGTCGGGCAGGCGCAGGTCGAGCAGGACCACGTCGGGTTTGTGCTGCAGGACCGCCGCCAGACCTGCCGCCGCCGTGCCGGCTTCGCCGACGATGGTGACTTCGTCATGCTCCTCCAGCACGGCGCGCAGCCCGGCGCGGATGAGCGGACTGTCGTCGACAATCAACAACCGGACCGGATGCGCAGCAGCAGGAGCGCTCATGACGCGGAAGTAACCGGCAGCGTCAGCAAAACGCGAGTTCCTTTTCCCGGCGAGGAAACCACGTTCACGGCGCCGCCCAGCGCCGCGGCCCGCGCCTGCATGTTGCCCAGGCCATGACCGTGACCGCCGAAGGCGGCGGGGTCGAAGCCGGTGCCATCGTCCTGGACGGCGAACAGCACGGTGCCTTCCCCGCGCCGGGCGTGGACGGTGATCGTGCGGGCCCGGCCATGCCGCAGGCTGTTGGTGATGGCCTCACGGAGAATGTTCACGACTTCCGTGGCTCGTTCCGGCGCGATGAGCGCGGTCGCCTCCGCGTCCAGATTTCGCACCAGGCGCACCCCCTCGGCGAACGGCTGGGCGGCGAGCATGGAGTCAAGCGCCTCAAGCAACGGCTGGCGGTGCACCGTCTCGGGTTCCAGCTCCTTGATGTAGGAGCGGACCTCGTGGTTGAGGCGGCGCAGTTCCGTGATGCATTGGTCGAGGCGCGGCGCCGTTTCGTCGGGGCTGCCGGCCAGCTTGGCGCGCAGGCCCTCGAGCTTCAGGCTGACGGCGTAGAGAGTCTGGCAGATGCTGTCGTGAAGGTCGCGCCCGAGCTGGATGCGTTCCTCGAGCGACTTACCCAGCAGCGCACGGCTGAGTTGCAAATCCTCCTCGGCCCGGTGGCGCGCCCCGGATTCCTGTTCGAGCGCCTCGCCGCGAGCCACGGAAATTTTGGCGAAATGCTCCAGGCCGGCCATATCGGCGCGGGCCGTGATCCAGGGTTGGCGGGTGCCACTTTCGCCCAGGGACCGGCGGGGCAGGGTCAGCAAGGCCGATACCAGCAGGAGCAGCAGGGCCAGCAGGATGATGGCGACCAGCATCCGTTCATGCAGGACGGCCAGCCGGCTGGCCGCTGGCGCGGCAAAAATCACCCGGACCGTGAACGCGTGTTCGCCCGGCAGCCGGTAATCGAACCCCAGCAGGCCCGCCCCGAGGGATTCCAAGGGCGGCGGCACGGCGTCGCCATGGAGCGTCATCGTTCCGCCCATCAGATCGCCAAGGAGGCGCTGGAAGTCTGCGTCCCACGTCTCCGGTGGCTGGTGGATGCGTTCCAACGCCTTGGCGAACTGCGCGCGTTTGGCAGTGACGACATCAGCTTGCAGGCGTCTCGCCTCGCGCTGCAGCCAGGCCTGCGCCGCCAGCGCCGCCGTGAGAAACACCAGCAGCAGAATGAGCGTGAAGCCGAGATGACGGGTAAGGGGCTGCATGGGGGGATGCGGGCCCCCATACTGGGCGGCAATTGCCCGGCGTCAAAACCTTCGACATTTGCCCACCGCCCACTAACTTTTTTTACCTTTTTATGAAGTCGTTCTACCTCACCACCGCCATCGACTACGTCAACGGGTCGCCGCACCTGGGTCATGCCTACGAAAAGGTGCTGACGGACGTGATTGCCCGATTCCGGCGGCTGATGGGCGACCGGGTGTTTTTTCTCACCGGCGCCGACGAACACGGCCAGAAGGTGCAGATCAGCGCCCACAAGCGCGGCATCCCCGCGCAGCAGTTTGTTGACGACATGGCGGCCGAGTTTCGCGCGCTCTACGACCGGCTGAACGTCTCGTATGATGATTACATCCGTACCACGGAGGAACGGCACCAGCGCGTGGTCCGGGAGATCCTGCAGCGCCTCTACGACAAGGGCGAAATCTACCGGGCGGAGTATCGCGGATTTTACAGCACGCGGCAGGAGCAGTTTCTGCTGGAGAAGGACCGCCTGCCCGACGGCACATGGCCGGAGATCTACGGCGAGGTGGCGGAGATCGTGGAGCCGAACTATTTCTTCAAGCTCCGCGCCTATCAGGACTGGCTGGTCGGCCACCTGCAGACGCATGAGGATTTCATCTTTCCGCGTTTCCGCCAGAAACAGGTGTTGGAGTTTTTGAAGGAGCCGCTCAACGACCTCTGCATCTCGCGCCCGCGGGAGCGGCTGGAGTGGGGCATCCCCCTGCCGTTCGACGAGGCTTTTGTCACCTACGTGTGGTTCGATGCGCTCGTGAACTATGTCTCGGGGGTCTGGGGCGAGGGCGCGCCGCGGACCGAATTCTGGCCGGCGGATTTCCACGTGATCGGCAAGGACATTCTCGTCCCCCCCCACGCCGTCTACTGGCCGATCATGCTGCACGCCGCCGGCATTGAGCTGCCCAAAGCGCTTCTGGTGCACGGCTGGTGGCTCCTCAAGGGCGGCCAGAAGATGTCGAAGAGCACGGGCGAGGTCGTGAATCCGCTCGATCTCATCGACCGCTTCGGCGTGGACGCCTTCCGCTACTTCCTCATTCGCGAGATGAACGTCGGCCAGGACAGCGAGTTTTCGTTCGAGCTGTTCCTCAGCCGCTACAACAGCGACCTGGCCAACGACCTCGGCAATCTTGTCAACCGCACGCTCAACATGACGGGGCGCTACGCCGGCGGCGTCGTGCCCGCGGCCGGGGTGGTGGAGGAACCGGAGCGCGAGCTGCAGGCGCTTTGGAACCACACGCGCGACGAGGCCGTGCAGCTCTGCGAGGGTTTCCAGTTCCATCTGGCGCTCGATCGCACGTTCACCTTTATCAAGGCGATCAACGCCTACATTGAAAAACGCGCACCGTGGAAGCTGGGCAAGTCCGCCGCAGCGGCGGACCAGGTGTTGCTGCGCACCGCGCTGGCCACGATGGCCGAGGCGCTGCGGCTCGGGGTGGCGCTGCTCGCGCCGGTGATGCCCGGCACGAGGGAGAAGGTTTATGCCGCCCTTGGGGGCCAGCCGGGTGCGAAGTGGAGCGACGAGCTTCAATGGGGCGCGAGCCTCACCGGCGCCAAGGTGCAGGCCGGACTTGTGCTTTTTCCGCGACCGCCGGCAGAGAAGCCCGCATAGATCCCGGCTGACAGGCGGCGATCGGCTGTCGGCGACCGGCGTGTATTCTGTTTGGGGGAATGCAGGGCGCAGGCTCGCAGAGGTGTGTCTTCAAACCAGTCCTTGCGAGGAGTCCACCCTTCGAGGGGCGACGACTCATCTGGACGCCGCCGTCGCGGCGGGCTGGATCGCCACGGCCTGTTCTGCTGGCCTGCAGAACAGGCCTCGCGATGACAGCGGGATTTGAAGGCACACCTTAATCCCCAAACGTCAACCCCGGCACGGCGCGCAGATCGCGCAGGTTGTCCAGCACCCGGTCGGTGGCGCGTCGCAGGCGATCGGCGGGGTGGTGGCCCGCCGCCACCAGCACGCAATCAACGCCTAGTTCGCGGGCGACCTCCAGATCGTGCAGCGTGTCGCCGATCAGCAGGATGTCGCCGGCGGGAATGCCGAGTTCTGCGACCCAGGCGCGTCCGAGTTCCGTCTTGCTGTGTGCGTAGATGTTGTCGAGGCCCGTCAGACGGACGAAGTACGGCGTCAGGCCGAAATGGGCGACGATCTCGCGCAACGTTTCTCCGCGGTAGGCAGACAGGACCGACTGGGTCACGCCCGTCCGCTCGATGCCGGCGAGCACCTCCCGGGCGAGGGGATAGAGGTGGCTCTCCCAGCGGCGCGAATCGTAGCCGGCGATGAATTCGATGCTCAGCTGCTCGAAACTGTCCCGTGAGAAATCGAAGCCGAGGCGGGCGTAGTACGCGCTCACCGGGAAATCGAACACCGCGTGGTAGCGGGGGCGGTCCATCAACGGCAGCCCGCGGCGGCGGAGGAGGCCGTTCATGATGTCGATGCACAGCTCGACGTCATCGAGCAGGGTGCCGTTCCAGTCCCAGATCACGTGCCGGTAGGGGGTGCGCTGCATGCAGCACGCACTCTGCCGGCGGGCCGGTGCGGGCGACAACACCTTTCCGGGCCGGCGGAGCGCGGCCGGGACGGCCGGGCGCTCCCGCGTTCCGAAGTTGCCAACGGATGCAATCCGGCGGACGAATAGGATCGTCCTGTCCGCCTGTGATCACGCTCCCGCTCGACCCGGCCGCCAACGCAACCCCCGACGCCTTGATGGCGTTTCTGGAGGGCTGCCGCGCCGCCGCGGCCGCCGACGGACGTCCGCGGCTCGTGAGCATTTCGCTCGAGGTCGAGCCGCTCGATCCGCTCGCCGTGCTCGAGTCGATCTTCGAGCCGGCGGAACTGCATTTCTATGCCGAGCGTCCGGGGCAGGGCTGGGCGGTGGCCGGCGCGGAGGCGGTGGTGACGTTTGCGGCGCACGGCCCGGAGCGGTTTGCGGCCTGTCAGCAGTTCATCGACGATGTGCTCGGGCGCACCATCGCGGTGGGCGAGGTGGCTCGGCCGTTCGGCGGGCCGCATTTTCTGGGTGCCTTCACGTTTTTCGACGAGGTGGAGGCGGGCGAGCCGTTTTTCCCGGTGCGGCTTTTTGTGCCGCGCTGGCAGGTGGCGCGCACGCCGGAGCGCACCGTCGCCGTGGCCAATCTCGTCGTCGAACCGGCCGCCGATCTCGACGCCCTCACGACCAAGGTCTGGCGCGCCCACGGCAAATTCCGCGCGTTTGACTATTCGGCGCCGGACTTCTCCGGGCGGGCGGCAGAGGTTGAATCCGGCGCCGTGGCGGTGCAGGAAGCCGGCGGCGAGAATTTCTTCCGCCGGTCGGTCGCCCGCGCGGTGAAAATGATCGCGGAAGGCAGGTTCAACAAGATTGTCCTCGCCCGCTGCAAGGAGCTGACGGCGGCGGGCCGCCTGCATCCCTTGAAGGTCCTCAACGGCCTGCGGCAGCGTTTTCCCGACTGTTACGCCTTCTCGTTTGCGAACGGGTGCGGCCAGAGCTTTATCGGGGCGAGTCCGGAGCGGTTGCTGCGGGTGGAGGAGGGGAGGCTGTTCACTGAGGCGCTGGCCGGTTCGGCCCCGCGCGGTCGCACCGCCCGCGAGGACGCCGCCTTGGGCGAGGCGTTGCTGCGCGGCGACAAGGACCGGCGCGAGCAACGGATGGTGCTGGAATCGATCATCCGGCGGCTGGCGCCGCTCGGTCTCAAGCCGGAGCATCCGGACAAGCCGGCCTTGCTGCGCCTAGCCAACGTGCAGCATCTGCAAACGCCGGTACACGCGGCGCTGCCGGCCGGCGTGCGGCTGCTCGACGTCCTGGCGCGGTTGCATCCGACGCCGGCGGTGGGGGGATCGCCGCGCGAGGCCGCCTGCGCGCACATCCGGCGGCTGGAGGCCTTCCCTCGCGGCCTCTACGCCGGACCGGTCGGATGGATTGATCATCAGGGCGGAGGCGAGTTTTTCGTTGGGATCCGCTCGGCGCTTATCGACGGGGCGCGGGCCCGGGTTTATGCCGGCGGCGGCATCGTGGCCGGCTCGGAACCGGAAAAAGAGTTCGCCGAGACCGAGCTGAAGTTCCAAGCGCTGCTCGACGCACTGCTCGGCTAGCGGCTTCGCGCCTCGCAGCCTGCCGTCCGAGGCGTGCTGCAAAGTTGTATGGAGTTCTCCCAGAGCGATCGATCTCGCTCCATCCTCAGCCTGGGATGTAACATAATACGTTACAAAAATGACCGTGCTTCCGGTTGATTGGCTGAAGAAATTTGTAACGTAATACGTTACAAATGTCACTGGACCTGCAGGCCGGATCGGACCTTCCATTCACAGCGGCCGGCCGACGGGAATCATCGCCAAGGGCTGCTCTTCCAGCGGCAGATTGAGGAGTTTCTGGAGCGCCGCGTCGTCAAACGCGCCCACGATCGTGGTGCCCAGCTTCAATGCGACAGCCTGGAGGCACAAATTCTCGCCCGCGTGGCCCGCCTCCATGTGCACGTAGCGCTGCCCGCGCGGGCCGTACTTTCGGGTGGTGCGTTCGTAGACCGCCGCAATGACCACGACCAGCGGGGCTTCCTGGATCCAGCTCTGCCCCAGCGCCACTGCGGCCACTCCGGCACGCTTGTCGCCGTCGGCCACGAGCGCCAAGGTGTGATTCTGCGGTCGATATCGATAAACGCCCGGCGCGAGATTTTCCACTTTTCCGACCACGGCATACACCTCCAGCGGATAAAGCGCGCCGGCCGAGGGGGCGGTCCGCCCGCCATCGGGACGGTTGACGCCCTGCGCCGCCCACAGCAGCTGCGCGACGTCCGCGAGTGGCAGCGGCTCGTTGCGAAACTCCCGAACGGACCGGCGTTCGCTTAGAGCGGTTTCCACTGGCAGGCGTCCATCACGGACTGGCGCAGGCAGCGTGAGGGTCGGTGGCGGCACGGCGTTGCTCCGGACTGCCACTACAACGGCGAAGGCCAGCAGCGACAATCGTCTTTTCGCGATCATATTCCTTCCTCCTTTCCTTCAGAGCACATTCTGCCGGCGGAACCCCGTCCCGCGTTCGTCGAGCCGAAGCAAGCCGGCGGCGCGCGCATCTTCTGACGCGACGCGGAATTCCTCGACGGTGATGCGCCGGCGGACGTCGGCGTAAAGTGCCGATGATCCGGCCTGCACCACGGCACCCTCGGGGTGGTACTGGTCCATCACGTTCACATAAGTGTCCGGGGAAAGTTCTGTGGCGAGCCACCGGGCGATCTCCCGCGTGCCGGCGAGTCCATGGGGCATCACCAGATGCCGCACGAGCACACCCCGGCGGGCCAGGCCGTCGGCGTCGAGTTGCAGCGTGCCGACCTGGCGATGCATCTCCTTGATCGCCAGCCGGACCCTTTCAGGATAATCTCGGGCCGTTACCAGCCGGGAGGCGGTCTCCGGATCCCAGAATTTGAAGTCGGGCATATAGATGTCCACCACGCCGTCGAGCAGGTGCAACGTGTCGAGCGCATCGTAGCCGCCCGTGTTGTAAACAATGGGTAGTCGCAGGCCTTGTTCGGCGGCGATAGCCAGGGCCTCCAGCAACTGAGGTACGACGTGCGTCGGGGTGACCCAGTTGATGTTGTGACAGCCGCGGGACTGCAATTCGAGCATCATTCCGGCGAGGCGCTCGGGAGTGACCATCTCGCCGGCGCACTCATGACTGGTCTCCCAGTT
>Ga0187873_1003819_pt1 | contig 10668 bp, 8 predicted proteins | sample June2016WEW_16_1_2_FD_133012 | JGI IMG/M metagenome (GOLD analysis project Ga0187873, IMG submission 133012) | Peatland microbial communities from SPRUCE experiment site at the Marcell Experimental Forest, Minnesota, USA - June2016WEW_16_100 | ecosystem: Environmental > Terrestrial > Soil >... | reverse complement strand
GCCTCGACCAGGGCCCGCCCCTCCATGCGTGGCTTGCCCCACCTAGCCAGGACGAGGAAAAGGCGGGCAACCTCTCCGACATGTTCGATGGCCTCAAGGGCTTCCAACATGCCGGGCAGCCTCCTTCTGGAGTTCCTTTTCCAGCTCTCGGAAGATGTCCTCCAACTCCTCTTCCTGCTCAAGGAGCCAGTCGGCGTCAAGTCCTGCGACGACCTTGGCGGGATCCCCGAGCACCTCGTACAGGGTGCCCTGCCGCGATGCGAGCCTGGCGTCGATGACCCGCTCGATTGCTGTGTCGATCAATGGCAGGTAGTAAGTGATTCTGTCCGTTTTTTTCAGGCCGACGCGGTGGATGCGATCGAGCGACTGAAGAAACTGGCCGCAGTTGAAGCTGCGTTCAAGATAGATGGCGTCGTGGCAAACCGTGTGGAGCGATATGGACTCGGCGCAAGCCGCAGGGTTGGCGAGGAGCACGCGGACCGGGCTTCCCGGTTCTTTGAACTCCTTGATGATGCGCTCGCGGCTGGGGAAGGTGTCGTCCTCGTCCTCCATGTAGGCCGGGACCTCGCCGTAGATCATTTCCGCCCCCAGGGCGGCAAGGTGTCGCTTGAGAATGCGTAGATTACCTATGAACGTCGCCCAGATCAGGACCTTCTTCCCGGCACCGACGAGGTTCGTTGCCTTCTGGATCACGTAGGCAATTTTGGCCGGGATTTCGGTTTTGCCATAGGTAGCGATGGCCTTCTCCAGAATGGGGTTGTCCCGCGTGGCATCGTCCACGTCTGCAAAGTCCTGGAGTGCCGTGGTCAATAGCATTGGATTGCTCGATGCCTGCATGAGGCGGAGGACACGTGCTCTGCGCCAGCGTTTGATTAGCTCCAGGTCGCGTGCGGCCGGCTTGAGGGACTTAATCTGGGCGAGAGTCTTCGCCTCCAACAATCGGATTATAGTGCGCTGCCGCTGCGGGATTTCCAAGTATGGGATTCTGTGGGACTCCGTGTGGGTCTTTGGGAGGCCGAGGTCCTGCTTTGACGTGCGGACGAAAAAAGGCTGAATCAGGCTTCTGACCCTGGAGGGTGCCGAGAGCGAAGATGTGACCTTCTCAAAGGCGCTTTTGCTGCCGGCGAGGGCCTGGCTGGGCCAGAGGAAGGTGAACTGGGTCCACAGATCCCGGAGGGACCTTGGGGCTGGGGTGCCGCTAAGAATCATCCTGTGCTTTGCAAACGGGGCGAACTCGAGGATGGCGGTTGCCCAGGCGCCGTTCATGTTCTTGACGTAGTGGGACTCGTCAAGGACCAGCAGGCTTTCGGTGGCTTTGAGCGCCCGAACGAAATTGTCCTTTTCACGGTAGGCCATTTGGTAGGTGCATAGTACAATGTCGGAGGCGGCGACGCGGTTGAGCCAGTCGTGGCGCTCAGTCTTGGAACCAATCAGACGCAAGGCGGAGGGTTGTCGGCCGAACACCTCCCTGAACTCGTCCGTCCATGGGCTGAAGCAACTTGCGGGCCCGATGACGAGGAGCTTTTGGACCCTGCCGTCGGCGACCATGGCAGCAAAGGTGGCGAGCGCGACGGTTGTTTTTCCGCTGCCCGGTACGGAGAAATTGGCAGGGTTGAGGCTTGTCAGCCCGTGATGGATGGCCCGCATTTGGTGGGCGAGGAGGGGCCGCGTGATGCCAAGGGCCGCGGGGCTTGGGAACGGAATGGGCTTAATCTTTCCGGTGCGTATGCGTTGAATTTGCCGGGCCTCCTGTTGCATGGCCTTGAGGGAGGCTTCGAGGGCCGGCTCCATATTGGTCTCGAAGCCGGCCGCCGTGACGGCCTCAACGAGGTAATGCAGGACGCTGGCCGGTTCGCCGTCGTCGCTCACGAGGATCGAGGTGGACCTGATGGCCCGAGTGGTGAGGCCGAAGGTTAAATCCAGGCCGTGGGTGGAGAGGTCGAAGGCGGGTTCCGCGGAAAAATCGACCTCTATGACGCCGGCGCGCGGCTGGGAGAGCTTGACCATTTAACCTCTCTTGGATTTGAGCTGTGCTTGGCAGGTCTTGGCTAACTTGATTACCTCGCCAAGTGCCCGGTTGACGGCTTGGAGAGTAGCATCCCTCTCAGGGTGCTTGGGAAGTCTTTGCTTGAGGCTCTCCTGAAGCGCTTCGAGGTTGCTCTTGGCGCTGTCGGCGAGCTTCATCGGCTCGTTGATCTTTTTCAGAATTTCCCTCTGGTCGAGGAATCTCTCTGCCTTGTCTCTTATTTTCTTAATTAGAGGAGACTTGGCAGACCCGCTGTCCTTGAGTGCTGATTTGACATCGCTTGCCGTTAGGTCACCGTCGAGCAGGTCTTTCACAATCTTCTCATTAATGTGCTCGACAGATTTTTCCTTCTTCGGCAACGCAATGGCGGTGCGGACCTGGCGCATTTGCCAGTTGTCCATAATCTTCTCTTTGATGGACAGGAATAGGGTGCCTTTGAGATTGCCGAACTCCTTCCTGCTCATGCTGGTTTCGGTCGCGGCCTCCAGCGTGTTGACCGCCTCTACGAAACGCTCGGTCAAGCCGGCGACCTCGTTGTACGCGTCTTTCTTGCCGAGGCAGAGCAGGTATTCGTCAATCAGGTTGATTTCTTTGATGGTCTGTGCGATCTCCTTCTCGGTCGTGCCATAGAGGGCGTTAGCAATCTGGCGGATGCCGGCGGCGTCTTCGCCGAAGATCCTCAAGCCTTCTTTAATCTTAAGAATTTTGTTGATCGAGCTGTAGTCGTGTTTTTCGTCCTTGCCGAGTTGGATGCCGGCTTCTATGCGCCAGCGGTCTTCGTCGCTGACGTCCGGTGGGAGAATGACGCCTTCGAAGTACTGGTATGGGGTGGCGTTTTTCTCGGAATCAGCCAAACTGAGAAGGACCGAGAGGCGCCTGTTTCCATCGATGACACCGCCGTCGGCAATAACGACCCCGGGGGTGAGCTGGCTTTTGCCTCTGATGTCTTCTCGCAGGCGCTCCCATGGCTCGCGGTCTTCCTGGGTGCCGGGGTACTCGGCACGTAGCATCCTGCTGATTTCGTCCCGCCACTTCTTGACGCGAGGATCTATTTCTTCGCCGGGGTGGTCAGCTCTTAGCTGGATCATCTTGTCGGCGTAGCGACCATTTTGAATATTGAAATGGAGGTACTTGGTGGGGATGCGAAACACCTCCAGTTCGTGTTTCTCTCCGTTGTACCAGATCAGGTGCTTCCGAGCGGTCTTCTCGGAGTATTCCTCGATGTTAATTGGTGCGGCTGCGCCTTGCCCTCGTGGTTTGTTTTTCGCTCTCTTCATAATCTCTCAGGTGCTTGCTGGTGCGGAGAAAAATGGGCTGGGCGGCTGTCCTCCAAGCCTCGAAGGTCCGGAGGCCGCGCTTTGGAGCCAAGCGATTGCAGAGTTCCTTGGCTTGGAGGGCGAATGCCATACTCCGGGCGTCGGCGTTGCTGAAGTCGAGGTCGGAAGTCTTGAGCGCCTCTCGCCAAAGCCAAAGTTTCTCAAAGTCCGGATCGAGGTGGGAAGGCGGGCGATCAACAGCGAGACGCTTTTGTTTCCTGCGGGCCGGGCGGCAGCAGAAGACGGCATCCCACTTGAGACTGCCCTCGTAGCTGTGGAACCGGCTCTGCCCTTCCGAGCGGACGGGAAACACTGCAGTGACCGCAAAATTCGCCCGGGCGAGCGCATAGGCGAGCGCAATCCATGCCTGGACCTGGTTATGGCTGTAGGAGAGGACCATCATCCCGCCGGGGGTGAGGACACGCTTGCATTCTACAAAGACAGAGGACAGGCCATCGGCGAACGCCGTGAGTTGTTCCGCCGGAGAAGTCGAGTTTTTTCCGCCGTAGAGGGATTCAGCCATCGGCGCGTGTTGCGACTCGCTATACCGCGGCAGGTTCAAGCGCCTTAGCCAGACGTGGTAGAAGTCAGATAGTTCGGAGTAGGCAAGGTTGTTGTAATAGGGGGGGTCCGTGAGTACCAGGTGGACTGAACCGGAAGGTATAATCGGCAGGTCGGCGGAGGACTGGTTGAGGATGAGGGCAGACGGGTTGGTGCGACGTGCGGTATCGGCGTTGGCCTTGGGGCCCAGCATGTAGGGGTTGATGGTCTCTCCGGTGAAGACGCGCTGCGGGTCGACGCGGTCCGGTTCGTGTCTGTTCTCGTACGGCTTGGCGGCGTACTCCTTGCCGCGGAGCAGCTTGGCGAAGCATTTGCTGAAGCTGCCTCTACCCATTTGTATGCCCCAAACGTTGTTTTCGACAGGCCGGGTGACTTTGCTGTAAGCGTGAAGGCCGAAGAGTGGGGTCAGTTTGTCGTAATCGAACGCGTAATAGCAGAGCATGTTGTTCGACGCGAGGCAGTCGGAGAATGCCATAGCCACGAACTCGCGGCAGTCGGCGTCGGCTATGTCTTTGATGGCCTTACCGATCGTAGAGAGGCACAGCAGTTGGCGCGCGTTAAAAAGCTGGCGGTACTTGGAGAGGCCGTAACTTAGGGGCCGGCGGTCGGTTCTGTGGTTAGGAGGTATTGCCTCGGGCGGAACGATCTCATCTGCAACGGCAGTGGCCTGCCGCTGGGCTTTGGCCAGCTGGAAAAGCCGGAGGTCGGCGGCGTCTGCCCTCTTGAAGACCTTCTCGTCGGTGCCATCGACGAGAACTTGGAGCGCGAAAAGGTGGTACGAGGGCGGGTTCTGATCCGAGTAGAGCTCGATAAGTTTCTGGTTTGGTTTGAAACCAGGGGCGTTGAGCCGACCGTCACTAACCACGCCGTGGCGGATGATGGTGCGGTGGCCGCATTCGGCGCAGGTAAAATTGGCGCGACGGAGAGGCAGTACTTGGATGGCGTGACAGGATGAGCAGAAAACCGTTTGGCGTCTATTCCTCTGGTCGCGGTGTAGCTGGTAGTGCGGGTGAGCGAAGACTTTTCGACGGGTTTCTGGTGAGGCGACCTCCTCAACCCAAAACGCGTAGACGATTGCTCCTGACCTGCCGTCCGGGAGTGTTGTCCGGTACCACTTGAGGCAGGCCTCCTTGGCAGCTGCTTCAACCTCAGTGAACGCCGCCCGGAGGCGCCTCTCGTCTATCGGCTGCAGCTCTTTCTCAGTGACGAACGCGGCAACTGGATCGATGTCGTTTCCGATGACTGATGCGCCGCACTTCGATGCTTCGACGAGCGAGGTCCCGCCGCCTACGAAGGGGTCCAAAACCTTAATGCCGGTGAGGTCGTGCTTTTCAAAGAAAGCTCCATTTTGGAGCCAAGCGCTCCGGCGCGAAGAGTGTGTTGCGCCAAGGAGAAGGAGCCGGAATACGGAGCCAAGCCGGCGTGCCCACCATTTATGCATGGTGTAGATGGGCTTTTTGCTGTTACCCTCCTTGAGCGCCAAGGTGCTGGCGAGGATCATCGGCGGGTCGTGCTCGAGAATGGTTTTTTCCGGGATCATGTGCTTGTGCGGGCGACACTTCTCCGCACGGTAGGGCACCCAAAATAGGGGACAGGGCCAGGAGCCGATGGCGAAGACGACGGCTTGGCCCTCCGCCGAGGAGGACGGGCCTTACGCTGCTGCCACTCAAGGTGGTACATAGGGACTCATATCCAAGCGCGTACGACCGCCTGCGCCTGCGCAGAAGTTTTACGCTGATGCGCCGTTAACTGCAATGCAAATGCGTGGGACGTTCTGTTTTGCTTCGCTCCTTCGTCGCGTTGGTCGGAATCGACTCCGACCGGCTTGGTCCATCCGAACACAGCGGGGTCAGAACGAAGTTTCTCCACAATTGGTGAAAGGATCGGGCTCCTTGCGCCGGAAGCGGGTCTGCATCTTGCGGTCAGCCACGTGGCGCGGAGCTTCGGAGCGAAGGGCCTTGAAGGAGAAAGTGCTGTCGGCGCGCACGTGGCAGCCTTTCTCGACGACGCAAAGATCAAAAAAGAGCCAATGCAGCCAACACAGCCAATGGAGCATTTGCTTTCCCGCCCCAGTCATGCGAAAACTCTTGCCCAGGAACGCGACACAATCCGTGAAGACTGAACGTTCAAGATCCGATGGTTCGAGGCTCAGAGATCTCCCCGCGCCTCGCGCTCCCCTCTGCCGTCTCCACATTTCAGCAGTTTTAAGCAATTCTAACCAATTATAACCTCCCGCCCCGCCGCGCGTGTCCCGCCTCTCTCATTTGCCCCGCCATCCGCGCCCCCCGCACCGCCGCCATCCTCCCTCTCCATATTGCAAACTTATGAAAACATGTGCAAGAAGTTCAACAGGAGCAAACAGAGGAAACGGAGACCGGAGAGAAGACCTCTGTTCTCTCCGTTTCCTCCTGTTCAATTTGCCGGGAGCATTGGTCCTGTTCGCTCGCAGGCTGCTAACATTTTCTTCTCTGCTTCCATTTTTGCGTCTCTTGCGCTTTTTCGCGGCTATTTCTTCTCTGCGTTCTTGGCGTCTCTGCGTTTCATTGCGTCTCCGACCCGCCCGCCGGCCCCCAACCAGGATGAAGCATCCCCGCGGTTTGACCGTCCAAGCTACGAGAGCCGGCTTCCGCCGAGATGTCTCGAGCCGGCCATTTTGGAGTGCGGTGGCAAGCGAAGCGCGACACCGCTTTGGCTCGGGCGGCGGGTGGCGTTCCTGGACGTGCCGGGCGGCCGAAATCCCGAACCGTCCGGGCGCTTCGCTCTGCCGGCGCGCTCCAGCCCCGGCTTGTCGGGATGTCAACGGCCCTGCTCGGGACCGCAAACGGTTGATTTTTTCATTGGCCGAGAGCCGCTGGAATTGGCTAAACTGGGTTTTGGATTGGATTCATGAGCGATGGTTTGATGATAGAAGTCGCCAACCTGACGAAGCGATACGCCGGACATAGGGCGGTATCGAACATTTCGTTCACGGTCGGCCACGGCGAGATCGTCGGGCTCCTTGGCCCCAACGGGGCCGGCAAGAGCACCACGATGCGCATCCTGGCCTGCTACCTGCCCGCCACCTCCGGCACCGTCCGCGTGGCCGGGCTCGACGTGTTCAAGCGCTCCGACGAAGTCCGGCGCCGCATCGGCTACATGCCTGAAAACAACCCTCTGCACCCCGATTTGCGGGTCCGGGAATACCTCCGGTTCCGCGCCCGGCTCAAAGGGCTGAACTGCGCCAACTCCCGCCGCCGCGTCGACATCGTCATGGAACAGTGCGGTCTGGCCGAAGTCAGCCGCCGCATCATCGGCCAACTCTCCAAGGGCTATCGCCAGCGCGTCGGCCTGGCCGACGCCCTGGTCCATGAGCCCGAATTGATCATCCTGGACGAACCGACCATCGGCCTGGACCCAAACCAGATTCGCTCCGTCCGCCAGTTGATCAAGGGCCTGGCCTGCTCGCACACCGTCCTCATCTCAACCCACATCCTCCCGGAGGCCGAGATGACCTGCAACCGGATGCTCATCATGTACGAAGGCAAGATCCTGGCCGCCGGCACCCCTGAGAATCTCCAGCGGCTCATGAGCCACAACAGCCAGGTCATCGCGGAAATTGCCGCTCCGCCGGATGAGTTGCGCGAATGCTGGACTCAAATGCCCGAAATCGACCAGTTCGATGTCGCCTCCTGCGAGGGCGAGTATTTCCGCTGCGCCCTCACGCCCCGCGATGGCCTGGACTTGCGCCCTTATGTCTATGAGTTGGCGCGCAAGCGCGGTTGGGCGTTGCGGGAGTTGACCCGCAGCCGGCATTCTCTGGAGGACATTTATGTCCAGGTCACCCGGCCGCCAGAGGAGGAGGAAACCTGATGCTGGCCTATTGGACACTCGTGCGCCGCGAACTGGGGGCTTACTTCCTGTCCCTGACCGGCTATGTCATCATCGCTGCCGCGCTGTTCCTGATGGGCTACAGCTTCGTCGTGATGTTGGAAAAACTCCAGCACGAGCGCACCTCCATGCCGGTCACCGAGCTCTTTTACAATACCGAGTACTTCTGGCTGATCCTGCTGCCGACGACCCCCCTGGTTACCATGCGCCTCTTCGCCCAGGAGAAGTTCTCCGGCACCTTCGAGACGCTGATGACCACCCCCGTCAAGGACCTGGAAGTCGTGTTGGCCAAATTCACCGCCGCCCTGATGTTCTACACCGTGATGTGGCTTCCCCTGCTGGGCTGCATGCTCGTCGTGCGCCGTTACACCCACGACCCCTCCGCCCTGGATGCCGGCGTGCTGAGCAGCACCTTCCTGGGCATCCTCCTGCTGGGCGCCATGTTTGTCGCCCTGGGCTGCTTCGCCTCGGCCCTGACCCGCAACCAGGCCGTGGCGGCCATGATCAGCCTGGTCTTCGGCGTGGGCCTCTTCCTCCTGGCCTTCCTGGCCGACCGCTTCACCGATGCGCCCCAGTGGCAGGCCCAAGTCCTGGCCTGCTTCACCCTCTTCGACCAGATGCACGACTTCGCCCGCGGCGTGGTCGACACCCGCGCCGTCGTCCTTTACGCCAGCCTGACCCTCTTTTTCCTGTTCCTGACGCTCCGGGTGGTCGAGAGCCGCCGCTGGAAATGAGGAGGCGACTAACCCATGCCGACGCCACCTGGATCCGAACCCAGCTTCTCGCCGCGCCGCCGGTGGACTATTATCCTCAATGTCACCCTGACCTCCCTCTTCGTCCTGGCGGTGGTGGTCATGGTCAACTACCTGGGCCGCGATTACTTCACTCGCCTCCATTGGGGCGCCCAGGCCAAAACCGAGTTGAGCCCCCTCACAGTCAACTTTCTCCGCTCCCTCACCAACCAGGTTAAAATCACCCTGTTCTATGACAAGAAGTACCCGCTCTACGGCACCGTCGCCAACTTGCTCAACGAATATCACCTGGCCAATCCCAGGATTACCATCCGGGCCGTCGACTACCTCCGTGACCGGGGCCTCGCCCAAACCGTCCGCGAGGATTATCACCTGGCCACCGGCGCCACCAACATCATCATCTTCGATTGCCCGGCGATGGGCCAGCAGCTCTCCTTCGATAGCAACGAATTGACCCGGGGCGTCGAAGAGCTGATCCGCGGGGAAACCGAACTCGTGCTCCTTCGCAGACCCACCGAATTCCTGGGCGAACGGGCTTTCACTTCGGCCATCCTCGCCGTCACCAACCCCAAGAAGTTGATTGCCTATTTCCTCGAAGACCACCGCGGCGAGCACGAAATCCAGGCAGGAGACGACTTCGGCTATCGCACCTTCAAGAGCATCCTCGAGCAAAACTCCATCCGCGCCGAGTCGCTCTCCCTCCTGGGCACCAATACTGTGCCCGCCAACTGCAACCTCCTGGTCATCGCCGGCCCCAAAGAACCTTTTTCGGCCCTCGAGCTCCAAAAAATAGACCAGTACCTCACCCAGGGCGGCCGCCTGCTGGCGCTCTTCAATTCGACCGCGGTCACCCGAAGCGGCCAGATCCCGCCCTGTGGCCTCGAAGGCATCCTCGAGAAATGGGGCGTCGATGTCGGCAACAGCGTTATCCTCGACCCCAAGAATAGTTCCGATGGCAGAGGCATCGACATCCTCGTCTTCAGATTCAACGAGTCCCACCCCGTCGTCAATCCATTGATCTCCTCCGGCCTTCAGATGCTCCAGCCGCGAAAAGTCGGCAGGCTCAGGACGCGCGCCCAAAACGCCGACGCGCCGCGCGCCGACGAGCTGGCTTTCACGGGCAAAGGCTCCTTTACCACCGCCGAACCCGGCCGCCAGCAGTCCTATCCGGTTATGGTGGCCGTCGAGAACACCATCCGCGGCGTAAGCACTGAACGCGGTTCGACCCGCATGCTGGTGGTCGGCGACTCCCTTTTCCTGGCCAACGGCTACATCGGCCTGGCAGCCAACCGTGCCTTCGCCGGCTACGCCGCCAATTGGCTGCTGGACCGCATGCAACTGCTCCAAGGCATCGGCCCAAAGCCCATCGGGCAGTACCGAATCGTGATGACCAAAGCCCAGACCCAGACCACACGCTGGCTCTTGCTTGCGGGCCTGCCCGGAACGGTCCTGTTCCTGGGCGCCCTGGTCTGGCTGCGCCGCCGCAGATGAACAAAAACGAATGAATGCCAGGAACACCTTCTTCTGGCTGGCCCTTGCGGCGGTGCTCTTCATTGCTATCCTGACGCACCAGCGATTTGGCCGGCCTCCCCCCCCCGGCCCCCTCAAGGTCCTGCCCGGCTTCAAAGCCCCAGCCGTGACCAGCATCTCCGTCCAGCTTAAAGGCCAGAAACTGATTCGCGCCGAACGGACCAACGACGCCTGGCGCTTGACCGAGCCGGTCTCCTACCCGGCGCAACCTGCCAGCATCGAGAGCCTGCTGCTCGCCCTCGAGCGATTGACCCCCGCCGCCATCATCACCGCCCACGAGCGCCAAGGCTCGCCCAACAGCGATGAAGAACAGGGCTTCGTCTCACCCCAAGCCAGCCTCTCCATCCAGCAGGACAATTCCCGCATCTTCCAGTTGGAGGTCGGCGCCAGGACCGCTCCCGGCGACCAGTTGTACCTCCAAGTCGTCGGCGTGGCCGGGGTCTATGTCGTGGATGCGGATCTGCTCAAGGAAATCCCCCGCGCCCAGGACGACTGGCGCGACACGGCCCTCGTCGATTTGAAGGGATTGGCCTTCGACCACATCGCCCTGACCAACCGCTTCAATAACCTCAACGACACCAAGGTCATCGAGCTCCAGCACTACCCCGCCAATAAT
>Ga0187873_1003818_pt1 | contig 10671 bp, 8 predicted proteins | sample June2016WEW_16_1_2_FD_133012 | JGI IMG/M metagenome (GOLD analysis project Ga0187873, IMG submission 133012) | Peatland microbial communities from SPRUCE experiment site at the Marcell Experimental Forest, Minnesota, USA - June2016WEW_16_100 | ecosystem: Environmental > Terrestrial > Soil >... | reverse complement strand
GACACAGGTCGGCGTTAGCGATAAAGGCAAAGGTAGGAGGCGTCCTCGTCGGCTTTTACCTTGAATTTTTTATTGGCGGGGACGGTGAATGACTTGCCTGTGCCATAGTCGGCCCATTTTGCGCTATCAGGCAGCAATGCGGAGAGTTTGCCTGTGATGACGGTCATAATTTCGACGGTTGATGTGCCGAACTCGTATTCGCCCGGGGCGATAACGCCGACGGTGGCGGGGCACTGAGCGGTTTTGAAGGCGATAGATTTAACTTTTCCGCCGAAGTATTCATTTGTCTTGAACATTTGCGTCTCCATTTTTTAGCCACAGAGGGCACAGAGGTCACAGAGAAATAAATAAAAACAGTGTAAATCCGTGTCTTTTTCAATTTCATGTTTTTTTCTGCTCACAAAATAATATGCGTCCTGGCGAAAAGAAGCAATGGTTTTTTAGACACGGATTGACACAGACACAAGACGGCAGACACAGAAGGCAAGAGAGAAGGCAGAAGTTGGAGGGCGGGGATTTTGGGGGCATTGCTTGCCAATGAGGAATGATTGTGCTATATTAGTAGCGACCGGGGTGTAGCTCAGTTTGGCTAGAGCGCTTGGTTCGGGACCAAGAGGTCGCTGGTTCAAGTCCAGTCACCCCGATTTTTAACCACAGATTACACAGATTTCCACAGATTTTTAAGATATCCCACATACATTAAATAATGGATTCCTGCTTGCGCAGGAATGACAAATCCCCAATGGGCTAATCCTACAACAGGTCAACTGGGTCGATGTCTATTGTGATTGTAACGGCGGGGCGGACAGGGGGGGAATTGCGGAGGGTTGTGAATAGCCGGTGCAAAATGGCGGGCTGAGGGGCCTGAAGGATTATTTGCATACGATGGAAGGTCTGGATTCGGCTGATGATTGCCTGTATGGGGCCGCGAACCCTGATTTGTAATTTTTCGTCTGCTACGATGCGGTCGATTTTTTCACGCATAAGTTTGGAGGCCAATTCGAGTTTTTCAAAGGTTCTGTCTCGCAGGGTAATCAGGGCCAATCGCCAGAAGGGGGGCAGGTTGCAGGCGTTTCGGTGCGTCAGCTCTTCTTTTACGAAGCCCTCGAAATCGCCTTTGAGGGCGAATTGAATCGCGGGCTGGTTGGTTAAAAAGGTCTGGATGAAGACGATACCTTTTTTGGCGGAACGGCCCGCGCGGCCTGCGACCTGTGAAATCAATTGGAAGGTGCGTTCGTTGGCGCGGAAGTCGGGGAGATACAGTGAGGTGTCCGCGCTGATGATGCCGACGAGGGTTACGTTGGGAAAGTGCAGGCCCTTGGCGAGGATTTGAGTGCCTGCGAGGATGTTGATTTTGCCCTCGCTGAAGTCACGCAGGACGCGGTAGTAGTCGGCGCCTTTCATTGAGTCGCTATCGACGCGGGTGACTTTGGCGTTCGGGAATTTTCGGGCGAGGTCCTCTTCGAGGCGCTGAGAGCCGAGGCCAATCATAGTCATACCTTTGCGGCAGAGGGGACATTTTTCAGGGACGAGGGTTTGTGAGCCGCAGTAGTGGCAGATTGCGAGGCCCGAGTGCATGTGCCTGCCCGTGATTGTGGGGATTGGCGAGATTTGTCTATCGGGTGTTTTGTGGAAGGTGAGGGTTACGTCGCAATTTCGGCAGCGCAGGATGTGCTTGCAGGATGGGCAAAAGATAAAATTGCTGTAGCCGCGGCGATTGAGGAGCAGGATTGCCTGCTCGTTTTTGGCGAGCGTTTCGGTGAGCTGGTTTGTCAACGGTTCGCTCATCAATTGCGAGGCGAAATCCTTCATATCGACGAGCCGCATTTCGGGGAAGGGGAGGTCCATTACGCGTTTTGGTAGGCGGACCATATTGAAAAACGCCCTTTTTGTTTTGCAATTTTGCAGCGTTTCGAGCGAAGGCGTTGCGCTTCCTAAAAGGCAATGTGCATTGCAAAGTTGGGCGCGTTTGATTGCGACGTCTCTGCCGTGGTAGCGGGGAGTGGTGTCCTGTTTGTAACTTGGCTCGTGTTCTTCATCGACGACGATGAGGCCGAGGTTGGCCAGCGGTGCGAAGACGGCGGAGCGTGCGCCGATTACGACGTCGGCCTCGCCCGATTTTATTTTGTGCCATTGGGTATTTCGCTGGGGGGCGGTGAGGCCTGAGTGCATAACCGCGATGCGGTCGAATCTTGCGTTGAAACGCTGGATGGTCTGTGTGGTCAGCGCGATTTCGGGGAGCATTACGATTGCGGTTTTGCCTTTTTTGATTGTTTGTTCGATTGCTTTTATGTAAAGCTCGGTTTTGCCGCTGTCGGTGACGCCGAAGAGGAGCGTGACGCCGAATTTGTCTTCGTTGATTCTGCTGATGATGTTTGCGAGGGCTTTTTGCTGGTCATCGTTGAGGACGACTTTTTCCCGCTTGATAAACAATCCTTCGGGTATAGCGGGCAGAGATTTGAGGACGGTTCGCTGGGCGATTTTGATAATACTTTTTTCGACGAGGTTTTTGACGGGGACATCGGTGCAGCCGACGGCTTTGAGGAGTTCGTCGAGTTCTATTGCCGATTCGATTTCAAAGGCGTTAGCGTCACACAATTTATGAACAACCTGTTTTTGCTTTTTACCTTTTACCTGGTCTGCTATTTTTTCGATTTGTTCCGGGACGACGGCTAAGTAAACGTATTTTTGTTTTTTTTCGCCCGCGCCTTTTTTGACGGCCCCGGGGACGATTGCGCCGAGCACCATGCCGAGGGGACATACATAATAATCACTAATCCAGCGAGCCAATTCCATCAGGCTCGCGTCAACCAGCGGCTCTTTGTCAATAACAGCCGATATTGCCTTTAGTTTGAATTTTTTGGTTTTGTGTTCTTCCTTGACCCCCTGCGCCGCCGTGCCGGCGTCGGCTAAACGCTGGTGAAGTAATTGGGTCGCAACACAAAAGCCCACTTCCAGTTTATTATTTTTTCCGAAGGGTGCTTCGATTCGCTGGCCTACGGCGACGGGCCAGAGTTTGTCGGGTACGAGGTAATCGAATTCGGCATCGACGCCCGACTCGAACGCCACGCGGATAACGTGATTGGCGGGCAGTTGTGGTTCAGTCGGTCCGAACAAGCTGGCGGTATCGTGTTTTGTCATATTGCGGTAATTATAACACGGACGGCCACCGACTGACACCCTCCTTCGCTGACGCTGCGGAGGGCAGGCCGACTGTAATGTTTATAAATGAGGATATATGTGGTTTAGAGTTTGAAGTGTTGGGCGGCGAGGGAGGTGATGTGGTCTGCGATGGCAAGGGAGGCGGTGGCGGCGGGAGAGGGGGCGTTGAGGACGTGAATTGTGCCGCCGTGGGGTTCAATGACAAAATCGTCAATCGGTTTGCCATCAGCGCCGACGGCCTGTGCACGCACGCCTGAGTTGCCGGGTGTTAAATCGGCGCCCATGATTGATGGAACAAGACGTTGCAATTGTTTGACAAAAAGTTTTTTTGAAAAAGCCCGGATGTATTCGCCGAGGCCGTAACGCCAGTGTTTTATAAAGAGTTTCAATGTGCCGGGATAGAGAAGCGATTCCCAGGCGTCTCTGAGATTGAAGTCGAATTTGCCGTAGCCCTCACGCTTGAATGAGAAGACCGCGTTTGGGCCGCATTCGACGCCGCCTGAAACCATTCGGGTAAAATGGACGCCGAGGAACGGGAACTGCGGGTCGGGGATGGGGTAGATGAGGTTTTTGATTTTGTCCTGTGCCTCTTTTTTCAAGTCATAATAGTCGCCGCGGAAGGGGACGATTCGCATTTTGATATTTACGCCGTCGAGGCGGGCGATTCTGTCGCAAAGCAATCCTGCGCAGTTGATGATGAATCTGCTCGAAACGGCCTCGTGATTTGTCAGTAGTCGCGTGCAGGCATTTTCTTTTTGGAAGCCGGTAACATTGCAGGAGAGAAATATTTTGTTGTTTGCGTTTTGCTTTTGTATGAGGTCGGCAAGCTTGTTTACTACGGCCACAAAGTCGATAATGCCTGTGGAGGGGACTTTTATTCCCGCGATACCTGCGCAATACGGCTCGATTTGTTTGATTTGGGCGGGGTTGATTTTTTCCAGACCTTCAATACCGTTTTGGATACCGTTATTGAAGATGCGTTCGAGGCCGGGGAGTTCTTTTTGGTTTGTGGCGACGATGATTTTGCCGCAGATTTCGTGTGGGATGCCGTATTGCTTTGCGAAGGCGACGAGCTGTTTGCGGCCATCGGTGCAGGTCATGGCTTTGGCGGAGCCGGGTTTGTAGTATAAGCCGGAGTGAATGACGCCTGAATTGTGTCCTGTCTGGTGGCCGGCAAGGGTCGGTTCTTTTTCCAGCACCGCGATTCGTAAACGGGGATGGTTTGAGGCGATTTTGTAAGCTGTCGCCAGTCCGACGATGCCGCCGCCTATGATTGCAATGTCAAAATCAATCAAAAAACGACTCCTGACCCCTTTTTCTGATTTTGTTACATATCGGGGACGACTTCGGGATATAACTGGCCTGTCGAGCTGATTTTGAAGACGTAGATTAGGCCGGGACTGAGTTTGGAATATACGGCGTTACCGTAAATAGCCGTGATGCCGTCCTGTTTTAGTTTCTCTACGTTGTTAGCCAAATCCCAGATATTAGACCAGAACATTTCTTTTTGCTTAATTGATAACCGGCTCATTAAATCGGCGTATCTTGCGGGTTCAGCGCCGGGCAACTCAATCGCGAAGCCATCCTGCGGGGCCATAGTTTCGCCGTAGATTCTTCGCCAGAGGTACATCGCCCGCTCACGGCCATCCAGCACCATTTTGTTGTCGAATTTCACTATCAGGGCGTCGAAGTGAACGACGTCGCCTTCGATTGTGTAGTTCTTTTCGAGGATTTTTTTGGTTTTGTCGTCTCTGGCGGTTTCGACGAAGCGCAGTGTCGTCCAAACCTTGCCGTTTTGCGTTTCCTGCTTGATGACCTTGGCGTAGCCGATTTGTTCCTCGGCGGTGAGGTTTGTGATTGCTTCTTTTAGCTGCTTATTTTCGTTGAGCAGTTGGTGAATGGTTATTTCCTTCAACAGGTATCCCCGCCCGAAGTAGCCGACGGCTACAAGGCCGATTACAAACAGGAGCAAAACCGTGATTCTGATTTTAGCGGTTCTCATATTTATCCTATAACTCGGCAACGTGAAGCCCCTGAACATAAAATACGCGGCGGCGAGCAGACACAACCCCGCCCAGAGGAAATCGAGCTTCAACGGCATCTTCATATATACGACGCAAAACACCGCGAAGACGGTCATAGTTATAATTTCCTGGATGACCTTCAACTGTGTCAGCGAGAAGTATTGAAAGCCGATGCGGTTGGCGGGGACCTGGAGGCAATACTCGAAAAACGCGACCCCCCAGCTTACCACAATGGCGATGAAAACTGCCTTGCCCTTAAGGTCTTTCAAATGCCCGTACCAGGCATAAGTCATAAATAAATTTGACCCAATAAGCATCACAATCGGCGTCATCCATCTCATAAACTTGTTATCCTTAATATGCGACCATTATCCGGTTATCGTTCCCATATTTCATCGACCAATACGGCTTTGGGCAATCAGCGTCAATATCGAAATTCCAGTGTTATGCCTGAAAAGGGATTGGTATTGATTATTGCCCCGTATAATCATAACATAAACCGTTTTACGAACAACATTAACAGTGGAAACGAGGAAACCCCGTGAGATAAGGTCTTGCGGGGGTAAAAAGTGAAAAGTTAAACGATATCTCACGGGGTAAACGGTGCCGATTTACGAATATAAGTGCGATGACTGCGGCAAGATAACCGAATTGCTGGAGAGTTCCGGCAGCAAAGGCGAGCGAAAATGCGCACATTGCGGCAGCGGGAAGCTGAAAAAGCAGTTTTCGGTGTTCTCGGCGCAGGTAAAGGAAGGTCAGTCGAAGAAGTGTTTCGGGTGCAGCGATAATAGCTGCCCACATTCGAGAAGGTAACAAAAAACAATGGACGAAAAAATTGGGATTTACAATTTTAACGCGATAGAGAAGAAATGGCAGGGGAACTGGGAGACCGACAAGACATTTGCGGCGATTGACTGTAACTGTGACCCTTTGGGGGCGTTCGGGGCAGGTAAGCCGAGGTATTACGTTCTCGATATGTTCCCATACCCAAGCGCGCAGGGTTTGCACGTGGGACATCCTGAGGGTTATACCGCGAGCGATATAGTCGCCCGCTATAAGAGGATGAAGGGTTTTAATGTTCTGCACCCGATGGGGTGGGACGCGTTCGGTTTGCCCGCGGAGCAATACGCGATTAAAACGGGGACGCATCCGGCTGCGACGACGCAGAATAACATTGATGGTATTCGTCGGCAAATCAAGTCGCTCGGTTTCAGCTATGACTGGGACAGGGAGGTAAATACAACCGACCCGAATTATTATAAATGGACACAGTGGATTTTTCTGAAGCTTTTTAACAGCTACTACGATCCTTATTGGAACAAAGCAGCGGATATTTCCCTTTTGGAGGATGCTCTGGCTGAAGAACCCAAACGCAAAAATGAATGGGAAAGCAGCAATTTTCTTATTAAATTCTACAGAGGTTCGAGGGGATGGGGCAAACAGAAAACCACTTTTGATGATGTGTGGAATGAACTTCATGGACGTCTTTCTACAAAAAGTCCAGAAGAACTTTTAGTTAAAGATTCGATAGCAAGAGAAGCTCTTGTGAGAAGAGTTGTATCGTCGTACCGTATGGCGTACGAAGCGGAGATGCCCGTCAACTGGTGTCCTGCTTTGGGGACGGTGCTTGCCAACGAGGAAGTGGTAGGGGGGGTGAGTGAGCGAGGGGGACACCCGGTAATTCGTAAGCCGATGAGGCAGTGGTTACTGCAGATAACGGAATATGCGGAGCGATTGCTTGAAGACCTCGTAGAAGTTGACTGGCCTGAGCCGATTAAGGAAATGCAGCGGAACTGGATTGGCAAGAGCATCGGCGCAGAGGTTGATTTCAAGGTTGCCGGCTCAAATGACAATATCCGCGTTTTTACGACTCGACCAGATACACTTTTCGGCGCGACTTATATGGTTCTTGCGCCGGAACATCCCTTAGTTGATATAATTACTGCACCACAAAACAAAGAGGCCGTACGCAGTTATCGTGAAAAAGCCGCCCGAAAAAGTGATTTAGATAGAACAGACTTAGCAAAAGAGAAAACGGGTGAACCTTTGGGTGCTTTTGCAATCAACCCCGTTAATGACCAGAAAATCCCGATTTGGATTAGCGATTACGTTCTAATCAGTTACGGCACGGGTGCGATTATGGCGGTGCCTGCGCACGATGAACGTGATTATGAATTTGCACAAAAGTTTGATATTCCTATTATTCCGGTCGTAGAACCTGATAGAAAAACTGCTTTATTACTCCCCATAGGCACATCTTACTCGTATGACGGACCAATAGGTGATACCGTAACGGTTGAAGAATGGAATGCTATTGCTGACTCTATCATCGAAGAGGTTAAAATAGGAAATGCTCCTTTTACCAAACCTGTGTCGCAAAAGTTAGAAAATCAAGTAATTAGTTTAGTGAAAGATGATACTTTAGCAGTCCAAGAGGTGCGAGATAGGCTGCATAACCTAATTTTGATCTCGCAATGTACTGCTGGTGAAGGATGGGCTATTAACTCTGGTCAATTCAATGGTCTCCCAACCGCCAAATTTAAAGAAGAAATCACAGAATGGCTCGAAGGAAAAGGACTTGGCAAAAAGGCGATTAATTATAAACTTCGCGACTGGCTGTTCAGCAGGCAGCGATACTGGGGAGAACCCATTCCGCTTGTGCATTGCGAGAAATGCGGGATAGTGGGATTGCCTGAATCGGAGTTGCCTTTGAAGCTGCCTGATATGCAGGATTACACGCCGCCTCCGACGGGCGAGCCGCCATTGTCGAAGGCGAAGGACTGGCTCAAGACAACCTGTCCGCAATGCGGCGGGATTGCTTTGCGCGAGACAAACACGATGCCACAGTGGGCGGGGAGCTGCTGGTATTATCTGCGGTATATCGACCCGAATAATAATGGTCGCTTGTGCGACGGGGCGAAGGAAAAATACTGGATGCCCGTTGACCTTTACATAGGCGGGGCGGAGCACGCGGTATTGCATTTGCTGTATTCGCGTTTCTGGCACAAGTTCCTTTTCGATGTTGGTTACGTCAGCACTAAAGAGCCGTTCAAAAAGTTGGTCAACCAGGGGATGATTCTCGGCGAAGACGGCCAGAAGATGAGCAAGTCGCGCGGCAACGTTGTTAATCCCGATAAGGTTGTCGCTGATTACGGCGCAGATTCGATGCGCCTTTACGAGATGTTTATGGGCCCGCTGGAAGCGGTAAAACCCTGGAGCATGCAGGGGGTCGAGGGCGTGCACCGGTTTTTGCAGCGTGTATGGCGATTAATTATTAATGAGGACACAGGCAATCTTAGCGCAGCCGTTCAGGACGTGAAAGCTGATGAAGCAACTACGCGATTACTTCACCAGACAATTCAAAAAGTGGGCGGCGACGTCGAGACATTTGGTTTTAATACCGCAATCAGCTCGATGATGATTCTCGTCAATCATCTTACAAAGCAATCCGTTGTGCCGAAGGCGGTTGTTGAGCAGTTAGTGCTTATCTTATCGCCATTTGCGCCTCATATCGCAGAGGAGCTTTGGCAAAAACTGGGTTATACCAAAACACTCGCTTACGAACCCTGGCCGAAGTTTGACCCTGAGCTTGTCAAAGAAGCCGAAATCGAATTAGCCATACAGGTCAACGGCAAAATAAAAGACAAGATTGTTGTCCCCGCCCAGGCGGATGATGAGCATATAAAGCGAAAGGCCCTTGCCAGCGAAAAGGTCATTGCAGCCCTTGCCGGCAAACAGCCGAAAAAAGTGATAGTAATCAAGTCCCGGCTGGTAAATATTGTCGTTTAGAAAAGAGTCATAGCAATGAACAGTGAATGCAGCAGAAGATGTTTTCTTATACGAGGCGCAGGTATGGCAGCAGGAATATCGCTGGGGGGTGTTGGACTTGGCGGTTGTAATAAACAGTCCGAGAGCAGAATAACCATAAAGGGAGCAGGGGAAATGATTGCGTATTGTGGACTAAATTGTGTCACGTGCCAAATTTATCTTGCGACAAGAGAGACAGACCCTGAAAAACAAAGGCAAATGAGAGAACAGATTGTCATCGCTATCAAGAAATATCTCGGCGAGGAAAAACGCGTAGAGGACATTACCGACTGCGACGGGTGCAAGGCAGAAGGCGGAAGATTGTATTCGAATTGCCAGAAGTGCCAGATAAGGAAATGCGCGCGTGAAAAGGGTCTTGAGAATTGTGCATATTGCAGTGAATATGCCTGCGATAAACTGAGCAAGTTTTTTGATTCTGAAGGTGAAAAGGCGGGCGCCAAAAAACGACTGAATGAAATAAAAGCCCGGCTATAAAAAGTCATTTTATATTTTATGATTGCTGATGTATATCGAAATCGAAGCGAAGCTGAAGGTTGATTCGTTTAAGGGCATTGAAAAAAGGTTAAAGGCCCTTGATGCGGAATTTTTGCGGGAGCGACTTCATACCGATGCCTATTTCGACGATGCCAAATCATCTTTGCGCAAATCCGACAGCGCGTTGCGTCTTCGGCACCAGTTAATCGGCCGAAGAGACCAGGTCGTGATAACTTTCAAAGGCCCGAGGCGGGAAGGGCGATTCAAGCAGAGACAGGAAATTCAATTCGAGGTCAGCGACGCTAATCTGGCGGAGATGTTTTTGGACGCGATTGGATATAAAAGGACGATTGTGTATCAGAAGAAGCGTCGGGCGTGGCATTATGGCGACTGTGAGGTGGCGCTCGATGAGCTGCCTCTTCTGGGAAAATTTGTAGAAATAGAAGGGCCGGGCGAGAAGGAAATTGCCGCCGTGCAGAAAAAACTGGGTCTGGAAGATTTGTCGCACATACATCAAAGTTACGCCGCATTGATGGCCAAGCAGCTCCGGCGACGCGGAAGAAAAAACAACAGGGTTTTCTTTTAGAAACCACAGATTACGCAGATTAACACAGAGTAAGCAGTGATTATAATACTATGAAACCTGATGATGGTTACATTGCTTATATAATCAACCCCAAGTCCGGCGCGAGCACCGGCGAGAAGCTTCCCGGCTGGCAATTCGAGGAATACCTGACGGGCAGGGGGTTTGAGGTCCGTATGAATCTCACCCGTTCGCTTGAGCACGCCTGCGAACTCGCATCGGATGCCGCTGCCGACGCCAATTGCGCGATGGTTGTTACCGTGGGAGGCGACGGCACTATCAGGGAGGTTGCGCACGGGCTTTCGGGCAGCGATAAGCCGTTGCTGATTATTCCCGGCGGCACCGAAAATCTCCTTGCAAATGAATTGGGCCTCGAAAAGTCGTTTGAGACGCTGACGCGGACATTCGAAGCCGGTTTTACTCGCACCCTCGATCTCGGCAACGCCAACGGCAGGTGTTTTACATCGATAGCCGGTTTTGGTTTTGACGGCGAGGTGGTTGCCGAGGTCAGCAGTAATCGTATCGGGCACATCAATTATTTTGATTACTTCTGGCCTCTCTGGCGAACCTTCTGGCGATACCGTTTCGACCCGATTACCG
>Ga0187873_1003815_pt1 | contig 10677 bp, 10 predicted proteins | sample June2016WEW_16_1_2_FD_133012 | JGI IMG/M metagenome (GOLD analysis project Ga0187873, IMG submission 133012) | Peatland microbial communities from SPRUCE experiment site at the Marcell Experimental Forest, Minnesota, USA - June2016WEW_16_100 | ecosystem: Environmental > Terrestrial > Soil >... | reverse complement strand
GTTATTCAGAAGCCTCGCTGGTTCAGATTTTGGAAGAATATGGAATTGGACGTCCATCCACTTATGCCCCGACGTTGTCAACAATTCAAGCTCGAGGTTACGTGGAGAGGGTCGACCGACGCCTTATCCCTACTGAGACTGGCATACTGGTCAACGATTTGATGGTGCAGTATTTCCCCGAGATCATTGACTTGAGTTTTACTGCCCGCATGGAGGAAGACCTGGACAAGGTTGCTGCTGGTCATGCTGACTGGGTTAACGTGATGGAACAGTTCTACAAACCCTTTGCAGTCACCGTGGCAAAGGCCCAAGCCGAAATGCCGGTAACCAAGACCGGGCCGGAGCCGATTGGAAGGGCATGCCCCGAATGCGGTAAGGAATTGGTTATCCGGTATGGGCGTTATGGGAAATTTATATCCTGCTCAGGGTTCCCGGAATGTCGCCATACCGAGGCCTGGCTGGAAAAAATTGGCGTCACATGTCCTAAAGATGGTGGCGACATCGTTTCAAGAAAGACCCGTAAAGGACGACTTTTCTTTGGTTGTGCCAATTACCCAACATGTGATTTCACTTCTTGGAAGCGCCCAATCGCTCAGCTGTGCCTCAAGTGCGGCGGATTACTTGTTATTGCCAATAAGCGGGAAGCACAATGTACGGTTTGCGAAGAAAGTTTTCTGCTTGAAAATATAGTTACAGATTCTGTTCAGGAGTAAATTATGCTGCCGTTATATCTTGATCCTGGGTCGGGAAGTTTCTTGATCCAACTTTTAATCGCCGCCATCGCTGGCATGAGTATCGCCATTGGTGCCAACTGGAGCAAAATCAAGCGCATGCTTGGTAAAAAGAAAAATAAGGTAGAACCGAACGATGAAGACGACGACGAACAACACCCCGGCGCTTGATGCATCATTCCGCGACCATAGCGGCTTCCTTTTCAGGCGTGATGGAATCCTTTATCGTCAAGTGAACCAAATCTATGCAGATGATTATACGCGCTTGATGGACTCCGGGCTCTACGCCAAACTGGTAAAGGCTGGCCTGCTTATCCCGCACACAGAATCAGGCGATGGGCAAGCATTCCAACCAGCCGAAACAACATCAGCTTTCAGAACTTTGCGCCCGGAACTTGTCGAGTTCATCTCATATCCATACGAATGGTCATTTGGAGAGTTAAAGGATGCGGCTCTGGCAACTTTATCAATCCAGAAGCGCGCGTTGAAAATGGGGATGTCGCTTAAAGATGCCAGTGCATATAACATTCAGTTTCACGGCGGAAAACCGACCCTAATTGACACTCTTTCCTTCGAGACCTATAAAGAAGGAGAACCATGGGTGGCTTACCGTCAATTTTGCCAACACTTCCTGGCCCCGCTGGCTCTGATGGCATACCGTGATATAAGGCTGAACCAATTATTACGAGTTTATATTGATGGAGTTCCTCTTGACCTTGCCAGTGTATTGTTGCCGATGCGGAGTCGCTGGAATCTGGGTATTGCTACGCATATCCATCTTCATGCCAGTGCGCAAAAGCGTTACGCGGAGGTAGCGGTATCAGAAGCACGAAGCGGACGTAAAATGAGCAAGGATGCATTGCTTGGTTTGATTGAAAGTCTTCAATCGACCATCCGGAAATTGGTTTGGAAACCCGCCGGAACAGAATGGGCCGATTATTATGCGGCAAATAATTACACTGATACAGCTTTCGAGCACAAGAAAGTCCTCGTGATGGATTGGTTGTCAAAAATCGAAGCCAAAACAGTATGGGATTTGGGCGCGAACTCGGGTATTTTTAGCCGGGTTGCGGTAGAAACCGGCGCTTACGTGATTTCGACAGATATCGACCCTGCAGCTGTGGAGGTAAATTATCGCCTGGTCCAGGAAAGGAAAGAGCAGAATCTTTTGCCGCTGGTGCTCGACTTAACCAACCCCAGCCCGGCAATAGGATGGAACAATCTGGAGCGCGATTCGTTCATTCAACGTGGCCCAGTGGACGCCACTCTGGCTCTGGCCTTGGTGCATCATCTTGCCATTTCGAATAATGTCCCGCTACCCCGTGTGGCTGAATTCTTTTCAATCTGCGGGGAATGGTTGATTGTTGAATTCGTGCCAAAGAGTGATTCGCAGGTCCAAAAATTGTTACGTAGCCGCGTTGATATTTTCAACGATTATACACAAGCTGGGTTCGAAAAAGCTTTCGGACAGTGGTACACTGTAAAACAGTCGAGTGTGATCCGCGATTCCGAACGGTGTTTGTATTTGATGCGCCGAAAATAGGTGTTGCATTATTGACAAGGTTCTGTATAATAAGGATATCGGTGGTTGAATCCGGAGGAGATGCGTATGAAGCTTCTTGACTATGCCAAAAAACCAGTTGTTGCTGCAGTACTGGGAGGAATCCTAGGACTCGTTGTTGGATTGATTTGGGCTTGGATAGTCCAGCCGGTGGTATGGAAGGATGTGCCTCCTTCCCAGCTGGGAGCGACCTATCAGGAGCAGTACCTTCGAATGGCAATTGATTCGTACCATGTAAATCCTGATTCTGCATTAGCTCTTCAACGTTTCGAGGCGTTAGGCCCAGCGGGGACATCGATTTTGACGACGATCCAGAATAATCCAGGAAGTCAAGATCCAAATGCCATCTCAAGTTTTATCGGTGTTGTCCAACCAGCGGGGGTTGTGGCAACACCCCAACCGGGCGGCGAACAAGCACCTGCAAAAGGCGTTTCATTTACCAGCATTGCGCTTATTGCGGCTGCTGTGATTTTGTTTGCGTTGGTTGGGTATGGGATTTTACGATACCTGATTCCCCTTTTCCGGAATACAAGTACTGCTTCGCCGACTGCTGCTTCCCGAGCACATGATATTTCCAGCCAGACAGAAATGACCGATTACGAATCCTTGGGCCAGGAACCTCCGATCTCCCAATTCGTAACGACTTACGTTCTGGGAGATGACCTATTTGACGATTCCTTTAGTATTGATTCGCCCTCGGGTGAATTTCTTGGAGAATGCGGCATTGGCATCTCGGAAACCATCGGCGTTGGTGATCCAAAGAAGGTCCAGGCATTCGAGGTCTGGCTTTTTGACAAGAATGATATTCAGACTGTGACCAAGGTGCTGATGAGTGCACATGCATTCAATGACCCAGCTACTTTCCAGCGCTTGCAGGCCAAAGGTGAACCGTTTATGGTAGAGAAAGATAAACAGGTGGTATTAGAGACTGCAGCTTTGCAGCTGGTTGCAACAGTTTCAGATGCCGAGTATGGGCAGGGTGCTCTACCCGAACAGAGTTATTTCGATCGCCTGACATTGGAGATCGCTGTCTGGCCAAAGGTGGTGGCACCTGCCTCTACAGCACAACCACAATAAGGATCTGCTTGAAAGCTCCAGAGATAAACAAAGTAATAATTTAAAAAAGTGGGCAACCTTTTGGGGTTGCCCACTTCTTTAAAGAACTTAATTATTATTCTATCTTCAAAATTTTCAGCTTTATCTTTCCGCTTGGTGTTTCTGCCTCGATTGTGTCACCGACACGGTGATCCATTAATGCCAGGCCGATGGGGGACTCGTGGGAAATTTTGCCGTGACGCGGATCGGCTTCCTTGGCTCCTACCAGGTGATAGACCTCCGGGTCAAAGTTTTCTTCTTGTACGGTCACTTGTACACCAACAGCAACTATGTACTTTGGGCCACTCGTCTTTTCTACAATAATAGCATTTCGGAACATAAACTCCAGTTCCTGGATGCGCCCTTCGAGGAAACCCTGATCTTCTTTGGCCTTATGATAGTCTGCGTTTTCTGAGAGGTCGCCCATCTGAATGGCGTCGCGCAGGCGTCTGGAAATCGCTTCTCTCTGAGGACCTTTTAAATCTTGTAGTTCGGCTTCTAGTTTGGCCGCACCTTCTGCGGTCAGGAAAGTAGGTTGCTTGTCTGGCATGCTTTGCTCGCTTCGGTCTATGGTTTGAGATTGGGATCGGTGAGTCGCTCATGCTCTTCGATGGCGTAACGGTCAGTCATCCCGGCGATATAATCACAAATGGTTCTTTCCAGGCCGCGGGAAGGAATCCAAGCCTGGACATGGTCGGGCAGGATGAGCGGTTCGAGACGATATGCATTGAATAAATCTGTAATGATATGTTCGGCTTTAACCTGCATACGTATAACCCGGTAATGCCGATAGAGGCCGGTGTAGAGAAAATCTTTCAACTCCCTGTTATGGCGTTGTGTTTCCTCGCTATACCCGATGACATTGTACGACAATTTTTGAATTTCCAATGCGGATCTGGCGCCACTTGCTTTAAGGCGAGAATCCGTAGCCTGTACCATGTCTGTTACCATCAATCCGACCAGGTGACGGATCATGCAATGGCGGTCCAAATCCTGCAAAAATGGACCATGCCAGTTAAAAGTTTGTATAAGGGTTTCCCAGATGGATATTCCCTCCAGTGATTGTGGAGTAATCAAGCCTGAACGCAGGCCATCATCCAGATCATGGGTCGTGTAGGCTAATTCGTCGGACACATTGCAGATTTGTGTTTCCAGGTTTCCGCGCAAATCAGGATTAAATTCACGGGCATCTGTTACATCGTATTCGGACTCATGTTTGACCATGCCCTCGCGTACTTCCCAGGTCAGATTGAGACCGGGGAAATCCGGGTAGCGCTGTTCCAATTCGGTGACGATGCGCAGGGACTGTTTGTTGTGGTCAAACCCGCCGAAATCCTTCATCAAGCGCGCCAGTGTATATTCGCCTGCGTGGCCGAATGGGGAATGGCCCAGGTCATGCGCCAGGCAAATGGCTTCCACCAGATCTTCGTTGGCGCCCAAAGCACGTGCTATGGTACGGCCAACCTGGGCTACTTCCAGGGTGTGCGTAAGACGAGTTCGGAAGTAATCGCCTTCGAAATTGATAAAGACCTGCGTTTTGTACTCCAGTCTTCGGAAGGCAGTAGTATGCAATACGCGATCGCGGTCGCGTTGAAAGGATGTCCGGTAATCCGGTTCGTCATCCAAATAAGCACGTCCTTTCGATTCCTTACTGCGGATTCCATAGGGCGCCAAACTGCGATTTTCATTCTCTTCAAGTTCCTGTCGGGAAAACATTATCTTCCTCCAAACATATGACGGACGATGAGTTTAATACAGCCAGGGTGGGCTGTCAACAATGCAAACGGGTGCCTGGATTTTGCCCCCTCAGGGCATCGGTGAGATTGCCTGCCTGTTCGCCGGAGAAAATCAATACTTCCAGATCAGGGATTTGCTCAATCAACGACAACATCCCGGTAACCTTGGAGAGCATGCCGCCTGTCACATCTGTCCCGGCAGCTGTTCCTAGACCGGAGGCATGTCGCGCAAAGCTTCCGGGCGTCATTTCCGCTAGCAATTGCTTTTTTGCCGGAAAATCAGCCCACACACCGGCTTCCAAACCGGCAAGCAGGATCCGTTGCGGGCTGAGTTTGCGCGCAAGATGCGCGAATAAATCTTCCGTGGATAGAATGGTCCCCCCGCGGATCTCATCAAAGGCAACATCTCCGTGGATGACAGGGAGGAGACCATTTAATAGGGCTGCCTGGATGGGATAATGATCCCAATGCGCGACGTTTCCATCGTGCGCTGTAATGGAGGCAGCCGGAGACAAGGTTATTGCCGGGAGCCCAGCACGGTGCAGGGCTTCCACGACGATACGATTCAGAGAGGATGCTTGGTACCAGACTTCTGCAAACCCAAACCAGGCAGCGGGTCCGGATACGCCCAGACGGGTCTTGTAACCGCTGGCAGCAGCATGCCCAAATGAGCCGGAGCCATGTCCTAGCACAAGTTGCAGGTCTTTCTTTTCCTTCAAGACAGAAGCAATCTCCTCGGCAAGAAAGTCCAGTTTTTCAAGTCGGGGAGTGTAGGGATGGGTCTTGTCTGTGATCAGCGACCCACCGAGTTTGAGAAAGATTAGGCTCATGGGAAAAATGTAGCACGATCCGGGGAAGACGTCAAGAAGGTATAATCGAGTCGGATGAACCTGGATATTCACGATGCAGTAATCATGGCGGTTATTATCACCATCCTTGGCGCGGTTTTCAGCACTTGGAGGGCTGTAAGGTCCATCCGCAAAAGCCGCAACGTGGTCTATTATCGAATCCGCTACAACTTGGTGTCCAGTGGATGGTGGACGATTGTTTTTGCTGCGGTGTTAGTTCTATTGGCTATTTTGATTGGAATCATTGCAGAACCAGTTGCATATATATATTTTCCTCCCAGCCCAACGATATCTTCAACCCCGACGATTTCTCCCACCCCGACCATCAGCTTAACCCCAACCATTACCGAAACCCCGACCATCACGCTCACCCCGGCCACGAGTTATACCCCGACAATCACCAGTACGCCATTCCTGCCGGATGCCATTGAAGTACAATTCTCCGGTACGGTAACGCCCAACCCGGCGGCAGTATTCAGCCGGTTGCAGTTCTCCCGCTCAGTTGTTAAATACAAAGCAGTTGACCCACAGACCTCCTTCCAGAACCCTGTGCAAAAAATATTTATCACCTATTCTTACGATAAAATGACGAACGGCGTCCAGTGGACGATGTTGTGGTATCGGGAAGGCAAACTGTTAATATTTGATACATCACCTTGGGGCGGTGGCACGGGGGGATATGGTGAATACGAATTGGATCTTCCTGCCGAGGAATGGCTGCCGGGAACATACCAGGTTATTTTCTTTGTGGGGATAGATTGGAAAGTGGTGGGGGAGTTTCGCGTAACCGGCGAGCCGCTAACTGCGACACCCAGCACGTTCCCGAGCCTGACCCCCACGATGACGAAGTCTGCAATACCCAGCCTCACACCGCGACCCTCTGATACCCGCTGGCCGACGGTGACGAAGTGAACTACAAACGTATAGCGTAATCCGAAGAACTCTTAGATGGTTTTTTGGTGATCTTTAGCCCATGCCTGCGCGATCTGGGCGGCTAACTTGGCGTTATTTTTCAGGAGTTTCAGGTTGGCTTTCAAGGATTCACCACCTGTCAACTCGGACAGGCGAGCCAGCAGGAAAGGGGTTAAAGGCTGGCCGTGGATGCCTTGAGTATGGGCTTCTTGGCGGGCTTGTTGGATGGCTCCATCAATTCTTTCCTGTGGAATTTCCTCTTCGGGGGAGAGAGGCTGGCAAACCAGAATGGCACTGTCCATTCCCAGTCCCCAATGGGTCTCTGCAAATGCAACCACTTCCTGCGGAGAATCCAACCTGGCGCTGACCGACAATCCGCTCTGGCGGGAATAAAAGGCGGGGAATTCATCAGTGCCATACCCAATGACTGGAACGGCCATTGTCTCCAGGTATTCCAGGGTGGCTGGCAAATCTAGGATGGCTTTTGCGCCGGCGCAAACAACGAGCATGGGGGTATCAGATAGCGCTTGGAGGTCGGTGGAAATATCGAGCGCCTCCACTTCATGTACCCCGCCTATGCCGCCTGTGGCGAACACTTTTATCCCGGCCCGATGGGCGGCAAACATGGATCCAGCAACGGTGGTACCCCCGCATTCTTTCTTGAGGATGGCAGTGGCAAAATCCCGGCGGCTGATCTTGCGAACATTCTCTTCATTTGCCAGACGCTCCAGTTCAACATCAGTCAGACCAATATGAATTTTCCCATCCAAAATGGCAATGGTGGCAGGCATGGAACCGTTCTCCCGTACGATGCGTTCCATGTCGCGGGCGAGAACGAGGTTCTGTGGGCGCGGCAGGCCGTGTGTGATAACGGTCGATTCAAGGGCGACGATTGAATGTCTGAGATTGAGAGTTGAAGAGATATTAAAATTAGGGTGAGTAAGCATTTTTTATTGTCTTTCTAAAACCAATTTCTACGGCAGCGAGAGGAGCGCGATAGTTCTTTCGTAACGAGAAACTAGGAATGCGGGTATGATGAGCCGCCCTGCATGGCGTGGAACCAGGGGAAAAACGGCTACCAGAACGTCCATCATTCAATAATTGTGGCCAGGGGTAGCTCATACCCCAAAAAAACTTCCAGCAAGGACAAAAGCAGTATATACTGTTAGAATCCTGTTTGTCAAGCAAATGGATGTTGCGAATTATGTCGCTTCAGGTTGACTTTCACACTCATACCTTCGAATCCAAGGATTCGCTCACCTCCCCCGAACGGTTTGTTGCAGCCGCCTGTCGTAAAAATCTGGACCGGGTGGTTGTTACCGACCATAATAACATTGCCGGGGCGCAGGCTACATATAATTTGGATCTGGAACGGATCATCGTCGGTGAAGAGATCATGACCACCAGGGGCGAGATCCTGGCAGCGTTTGTGACCGAAGAAATTCCACGAGGACTCTCACCTCGGGAGACGATCAAACGGTTGCGAGACCAGGGCGCTTTCATCAGCGTCTCCCACCCGTTCGACTCATGGCGTCATGGAGCCTGGAAATTGGAGGACCTTCTGGATATTACTCCGCTGGTGGATGCCATCGAGATATTCAATGCACGTTGCACCAACGCGGTCGATAATCAAAAGGCAGTTGAGTTTGCCCTTGCCCAGCATCTGCCTGGTACGGCTGGCTCGGATGCCCATGCCGCTTTTGAATTGGGGAAGGCCCGGCTGGTGCTGCCTCAATTTGCGGGACCAGATGAGCTGCGGAAGGTTATCCGAGAAGGACAAATTCAGGGAAGCTTATCTCCCTTCTGGGTGCATTTTGCTTCTTATTATGCCCGCTGGCGGAAAATGGTTGTATAATAGCCCCCGATGGGGCGGTGGCGGAATTGGCAGACGCTGCGGACTTAAAATCCGCCGGTAGAAATACCGTGTGGGTTCGACCCCCACCCGCCCTACAAATATGGCTTTTTAGGGGAGAATCTGGCAACATTTCCAAATATAGGGGGTAACGGCCCTGAATAAATTTGTAGAGTCCTCTGGGTCCAGTTATTAATTCAAACATGCGAATCATCCATCAGCATTAAACTCCAAACCACAATAGACAACCGAGAGTGTTATCCGTTCGTTCAAATACCTGGCTTAATAGATTGAACTATTTCTATGTTAAGCGCATTTATCCTCTTCTTTTTATTTCTGGAACTTACAAAAATTACGGTTCATCTACAAATCCAAGCGAAACACAGCAGCTTTTCGTATATGAAGCGTTGATGGTGGCGATTGTGCAAGAGTTTTTCTGTAAATTCAAGGTCAAGTGCTTCCTCTGAAAGAAAAACAAAAACCATAGAACCTTAAAACGTCAAATATATTCTGCCTGTCAACCACTCCTCGCTGATCTCAGCGTGAATGGCAGAGACCAGACGCAAACAAGAGGCCTGATTCGGAAAGATGCTCACTACGCGGGCTCTCCGTCGGACTTCGCGATGCAGACGATCCACACCATTCGTGGTGCGGAGCAAACGTCGATGGACAGCTGGAAAGGCGAAGACCGTCAGGCCTTCCGGGATATTAGCCGCCATCCACTCCGCCAGACGGGAGGCGGTCTTCAGGTACTTTTGAACCGCCCTGGCCAGGTAGGCGTCGGCAGTGGAGCGATCGGGAGCGTTGAAGATTGTGCGGATGTCCTCGGCGACCTCAGCCGCCATGTCCTTGTGCGGGATATAGGCTTGAGCATTTTGCTGCAGGTGAAATTGGAAGCGCTGCCAGGGGATGCTCCCGAAGACTGCCTGCCTGGCCATATGCAGACCGAGGTGATCGTCACTGGTGATTAATTGGATCCCACCCAGCCCGCGGGTTTTCAGGCTCTCCAGAAAGGCTCGCCAGTGGACTTCGTGCTCGCTCAGGGATACCGAAACGCCCAATATCTCGCGTTTCCCGCCCAGATTGACGCCCACGGCTGTCAATACAGCCAGGTCACGCACTTGTCCGTCCTCTCGGACCTGCTCATAATAGGCATCCAGGAAGAGATAGGGATATTCGCCCAGCGGCCGGATCCGCCACTTCTCCAGCTCGGTGTCCAGCAGGGCAGCTGCAGCGCTCACCTGGGCAGAAGAAACCGCAATGCCGCACAGCTGCTCGGTGATCGCTTTGACCTTGCGGGTGGAGACCCCCTGGACGTACATCTCCGCCAGCGCCAGGGTCAGGGCTCGCTCGCTGCGCAGCCCTTTCTCCAGTGCTTCAGGGTAGAAACCGCCTTCACGCACCTGGGGCACATCAAAGGTGATCTTCCCGACCCGGGTATGCATGGTCTTCGGCTTGAAACCGTTGGCATGAGCTTCTCGTTCAGGCGTCCGTTGGTAAGGTGCTGCGTTCAGGTAATGCTGCCGCTCGGCTTGCATAGCGGCGTTGATGATCGTCCGGATCAGATCCGGGAGAACGTCTAAACCTTGTTCGCTGACCTGCTGCAGCAGGTCAGCAGGTAGAGTACAATCCTGCTGGTAGGTCATGGTGCCTCCTTTTGGCTGCTAACCTGAGGATAACACCTGACCTACTAATTTTACAGAAAATATCTTACACTACTATGGTGGGCTCTCGAATCGAAATGTATTTTTATCAGCCAATCACTTTGACCTTATTAGTTGATATTATAAATCTGGTTTTGAAACCAATTTATTTAGTGGTTAGTGCATAATAGTTTCATCTTTCCACATAAGAAAAGATTCAAAGAAGCCTTGAATTAATACATGGTTGATTCATTGAATGTAAATGCGGACGCAGGCGATTCACCCGCGTTGGGAAAATT
>Ga0187873_1003814_pt1 | contig 10680 bp, 8 predicted proteins | sample June2016WEW_16_1_2_FD_133012 | JGI IMG/M metagenome (GOLD analysis project Ga0187873, IMG submission 133012) | Peatland microbial communities from SPRUCE experiment site at the Marcell Experimental Forest, Minnesota, USA - June2016WEW_16_100 | ecosystem: Environmental > Terrestrial > Soil >... | reverse complement strand
CGCCAAACTGCACGGCGGCATTTCCATGTTCGCGGGAGTGGGCGAACGCACGCGCGAAGGCAACGACCTTTACAACGAAATGATCGAAGCCGGCGTCATCAAAGTCGAGAGGGACGAAAAAGGTCATCCCAAAAAAGGCCCGAACGGTCTGCCGATAATCGCGCCGGGCTCAAAGATTGGTCTGGTTTATGGCCAGATGAACGAGCCGCCCGGCGCGCGTCTCCGCGTCGCGCTTTCGGCGCTCGCCGTGACCGAGTATTTCCGCGACGAAAAAAATCAGGACGTGCTCCTGTTCATAGACAACATCTTCCGTTTCTCGCAGGCCGGTTCGGAAGTGTCCGCATTGTTGGGCCGCACGCCGAGCGCGGTCGGTTATCAACCGACACTCGCCGCCGAAATGGGCGAGTTGCAGGAGCGCATCACTTCGACCAAGAAAGGCTCCATCACGTCGTTCCAGGCCGTGTATGTGCCCGCCGATGACTTGACCGATCCAGCACCCGCCACCACGTTCGCGCACCTCGATGCGACGATTGTGTTGGAGCGTTCCATTACCGAACTCGGCATTTATCCCGCCGTGGACCCGCTGTCCTCGACGAGCCGCGCGCTCATGCCGGAAATCGTCGGGCAGGAGCACTACGAGGTCGCGCGCGGCGTGCAAAAAGTTTTGCAACGTTACAAGGATTTGCAGGACATCGTCGCGATTCTCGGCATGGACGAGCTTTCGCCCGATGACAAGCTCACCGTCTATCGCGCGCGCAAAATCCAGCGCTTCCTAAGCCAGCCATTCTCCGTCGCGGAAGTGTTTACAGGACTGCCGGGCAAACAAGTGCCCGTCGCCGAAACGGTTCGCGGCTTCAAGGAAATTTTGGAAGGCAAACACGACGACGTGCCGGAGCAAAACTTTTACATGAAGGGCGGCATTGAAGAAATTAAAGAATAAAGATTGCGATGGCTGACACAATCAAACTCGAAATCGTCACGCCGGAGGCGAAAATTTTCTCCGACGACGTGAACATGGTCACACTCACCGGCACTGAAGGTGAGATGGGCATTCTACCGCAGCACATGCCGTTGATGACGCAGCTCGTCGCGGGCGAAGTCGTTGCGCAGAAAGGCAGGGAAATCATTTTCCTGGCCGTCGGCGACGGCTTTGTGCAGGTCACCGGCGACCGCGTCGCCATTCTTACCGATATGGCGATTCGCGCTGATGACATTGATGAAGCCAGGGCCGAGGAAGCCCGCCAGCGCGCCGAAGCGCGCCTTGCTCAAAAAATCACTGACGAAGAAGCCGCCCGCGTTAACGCAGCGCTCGCCCACGCGGCCATCCAGCTCAAGGTCAAACGCCAGCGCCGGAAATAAAATTATAAATTACAAGGGATTTCAGGTTTGTGAGTTACTCTGGTGGATAGGGTAGTTACATGACTCACATGACTCAAAGGCAATGCAACACTAGATTGTGCTGAAGACGGCTTGTGTTATCCAGTATCTAGTGTTGCATTACCTGAAACTGGGGTAACATGTTGTCCATCAAACCCTTTCAGCGTTAGGAAAGTTGCAATAACCAGCCCTCCTCTTGACTTTTTAGAATAAACACCGAGAGTCTACAATAGCTCAATACACATCGGAACAAAATTGTGTGCGGCTTGATACCTGAATTGAAAGGCGGAAGCGAAGAAAGTTTCTTCGCGGGTGGGAAGCATTACGGGCAGTGTTCCAATGGCTTTGAGTCTTGGGATGGAGAGAAACTTATGAAAACTTTGCGAATACTGGTTCTTATTTTCAGTATGATTGCGCTGTGGGCGAACTCACAATCCAAGGCGGCGACGGACTTACCTTTGACCCTGGGTTTGCCCGACTTGACCGGTTTTGAGATGGATGTGAAGTACACTGCGAGCAATGGTGCCTTCGTGGTGGATGGGTTGACACATGATTACATTATCCCTAGTGGTGACGTCGGGATTGCAATACAGGACTCTTACAATTTGTCGGCGACCATCACCACAAATGCAATACTGACGGGTGGAACGCTAACAATTAAGGGTGAAGTCAATGGTGGTGGTAGTGATACAACGCTACTAACCGGCAATCTGACTACTGGCGCAGCAGGGACAGCTTTCGGATATGGCGATGGCGGCAACGAGATTTTTCAGTTTCTTTTCACTGTCAGCGGTGGTTCCCTCGCGAGTGCTTTCGGCGGAAACGGCGCCAAAGGCGGGATAATTTTTGATGCAGGGTTCGACAGCAATCAGGGCGATACTCCATTTACCGGTTCATGGACAAGTAATTTCAATAGCAACGGATCTGATGACGGAGTCATAGACGCCTTCGCACGCCCAGTCCCCGAACCTTCTTCAATTCTGCTCGTGTTGGCTGGCATCTTGGGCATGGTGGCACGTTGTCGTCTGAACGCTCCCCGGGATAAACAACGAATGACGATGCTGTTGATGCAGCCTAAAGAAAAGTCATGGCTGTAACAGCCAAAAAATCGGAAACTTATGAAAATTTTGCGAATACTGGTTCTTGTTTTCAGTATGGTTTCGCTGCTTGCGAACTCACAATCCAAGGCTTCGCCGACGGACATAAATTTTCCGCCCGTAGTGTATTTGCCTGACTTGACCGGTCAACTTGTAGATTTGGGCTATAGCTACAATGCGGGGACAAAAATAGGTACTCTCTCGGCAGACGGTTTGACAACGGATTACAATATCTCTGATGGTCACGGCGGGATAACCGACATCGTGCTTCAGGACCCAGACACTTACGCTTTGTCGGCGACCATTAACAACAGTGGAGCAACCCCGGTCCTGACAGGTGGAACACTATCAATTAGCGGTGACATCGGTGACGGGCATGGTGACACCTTCTTGTTAATCGCCACTTTAGTCACCGGAGCGCCAGGGACGGCTTTTGGATATGGCGACCTCGGCAACGATGAGTTTCAATTCAAGTTCACTCCCACTGGTGGCACGTTGAAAAGTGCTTTCGGTGGGAATACTGCCGTAGGCGGAATTACTCTTGAAGCGTTTTTTTCTGGATCGAGCGATCCCTTCACCGGTTCATGGGTCAGCAACTTTGGCAACACCGGAACTGGTGATATGGACAGTTTTGCAATGATTCCAGAACCTTCTTCAATTGTGCTCGTATTGGTTGGCAGTATCTTGTTGGTAGGAGGATATCGTTGTCGTCGAAGCGCATTGCGTGTTTAATGCGACACGGAGCATTGCTATTTTCAGAGCAAGTTTGATTTATCAAGTGTGATAACCAGGAAAGTCGAGTTGTGTAATAGACTGGATGAATCAGTCTTGAAAGGGACCATTATGAAAAAACAGATAAAATTAATCGTATTGGCGTTTATGGCATTGGTCACACCGTCGTATGCCAGCCTGTTAAACGTGACTTTGACCTATCCGGAAATCACTGCCAATAGTGCCAGCGCGTATGCCCTTACTTACACGCCCACGAATCAACTTCTGTCCATTAGTGCCACGCCATCGCTGGTGGCGTTCGGCAATACGACAAAACTGATCAGCGGCACAAGGAATCTCCAAATCCAAATTGCCGTGGACAACACCGGTGCCTTGATAGGCAGCGCACCCGGGGATGGGGGCAATGATTTTGTTTTGTCCGGCACCGTGACGGCAGTTATCGGAGGCGTAACCAATACCTACTCTGGCACGTTGTTGACCGGCCGAGTGATTGGATTCGGTTACCTGGCGGGAGGATCGTCGAGTGAATATGATTTTCGCTTCACGCCGAATGGCGGGCCGCTTGCCAGTTTGTTCTGTGGGAACATCGCGGTTCAGATTGCGAGTGGAGCCTCGACGTTCAACAATGATTTCACGACCAATTTCAACGGCCAGGCCAAAATTACTGCCGGCTCCGAGGATACCACGCCTCCAACGATTGTTTGTCCGCAAGGCATCACGGCCCAATGCCATTATACCAACGGATTGGCCGGGGCGTATGTCAGTTATCCCACGCCGGTGGTGACGGACAATTGCGATCCGAATCCGACGGTGGTCTGCACACCGCCTTCGGGCAGCTTCTTCATCCTGCCGCCGCCGCCTGCCAACTCGACCAATTATGTGGTGACCTGCGTGGCTAAAGATGCGGCCGGCAATACAGCTACATGCAGTTTCAACATCATCGTTCAGGACACGATGCCGCCCGAGTTTGCGGATACGAACAATCCGGTGGTTCAGTGCGGGGCGGGCGGCGGCCTAATCGTTCTGACCAACGATCCGGGCGAGTGCTATGCGACATTCACGTTCCCTATACCGACGGCAACGGATTGCTGCGGAAACACTGACACGGTGAGCGTGAGCGCCATTGACGAGAATGGAGCCACCATTGTTTTTACCAATCTGGGCAATGGCAGTTTGCAAGGGGAATTTCCGGTGGACGTGACGGGAACGAATCTGATTACCGTCACAGCCGATGACGGGCGGGGCAATTCGGCGCAATGTCAAACGCCTGTGCTGGTGCTGGACAAGCAGCCGCCGACTTTGTTCTGCAGCGACCAGACGACTACGTTTAAGCCGGTCCTTACCAATGCCCTGAGTTGCATCAGTGCGAATTTTAATAACATATGCATTGTTTCCAACAACTACATCTGGTTCAGCAGTGTGATACGAAATCCTTCCTGTTATAACAAGGGTTCGTTCACGGTGCATGTCTTTGACCAGACCATTCAACTCGCGGTGGACAACACCAACATTACTTTGAATGTGCCGGATGCGTACGTTACGTTCTCGAACGGCGTGGCCACTTCGACAGCGACGTTCACCAACGGGCAATGGTTCACATGCACGAAACCCGGTCTTAACGGGAATACTTTCCTGTCCGGGCTGGCATGGCGGATTCCCTTTAGTTTGAACAACACTATAAACAGCCGTACCAGCCATTGCTGGGGCAAGGACTCGTGTAATCCGTGGAACAGCCGCTGCCAGGTCAACACGGCAACGTGGTGTGCCCGATTTGCGGTTGACACGCCCGGGGTGGTGATCCAGTGGCAATGGGGAGCGGTCGTGGAGACCACCCTGAACACCAATTGCAATGCGTTCGGTATCAAACCGGTTGATGACAATCGCAGCAGTTGCTGGAAGAATTCGGATCCTGCCGGTGCGTGCGAGAACTTCAAATCATTCCTGACCGGTGGCGCCTGTGGCAATGGCTGGTGCGGATCGGGTTTCAACCGGCAGCCGGATTGCACCGGTATCTTGAGCGATTGCAAACGCGCCAATCTCGGTCTTGGATCGATTTGTCTGGGCGCGGTTGAGTTTACACCGCCACTGGCAATTGACAACTGTGGCAAACCGGTGTCTGTGGTTTGCACGCCTCCGCCCGGCAGCATCTTGGGGCCGGGAGTGTACACCGTGACGGCCGTGGCGACCGACTCGAGCGGCAACACCAACCAGTGCACGTTCAACCTCACCGTGCTGTCTCCGTTGCAGGTGGTGTTTGACACGCCGCCGGATGACAACTTGGCTGATAACACCAGCGAGCCGGATGCTGGTTTCTCGGGCATGAATTGCCCGGACGATCCTTCCACGCCGGAGATCATCACTTGGTTTTGCAGTGGTGACAAGATTCTGCACGCGGTCAGGCTTTTGGATTGCAATGGCAACGATGTGACGTGCACTGTCGGCCCATTCGTCACAGTGCATATTGACGTGACGGAACGTCAGGGTACTTACAGCGATTCAATTCCCGTTGCCGATGTGCCCCAGAACTTCACCTGCATAGGCAGTCCCGGAGGCATAATGGTTCTGAACTGCAACCAATACAACCAATACAACCAATACAGCGAATTCCGATACAACTTGGACACAACAGGCTATCAAAAAGGCATGTCGAATAACAACCAGTTGTTCTTCCGCTCATGCGTATGGGTCGAATATAACAGTTCGCCGGGCGTGCCTGTGGGCATGGAAGATGTCATTTTGAAAAGCAGGTAATGACCCACCGGTGTCCTGGTGCTGATGGAGAATTGCGATAGCGTGGAACTCAGCGTAGGCCGGAGGTGCCAAGACGGAATCTCGATGGCAAGGAACTGAGTCAAGGCAAAGATGAGAGGCCGCAATTCGATCTGGCTGCTGTTGGCGGCCGCAACAGCGGTGACAGCGCTGCTTGTATATTGGCATCTTCAGGGTCGGGCGACTGCCCCTTCCCGGTCTGGTGAGGCCAAAGGCAGGGCGAGCCATCCAAACAAGGCCGTGGAGCAATCCCCAGGCGGCGAAATTCAATCCACCAACAGGGTATTTCTGGCGCGCCCGAATCAAGTGCTGGCAACGGTCAATGGCACACCCATCACTCTCGGAGACTTGATGCCGCTCCAATCGACCAATTCAGAGGCAGAGCAAAAAATTGATCCGGTAACATATGATTATTTCCTTCAACGCGCCATTAATCGCGAATTGGTCTTACAGGCCGCCAAGGCGCAAAATGTCACCTTGAACCAAGCCCAGCAAGATCAATTGACAAAATTCCAGGCGGAACGGGAACAGCCGTATCCAGGCATGGTCAGCCAACTGACGGTGAATGCGGCAGAGATCGAGTTTGAGCTTCGGGATGCGCAGGCATTTATGTTGCAAACGGCTCTTATGGCGCAGGCGGGTGCGACGCCCAATGTTACTCCCGATCAAGTTGAACAGTATTACCAGGCTCACATTGCCGAATTTGGCGAGTTGCCCGCTGATCCGCAGGCACGTCAGCAAGCCTGGCAGGCGATTGATTTCCAGATTCGCGGGCAATTGGCGGCGGGAGCGCGAGCCAAATACCAACAACAGCTGGATGCATACATGGCCCAACTCAAGGCCAGGGCGAATATTGTCGTAACACCTTGATGGAATCGCCAATCGGCGTCCAGACAGGGGCATGGCAAACTATATCTGCCGCCGTTCCGGTGGACTTGGCGTTGGAAGAGCAGGGTGCTGAAAAACAATCAGCTTTCAATCACGCTGATTTCCACCGGTTCCACGCTCACGCCGGGTTTCTCCAGCCATTTGATGGCGGCTTTCACTTCATCGCGCTTGCCATCTGCTTCCAGACAAACGATGCCGATTTCATCGGTCACGCTAGCCTGCCTGATGTTCGTCACCACTTTGAACTTGTGGCCGAGTTGCCAGATGAGCGGTTCTTTTTCTCCATCTTAAAAGGCGATGATGGAACGCACCGGATAATCCTTTAATTTTTCTCGACCGTTCAGAAACTTCAATTCAATGAGGAAAGTCACTTCCAGAATCTGCGCGCCGAGTTTTTTGATCAACGCGGCGGCGGCGGCGGCAAAAATGAATCCACGCGCGTCAATGCCTACAGCAGCGTCCACCGAACCGGGCATAACCTCCTAACAATAAACGACATGCTGTTGGTGTGCAGCCTAAAGAATACTGTTGACACAGCCTAAAGAAAAATATAAAATGAAGGCCGAGAAGTCACAAACTTATGAAGTTTTGCGAATGCTGGGTCTTTTCAAACCCCTAACACCATGAAAACCCTAAAAGTTTTATTTTTGTGCAGTGCGGCTTTTTTGCTGACCCTCCTTCCATCACCGGCGCAGCAGCTGTTGAATTATGTGCAACCTGCGTCGCCTGACTTGTTCTCAGCAAACCTTAGTGTGTCTTACGATTACACGAGTATGCAATTCTTGGTAAGCGGGCAGGAGAGCTCTTACATCGCTCTTGGGGCAGACCCGAGCAACCCGGACAATTACACGTCAGTGTTCGGCTCATTCACTTTAAGTGCCACCATTGATCATAGTGGTAACTTGATTAGTGGAACGTTGGCTGCCATGGGTGACTCGACTTGGGCTCAAGACCCCGTCACACTTGCTCCCATCGACGACAGTACTTTGCTCTCGGGGAACTTGGTTGCGGGACCAAAGGGTAATGGTTACGACTACGATCTCGGTGGGTCGACCTTTGCTTTTCTCTTCACTATCACCGGTGGCGACTATAAGGCGGATTTCGGCGGTGAGAATGCGACGGGGTACATCAGTCTCAGCCCGTGGTGGTCCGCAGATTATTGGGACGGTAGCTTTGGGGCGAGTTTTCAGAACCCCGGCAGTAGCGATACCGGGTATTCTGGCGTCGCTGACACTGTTCCCTATGTTCCTGAGCCCTCGTCAACTTTGGTTTTCTTGATGGGTGGTGCTGCGTGGTTGATGGCGCAACGTCGCCGCCGAAACACGTTAACACGTTGAGTGTTTGACGCAATACGGAGCGTTGCCGTTAATTTAGAACTTAGCATTATTGTTAATTCAATATTCCTGTTAACACCAAACAATTGAATTGGGGCAATTAATTTAGAAAGGGAAAATTATGAAACATTGGATGAAGTTGGTAGTTCTAACGTCGGCGTTTGCGGTATTGGCATTATCGTCCTTTGCGGCACTCTTGAATGTAAACCCGACCTATCCCAAAATCAATTATTCGAGCACCGTCTCGAACGCGGTTAGTTACACGGCATCGAGCGGGCTTTTTTCGGTCACTGCGACGCCGTCCACCGTGAATATTTCCAGCTCTCAAACAAAGCCAATCAACGCCCCCAGGAACTTGCAGATCAACATTATCGTTGATAACACAGGCGCGCTAGTGGGCGGGGCAGGAGGCGACGATTTAGTGGTGAGCGGGACCGTACCCGGAGTTGTTGTTGGTGGCGTGACCAACACGTACACCGGTGTCCTGTTGAAGGGCAAGGTGATGGCATTCGGCTTTCAGTACAACGGAAGCACCTCTTCTCCTCGGTTTGACTTCCGCTTCAGCATCACGGGCGGAGCGATGGCCAGTTTATTCTGTGAACAGATTTGTGTTCAGTTAACCAGTGACAACTCGACGTTCACAGGCAGTTTTAACACGAATTTCATGGGGCGTGCTAAAAACCTTGTCGGCGCGGAGGACCTCACCCCGCCGACTATCATTTGTCCCACCAACATGGTGGTCGAGTGCCACAGCACCAACAACAGCGGCTCGGGCGGCGCGTATGTCAGCTATTCCACACCGACGGTAACGGATAATTGTGATCCGAATCCCACCATTGTCTGCACTCCGCCTTCGGGCAGCTTCTTTGCCTTGCCGCCGGCGCCTGCCAATTCAAGCAATTATGTGGTGACCTGTGTGGCCAGGGACGCCGCCGGCAACTCGAACACCTGCACGTTTAACATCACCGTTCAGGACACGCTGGCTCCGGAGTTTGCGGATACAAACAATCCGATAATCAGCTGCAGCCTGTGCGTCCCGATTATACTGACCAACGATCCGGGCGTATGCTATGCCACCTTAACCTTCCCGACACCGGAGGCCATAGATCTTTGCTGTCCGCTCATAATCTCCACGATCGTGAGTGCAGTGGATGAAAACGGCGCCGTGATCAAACTGACCGACCTCGGCAATGGGATGTTGCAGGGCCAGTTCCCGGTGGGCACAAACGTAAGCACGGTGGTAACAACGGCCAACGACGGGCGCGGCAATTCGGCGCAGCATCTCTGTGGCGTTGTGGTTATAGACACTGAACCGCCCGTGATCAACTGCCCCACCAACCAGGTTGTGGAATGCACCGGCGGTCAGATCTTCTTTCAAGAACCGATCGTCTATGACAATTGTCCGAATGTGACTTATTCCTGCACGCCGACCAACGGCAGCGCGTTGGGTATTGGCTCGCACCAGATCGTCTGCACCGTAATCGACTGCAGCGGCAACACGAACCAATGCGCGTTCTATGTGACCGTGCAGGACACCACTCCACCCACGATTGCCTGTCCGACTAATGTCACGGTGGAGTGCGGACAGTCCATTGCTCCCAGCAGCACTGGCATGGCTACAGCCTCGGACACTTGCGATTCAAGCCCGACGGTGACGTTCACTGATGCCGTCTCAGGCAATTCCCCACAAATCATTACTCGCACCTGGACAGCCACGGACAATAGTGGCAATTCCAATTCCTGCGTTCAGATTATCACCGTTCAGGACACTACGCCGCCGGTGATTACCTGCCCGCCGGACAAGCAGTTACAGTGCGGCGATTCCACTGCGCCGGCCAACACCGGCACGGCCACAGCCATCGACACCTGCAGCACCAACGTCACAATTACCTTCACCGATGTCGCCACGCCCGCTAACTGCACGGGCAATGCTGGCATCGACCGCACCTGGACGGCCACGGATGCCAGTGGCAATAGTTCCACCTGCGTCCAACACATCACCTTTATTGATACGACGCCGCCGACCGTCACGGTCCCGACCGGCAAGGATTTGGGCTGCAATCCTGCGACTCCGCCCTCTGATGCCGATGTCAAGGGGCTGGTGACGGCCACGGATAATTGCAGCGGTACGCCGACCATCAACGTGGGGCATACGGATGCCACTAGCGGTTGCACCCTGACTCGCACGTTCACGGTGACGGCGACTGACGGCTGCGGCAACACCTCGGTTGCCAAGACGGTGGTTTACACCTGGACAGTCGATACGACGCCGCCGACCGTCACGGTCCCGACCGGCTTGAATCTGGGCTGCAATCCTACGAATCCGCCCTCTGATGCCGATGTCATGGTGTTGGTGACGGCCACGGATAATTGCAGTGGCACGCCGACCATCAACGTGGGGCATACGGATGCCACTAGCGGTTGCACCCTGACTCGCACGTTCACGGTGACGGCGACTGACGGCTGCGGCAACACCTCGGTTG
>Ga0187873_1003813_pt1 | contig 10680 bp, 15 predicted proteins | sample June2016WEW_16_1_2_FD_133012 | JGI IMG/M metagenome (GOLD analysis project Ga0187873, IMG submission 133012) | Peatland microbial communities from SPRUCE experiment site at the Marcell Experimental Forest, Minnesota, USA - June2016WEW_16_100 | ecosystem: Environmental > Terrestrial > Soil >... | reverse complement strand
GTATTGTTGCCGGTAGACCAGTTTATTCAGCGTGTCGCCCGCGTGGACAAGGGCGCGGCAAAGGCGCTCATGCAGCGGCGTGCGCAGTGGGCAAGGTCGCTCGGAGGAGGACCGGATACTACTATCGCGGCGGCGCAGGCGCTCAAGGAAGACCTGTATGCGGCGATTAACAGCGGGTCCTATGCCGGAACCGCTGAACCGGGCACGCTGGTACAGGGGCGTAAACTTGCGGCGCGCGGAATCAAAAAGGCAATCGAAGACGCGGTACCGGAGCAGCCAATCCGAAAGATCAACCACGCGATAGAAACCGACATTCGGCTGAAGGACACGATCAACAGCGCAATCAAACGGCACCCGTCATGGATCAACGACTGGGCGGTGTTCGTATTGGGAGCCGGGGCGGGAGAGGCGTTGGGCGGGCATATCGGCGGAGGCGCGGCGGCGGTTGGAGCGCTGACCCGGATGGCCGCGCGCAACCCCCGTATTATGAGCCGTCTGGCTATTGCGCTGGACCGCAGCGGCAACGCGGATCTGGCCGCGGCGCTTAAACCGGCAACGGCGGCGGCACAGGTCGGCGCTGCGGTAAACGGGGGAGCGACATCAAACTGGTAACCATGCCGGAAATCAACTGGAAACTGGATGTCGGACACATCATTACGATCCTTGCGCTGCTGATCGGAGGCGCGGTAGGCTGGGGTGCCGTCAATCAGAAAATGGAGGAACACACACGCGCGCTACAGGATATGCGCACGGAACTGACTCTGATTCACGAGAAAGTGGATGCCATCAGCATTCAGCAGGCCGTTACCGCCACGCAGTTGCAGGAACGGGAGCGGCTGGCGGACGAAAAACAATCAAGCAAGTAGAGTAGACTGGTTACAGGAAGGAGTTCCGTTGTGGATCTCATCACATTGCTTGTCGCGGTGATTGTCGTGGTCGCGGTCGTCTGGGGCGGTTTCTGGGTGTGCGACCGCGCCGGGTTCCCGGTGCCCGTCAAATGGATCTGGGGCGCGGTGTGCCTGATCGTGCTCATCTGCCTTGTGCTAAATCAGGTAGGTGGTGGCGCCGGGCTGCGCACGCCGTTGTGGCACGGCAGGTAATCACTCGATATCGAACGGAACGATCCGCGCGTACACGAACGGTTCGCTCTCCGCATACGCCGCGTCGATCTGTTCGGCACTCACCCCCTGCGCCAGCAGCCGCTCCTTGCTGAGTGTCTTCCGCGTGGTCCACCCGCTGTAGGAGAACCCGTTGAGCCCGTGGCGCAAACCCTTCAGCCCGTACGCCTCGCAGATAGCGCCGAGTTCAGCTTTAATGCGCTCAATCTCTTCTTCGGCTTCGGACTTCTTCGCCGCCTGTCTCACAGCCTTCTTCAACAGCTCGACGGCGCGGGCGAAGGTGTCGTGATCGTCGATTACCGACGCGATGGGCAGGTTGCTGCCGGATGCGGACAACAAACGCTTCTTTTCTTCTGACATTGCTGCGTTCACTCCTTATCTTTCCAACGTCGTAAAACCTCGCAATCGGCGCGGATGGGCACACGCCACAGGCGCTCGCCGGTGTCGCGGTCGTCCATCACATGCTCGAAGATACCGACCATGCAGGCGCCCACCGCGTCGGCGTAGTCTTCGTCCACTTCAGCAACGATTTGATCGTGTATGCTCAACAATGCTTCACAGTGCAGTCCGGTACCGCGGAACGTGTCGAACGTGTCCTCGGTTTCCGCCATTACCAGCTTTGTCTGTTCCGCATTGCTGGCGGTAATCGCATGATTCTGCGCCTCGCGCAGTCCTTCGCTTACCTTATACGGCAGGCTGGAGCGCACCTGCGGGATGTAGCGGGGACGGCCCCACGGGTCCCATACGAATCCGTAGCGTCGAGCCCGGTAGTGTTCCTGAGCGAAGTACGCGGCAACCTCGGGGTGTTCCCGGTACCACTGCTGTATAAACCGGTCGCACCATTCCTCCGTAAGCCAGTCCGGCGGGGATATTCCCGCCGCCCAGTAGTCGCCAACCAGTTGCGACAGCAATCCCTTTTTGGTGACACCGTTCTGGATACCGAAGTTGGTCCGTTTGCTTGGCATCCGGTGCAGGTACTTGTCCACTTTAGCCGGATCCTCAATGTGGAACGTCTGCATCGCGGTGTGCATGTGCGGATCGAAGAACGGGTCTTCATTGAACCGCGCGATCAGCACCGGGTCATTGGCTAAATGCACCATGTCGCGGAACTCCATGCCGGAGAAGTCAACCGACACAAGGCGCGTGCCTGGGGAGGCAACGAACGCCGCGCGGATGCGGGCGCCCAGCGAACTGCGGATAGGTATCTGCTGCAGGTTCGGCTTGCGGCTGCTGAGCCTTCCTGTGATCGCCCGTGTGGTGGTGAATGTCGTGTGCAAACGGTTTGTAGACTCTACATGGGGAAGTTCGCACAGCGGGCAGCAGGGGCCTGCCGGGTGTAACCGTGCCATTGCGGGCAGGGCGTCGCAGAAAGCACTGCGCAGTTTCGCGCGTTCCCGGTAAGCAATCACCAATGGCACCACCGGGTGCTGATCGCGTACCAGATCGAGGTTCTTCCGTCCGGTCGATACCTTGCCGCCGCCGGTAGACTTAAGCTTTGTATTGCGGCCAACGCCCAGCAGATCGAACAGCAGCTCGCGGATCTGTTCGGCGCTGGATGCGTTGATGCCGGCCGATCCTTCTTCTTCTTCAATTGCTGCGGCGGATGCGCTGAACCGGTCCAGAGCGAACGGCGGAATGTAGGACGCTATCTGCTTTTGCAGGTCCGCCATTTCGGCGGCGAACTGCACCGACAGTTCCTGCAGGTATGGCACGTCAACCGCGATCCCGACACGCGACATCCGGTTGAGCGTTGGCAGGATGGATAAGTCCAAACGCCGGACGTTTTCAAGATCCGGCTGTCCGGGCAGCGTTATGCCGTTATAGAGAGGCACGGGTCAGTCTTCGTCGTCGCCTTCTTCGTCGTTGCCTTCCCGGTCGTCTTCATCCGGTTCGTCGTCTTCATCCGGCGCGTCGTCCGCTTCGATCATGCAGTCTTCGCTGCAATAGGGCTTGCCGGAATCGCCGATCCACGGATCGCCATCGAATTCCGCTTCGCATTCGGCGCAGGTTGTAATTTCGTTCTCGTCAGGCGTGGAACTCATCTCTGTCTCCTTCGTGTATTCGGAACGCATCGCCGCGCCGGCGCGCCAGTTCAACCGCGACCCGCCCCGTCCAGTCCGCGTCGCCCACGGCGTAGTTTACAGCCTCTTCCATGGTGCAGTTGGCTATCCCCGGCACGGGGTAGCCCCCGCATCTTGCCTCCACATGCGACACCATCCATTCGTTCAGCGGGTCCTGCCAGAACGCGTTCAGCCTGGGTTCGTCGTTGGCGCCCCACGGGTTGTATTCGCCGTCAGGCGCGGTGTTGTCCAGCAGACGTTTGAGCAGCGACTCCAGATCGCTTTTACGTACCTCATCCGCCAGCGGTTTGCCGGTCTTCTTATGAAATCTGCTGCTGCGCCACTGCAGATCCAGCACCGCGACCCGATACGCTTCGAGCATCCAGTCCTGCAGGGCGCGGATCGACGCCGGCCATACGGTTTCCTGATAACTGGTCATGGTGTGGCGGAACAACCGGTAGACCAGCGGCTTAAGGCCCTGCGGCAGGTTGCCAAGGTGGAATGCTTCCTGCATGGTGTCGCCTGAGGGCAGAATGTCGCATCCCAGCTTATGCAACACTTCCATATCGTAGGAGGCGTTGTGGAAGATCGTACGGTATAGAGACAGACCGGCAAACAAATGACGCAGTGTGCGTTTGTCTACAGCTCGTATGAGAACACCCTGTCTGGGTTGCCATGACACCTGCACCGACCACGGATGGCCCGCATGGCTTTCCGTATCGATGGCCAGCACTGATGCGTTCTCCATCCCACGCAGACCTTCAGTATCCGTTATCAGTTTGTAGTCGACCGGTTCAGGCGCCGGGCCCCCGATGAACGCTTCGTAACCTCTGCGGTGCATGTCCAAAGTGCCGCTCAGCCCCTGCCAGTCGTCCATACACACCTGCATCCAGCGGGACTCGTGCAGGCCGATAGCGGGATGGTACATTGGCACCAGCCAGCCTTCCCACCCGAACAGCGTGCCGACCTTGCCAGTGTGTTGTGGGATGCCGTGGTGAAGCTCCAGTCGGATACCCGGCACCAGACTGCAGGCGCTGCTGCCGCACAACACGATCACTTCCGGTTGCGTTCGCGCGATCTCTTCCGCTACGTGGTGCCGGGCGCACGCGGCAATGGTCTTGTCGTCCGGCGCTTTGTTGGCAGCGTGTCCGCATAACACGGTGTTGCAGACGCGGACCTGCGAGCGGTCGAGCCCGGCCAGCGGCAGGTAAAGCTCGTCCAGTTCCTGGCCGGTTTTCCCGCAAGCAACCCTGCCCTGCCGGTTCTCGTCCTGCCCCGGACGCTCCATGACGATCAGCACGGATGACGGTTGCGGTCCGTCCCCGCCTATCGCATGGAGCGATTCGTTGCCCGCGTTAGGGCAGTCCGGGCAGCGCTGGCACCAGGCAGGCATAGCGCTACGCGTCCCTTGTCACCGTGCCATTGTCGGCACTGACGCTTTCGACAAACTCTTCCCGGATGCGCCAGATATCAACGGTGCAGTGTTCCGCGGCAGCAGTGATCTTCGCCCAGGCCTCGATATTGATCAGGTCCTGCGCGAACGATTGCACCGGGTGGCCGTCGCGGGTGACACCGACAGCTACAGCGCGGTATTTCATTGCGGTTCTTCTCCTCTCAGCCATGCGACAATACCCGTCGCGCTGCCTGCCCCGAAGTGTTTTACGTTACCCTTGCGATCCGTCCACGCTACCCGCCGCCAGTCGCGCGGTGTGGCCAGCACCATGTCGGAAACGCTGGCAAAATGCTTGCCCACGTCCCATGCCTTCGCGTCGATACCCGGTATCTGCGCCGCTACCAGCGTCACCGGGTTCGCCTCGCCGTGCATGATGTTCACCGCCCCGCGCTTCTGCTGGCTGGGGTCGTTGGTGAACAAGGCATCATGAGACCGATGCAGCTCGTAATCCTTGTCCCACCAGAACCAGCGGGATGCGTAGAGCGCGGCGGTTTCGGCAGGAGACTGTGTGCGCCACACGCGTACCCCGGTCAGCTCCGTCATGCTGTACAGGTAGCTGTCCACCTGCCGGTAGCTGATTCCCGCGCCGCGGTGGTACAGCGGTATCCACCGTCCCTGCGCGGGAACCTCGATTTCGCCGTTCGGTCCGGGGCGCCAGATGGATTCGATCACCAGTTCCACACGGTCGTACAGACCGAACATGCCGCGCAGCTGATGACCGCTGAGCCGACGGTCCTGCATGCAGGCGATCAGATCGGTGATGCGCTTGCGTTCGTAACCGATCAGCAGGCCCTGTGAGGAGCGGATAGCCAGGTCGCCGAAGTCCAGCCTGGTAACGGTAAGCGGCAGACCGTACTGCTGCAGGTGGTCGAGCAGCGTGCGGTCCTCGCGGTCGTCCAGCAATAGTGACATTGGCACACCGGTACACCGGCTAATTACCGCGCGGATTGCTTCGTCCCGGCGGCCCGCCGAATCCCGGATCGCCGGGCATCAGCACACTGCGCTTCGCCGCTTCCGTTGCAGCGCGTTCACGCTCCCGCGCTTCGTACCGTTCGACTTTCGCATCGCCGATCAGTTTGTTAAAGCACTCGGTGAAACCCGCCGTTCGTTTGGCCGGTCCGCGTGTACCGAACAACCGCCGCCCCAGCAGTTCCGCGAACGTTGCGACGCTGGCCAGCTGATTGGCGGACACATTAGTATTCCGGTAATGCTCGATCTGCTCCAGCAGCGCCTGATCGAACTGCGCGGCGGTAACCCGGTCCTTTTGGCGTTTCATCGCTTCACCGCGCCTCCTGCCGTAACGCCAGTTCCGCGTCCATCCAGGTTTCCTGCACTATCCTGCGTTCGTTCGGGTCGCGGCTCATCCTGAAATCCCGCCAGTCGCGCAGCGCGGTGCGGTCGTCGGTCTGCACGGACTTTGCGAAATGCGCGCCCCACTGCGCTTCGCTGAGGCTGCCCCCGTAACACCCGGTGCCGCCGGAGCGGCTGTAATCCGGCCACAGCATAAACAACCCGTGCAGGTACATCAGCCAGTGGGCGCTGTAATCGAAGCCTTTGGGTTCGGCCTGTTTGCAGTTCCACTGCGGGCTGAGCAGCCGCAGGTACGGGTCGCGCAGGAACGCGGTGCCGCCGCAGGTGTTGATGCCGTTGCCCATATGCACCAGCGCCGGGTCGGGTATGCGGCGTTCGGCGGCGTACTGCGCCGGGATGGTTTCGTGATAGCAGCAGCAACCGATCGCACAAGGCGACGGGTTTCCTTCGCCGTCCGTTTCCGCCAGCTCCAGCCTTTTTGTGTATTCGCAAAGCAGGAACGCATCGGGCGACAGCACCACGTCGTCTTCGACATACACCGCGATGTCCGCCCCGGCGCTGAAGGCGTAGTCGAGCAGCCATTTGCTTAATACATGTGGGTCAGACTCGCAGGCTTCCTCCACAATTTCAAATGGTATATCCCGGTTGTCTTCAATAACCGTGTGCACAACCTGACGCACCAGCGGGTGCTCGTGCCAGTTGACCGGCATACCGATCAGGATGCGGTCGGCCCAGCGGCCGAGCAGTCCGCGTTTCGCGTACGATCTTCCGCTCCACCGCTGCGCCCGCGCAATCGATTCCAGACATAACCGGGTTTGCAGCGGACGCCGGAACGTGCTGACCACAACGATATTGCTTCCGTCCATTACACGATCCTCCACAACAAAACGGCGATTACCGCCAGCAGCAGGATTATTACGCCGCAGGCCCATACGAACATAGTACGCGCAAAGCAGAACCTGCGGAACCAGTAGCCAATAGTGTCGGTATTTATTTCTTCCAGTGTCCTCAGCCTGCCTGTTTTTCCATTGGTATATTTAGTCACCCTTCGATACCTCCCCGCACAATCCACGATGTCCCGCGCACTTCCACGGTTTTTCTCTTTACTTTGCCCAGGCCGTCCGCAAAGAACGCTTTGGTCGCGCGCCTCACCCCGTCGAATTCTTCGGTGTAGTCGTGCCCGGCGATCATCCCGCCGGGGGCTATCAGCGGGTACCATGCTTTCAGCTCCCGCAGCACGTGATCGTATTCGTGATCGTCATCCAGAAATACGAAATGCACCGGGTGCACGGGGGGCGCGCCCATGTGCGTTACCGCCGAAGCGCGGAACAGCCAGGCGGCCTCCAGCGAGTCCATACGCAGGATGCGCAGCGGGTCGGGGCTGAGCCCGCTTTGCTCCACGAAATACGCGAAGGTCTCGAACATATTGTTGTTGTGCTCGCGGTGCACGCGCGGTTCGATATGCCCCGCGGCGAACGATTCATCGCTGAACATGCCGGGGTTGTTCTTCGGAGTGCATCCCCAGGTGTCCACGCAGTATACGCGCAGCCGTTTATCCGCGTTGCGGGCGGCTTCGGCCAGGTATACCGCGCTTTTACCCCAGAACGAGCCGCATTCGATCAGCAGGCTTCCGGGCGGAGCTGTAGCGACTGCTTCGTCGTATATATCGAGGAACGGACTCCAGTCCGAAGGGATGGCGTTATGCAGGGTTGGTTTTTGCGTTTGCATCGATGTCTTCCAGTACCTGATCGGCAATGTCTTCGGCGATCCAGTGCAACGGTTCCTGCTGCCGGTACAGCCGCATGGCCGGACTGTACCAGCGGCACGGTTCGCCGGGAAGTCCCCAGCGCCAGCACGACGACACCGGCAGCAGCACCGTGCAGGGAATCTCCAGCACGCCGCACAAATGCGCCAGCGCAGTATCCACGGTCAGCACATGGTCCATGCTGCAAAGGTATTCGGCGGTCGTCCGCCAGTCCTGCATACGGTCGTATTCGCAGATCAGCCGAGGCGGCTGCGCGAACGACGTTTTGCTGTAGATATCCGCGCGTTCCGGCGACAGGCAGTATAGTTCCAGCCCGGATGCCGCAAATAACCCGCCTTCGGTTTCCGTCTGCGCGTGCAACCAGTCGGTTACCTCGCAGGCGACACCGTACGGCAGGCTTTTGGTGCGTATCGGCGAGGAGTTTTCTTCGGCGCGCCAGCATACGCCAAGACGGAACGGACCGCCGGTGCGTCGATCGGTCCGGTAGAAAGGTATGTCCCCCCAAGGAAGCAACGGCTGCTGCGGTATGTCCCCCCAGCCGCGTACGCCGAAAACCGCGGGCAGGCTCATAATACTCGTGCAGTATTTCCATTCGCCGAACCGGATGTTGTCCCGATGCACAACAAATACCTGATCGACGCCCAGGCCGCTCCAGTCGCAAAGATCCGCGCATGATTGCGACATGACCATAAGACCGACGCGCGGCAGGTGGTATTGCCGCTTCAGCAACGGCAGCCAGCGCATGCACATAAACAGGTCGCCATAGCCGCCTTCAGCCTGCACCAGCAGACTACCCGGCTGATCGGGCTGATCGGTGAGCGAGTCGTCGCAGGGTTGGAACAACGCACTGCCCGGCCACGGCTGCCAGCTCACATTACACCGTCCGGCTTCGTAATAATACAATCCTTCCTCGAACCTGCCCAGCCGCATCAGCGACTGCCCGTACCCCAGCGCGCTGTACTGAAACTGGACGGCGTGGGTGGTCGGTGTGCCGTGAGCGCGCAACAGGTCCAATGCCTGACCGTAGTAAGCGACAGCACGTTCGAATTCTCCCTCGGCGGTAGCCAGCTGTCCACCCTGATGCCATACACTGGATTCGTCTCCACGCGCTTTCATTATGTTAGTTGCGACCATCCTGGCTTGCGCCTGGTACCCGTATTTGCGCAGCGCTGTTACCGCCTGCAACAGGTCCAGGTACTGCCGGTCGCACATAGGCGTATCCGTATCGCCAGGCCCCGGTCCGGGTGCGGTGGACGGCACCTTCGGATCTTCGGTGCGGTGTTGTATTACCTGCGTGTCGCCCGGCATGGCTTCATTTCCTCCAGTAGTATGCTCGCGATCAGATCGATCCTGCGTACCCGGCGGATGTTCGCCGACGCGTAGCCCGCGAACGCGTCCGGGTCGATATTCTCTATCCGGTGCGCGGCGCGGTATGCGGCGGCCTCGGCCTCCCTGCCGGATATCGCCGGGCGCCTGCGGGGCGCGGGCACAATCGCAACATGCGCGTCCGGTGCTGGCCGGTCCGGCAGATTGGTTCTTACCGCCTGTAGCTTCATTCCCAGTCCTCCGAAGCGCTGTCAGGGCGCAACTGCTGCGCCAGATACTTGAATTCGCACAGATCCCCCAGCAACAGCCGCTGCCCCTGTTCGCCCTGTAACGCCGCGCGGTCCTGGCACATACGCACGTCGATCCAGAACCCGTCGGCGATGTCGAACCTTGTTTCCACCAGAGCGTTGGCGTGAAAACCGATCTGTTTGTACCCTTTGGGCTCGTCGAATCCCTGCGCAACGTCCTTCACATAGGCTTCCCCGCCCTGAAAGGACATCACTACGTTTTTGCTCTCCAGGCTTACCAGAAACTCCTGGAATTCATCGTTGATCGGACCGTACGCTTTCTTCGCCGAAGCGGCGTCCGCACTGAACCGGCTCGACTTTCCGTAGTAAGCGCACGCCATCATGTTGTAAAGCGTCGTGCCATCGTCGATACCGATGGTCTTCACCTCCGGCCGCGCCAGCAGCGCCCATGCAGACGCCTTGATCTTGTCCACCAGTTCGCGATGAAACTTCTTGCTTTCCTCGCGCTCCATCAGCGCCATGGTCATCGGGTTGGCATACTTGTACAGCTCGTCCGGGTTCTTCGGCCACAGAATGGTGCGGTGCGGGTACAGTTCGCGCTTGACCTGTTCGATGGTCGGGAGCGTTTTGCGCTGCAACGGTATAACTCCCAACCCCGGCGCGGTTCCGATCAATCGGGTTTTGCCTGTGCCCGGCCGCCCGAATACCGCGATAAACAGGTTGCCAGGCGGACCGAGGCGCAAGGGCTCGAACACAACCGGTATAACGGTGTCCTTCATTCTCCGTACCCCGCTGCAACCGCCGCGTCCCGGTTGACTTCGATCATCGTTTGCATTTCCGCGAGCTCCTTTGCGCTGAACCCGACCAGATAGCGGGTGTACACCGGGTCCGGCCACTCCATCGCGCTCAGCACATGCCAGCGCACGATGTCGCATCCGTACCCAAGGCAATAACCAGCGCCCTGGCACATCCACAGCCATTTGCGTTTGATAAGGTCGGCACCGGTGTACTTTTTAGCGCGATTGAATTTGAATTCTTCCACACACGGCAACCCGGCGTCCTTCAGCAGCGACAACCCGTCGCAGGTCATAATCACCGGGTCGTTCGCTTCGCCGGGCTGCCACAGAATCTCCCGATACAGGCTGACCGCAAACTCCTCCCAGGCATGGCCCATCAGCCAGCGCAGCGGGAATTCCTCTTCGGAGATCTGCTCCAGGTATGCAGTAATACGCGACTTCTCAGCGACGTACTTCAGCAACCCGGACAGGTGCAGGCCGGGCGTGCGCGGCGCGGGCATTATGTAACCGTCTGCACCGACGGACCGGGGCAAAGGTACCCGGCGCAGAAGATCCATGCGGTCGAGCGTCACATCGGTTTCGCTGATGAGGGTTGGCATGGC
>Ga0187873_1003812_pt1 | contig 10681 bp, 9 predicted proteins | sample June2016WEW_16_1_2_FD_133012 | JGI IMG/M metagenome (GOLD analysis project Ga0187873, IMG submission 133012) | Peatland microbial communities from SPRUCE experiment site at the Marcell Experimental Forest, Minnesota, USA - June2016WEW_16_100 | ecosystem: Environmental > Terrestrial > Soil >... | reverse complement strand
CCGACAGCGTCTGAACCGCCGACGCAGCCTCTGCCAGTGAGCGCCAGGTCTTTCCGGATTCAATCGAAACTGGCAGGGCGTCAAAAATGAATGGGACCGGGAGCGAGAACGTGCGAGCCTCCTCACCTTCCGATTGGCCGGTCGCATTAAAGATCAGGAAATTCGGCTTGGTGCCGATGTCCACGCTGGTGGAGATGAACTCGCGTCCATGGATGCCGTCGCGCGTCGGCCGGACGATCTCGGACATGTCCGTCCACATCCCGTCCCAGCCCTGCCCGCCGAACTTGCCACGGTAGCCCGCACCCTTGACCGGGACCATCCCGGTCTCGGATTCGTAGGTCAGCTGGTCGACGTAATTCGAGGTGAAATAGGAATCGCCCAGCTTAAGGCGGTCGAGGTTGGGGCTGATTACGACGAACTCATGGTACTCATTCATGCAGCGCAAACAGCCCACGCAGTACTCCGGACGAGGTGCAAAACCGCCGATCGGACCGGAGAACGTCCCGTACAGACAGGGACGGCTGAGGACCACCTCCATATTCAAGCGGTTCTTGACCAATTCCGAGAGCAGGTGTTTCGCCAGCCCGACTCTGCCCACGCGGACTCGGAAGCGGGTCGGCCAGCGGGCAACCCCTGGGGCATTGCGAGCCTCGATGTGGTAGCGGTGATATTCTGTTGAGTGAGCGGACATGCCGGAACCTCCGCAAGGATTAAAAATAAAACAGGGCATGAAGGCATACCCTGTTTTTTATGCATTGATAGGAACGGGCATCCCTTCCAGAAAAGGACCAGGCTTCACACCTGCCTGACCACTGCGCCATCCCTTGGCCTGGCCGTTACCGGCCAGTTTTCGGGCACCGCCGATGAACAGGGTTTTTTTTAAAACCCTTTCCTCGGCTTTGGCGCTTCCTTTTGGAAGGGAGAAAGGAGCCTGTGATCGGGCTCCGGAGGCATCCGCTGATCGTTCCGATTTTTTCTCGGGAGACCCGAGATTAACTCCCTGCTCGCGCAGGGGAACCTCCACCTCGTCATCTCGCAGGGGCGAGACTCAGCCGCTATTTCTCCATGATTCAGTTGTTAAGGCTGCCGACGGAGCAACTTCCACACAGCCGGCAACACTGCTTATACCACAACCTCATAAGCATGTGTAGAGGGAAATTGTAAGTAGGCCAAGTGCAGAAAATCACGTAAAGCAAGATTGACAGGGTGGGGATCGGCCCTACGGCACCTCCTCGCCGCGGGCGGTGTTGAAGAGCTTGTACCACTCCTCCCGGGTCAGTTCGAGCCGGTCTCCTTTGCACGCCGAACGGATCCGCTCCGGGCTGGTCGTGCCTATGATCGGTTGGATGTGCGCCGGGTGTCGTAAGATCCAGGCAATCAAGATCGCCTCACCCGGAACACCTTTCTCGCTTGCCAGCCTGCTCACCAGCGCAGCGGTTTTTACAATATTCTCGGGCTCGGTCCCGGCCGCACGGCCGGTCAGTCGGCCCACGGCCAGAGGGCTCCAGGCTTGCAGGATGATCTCATTTAGACGGCAGTACTCCAGCGTATCATCGTTGCGCGTCAAGCGGGGGTTATCCTGGTTAAAAAGTATTCCTGAGTCAATCAGATGGAGGTGTATCAGGTTGAACTCCACCTGGTTGAAAACAATCTTTTGACGGACGTACTTTTTCAGCAAGGCGATCTCGGCCGCCGTATGGTTGCTCACGCCGAAGTAGCGCACCTTGCCGGTTTTCTCCAGCTCATCGAAGGCGCGCGCCACTTCTTCGGGTTCGACCAGCGGATCCGGGCGGTGGAGCAGAAGCACATCCAGATATTCGGTCTGGAGGCGCTTCAGGCTGCCTTCGACGGAGCTCAGAATGTGTTCATAGCTGAAATCGTAGCGCGCCGGGGAGCTGGAGGATGGATCCCCTCCGAAGCGGATCCCGCACTTGGTCTGCAGGATGATCTTCTGACGGAGGGACGGAGAATCCTGCCACACACCTGCGAAGACCTCTTCCGATTTTCCCCGGCAGTAGATATCAGCATGGTCGAAGAAGTTGATCCCCGCATCCAGGGCGGCATGCACCGCGGCCATGGCCGCCTTCCGGTTGCCGTTTGTCAGCGGCTTTGGATCCCAACTTCCGCCGATGTTCATGCAGCCATAGGCGATGCGCGAAATTTCGAGATCGGTACTGGCTATTTTCTGGGTTTTCATGAGTTTCCCTCTTGGTTCGAACGGTTCTGGACCTGGTTCAATCGAAAATTATAATCTGAATCGATCAGAACATGGACTAGCCGATTCAGTAAGTGGATCGAATGAATTCGGAGCAGGAATCTCCTTGAGAGTATAATTTGTGAAGGATACCATACTGGAGGCAGCTATGACCGAACGAAAAATCCGTGTTCTGGTCGCAAAACCGGGCCTGGACGGGCATGATCGGGGCGCCAAAGTCATTGTCCGTGCCCTGCGCGACGCCGGAATGGAGGTCATTTATACCGGGCTGCGCCAGACGCCGGAAATGATCGCGGAAGCTGCCCTGCAGGAAGGTGTAGATGTGGTCGGCCTTTCCATTCTCTCGGGCGCACACATGTCCCTTATCCCCCGCATTCTTGAACTGCTGAAGGCCAATGGCCAGGAGAATGTCAAGGTCTATGTCGGAGGGATCATCCCGGATGAAGACGCTCCGAAATTGAAAGCGCTGGGTGTGGCCGGAGTCTACGGACCGGGCGCACCCTCCGAGGTGATCATCAACGACATTCGCAGCTCCTTTCACAGCCTGGCATAGGCGGAGGAAATGTCCCTAGCGGAATCCGTCCTCGCCAGCGACCCACTGGCGCTCGCCAGGCTTGAAACCTAGGTGGAGAACAACAGCCCAGTAGGCCGCGACGCTAATGAGCCGGAAACGCCAGGGCGCGGGCAAAGGTAGCCAGCACGTTTTGCGCGGCAGGATTGAGCACATCCGGCTCATAGACTTCAAGGAATTGTGCTTTCGCATCCAGGCCGATTTGCAGTGATTTTTGCAAAGCTGTCGCTCCATCCGGATCGCCCATCGCGATGGGATTCATCATGGCCGAAGTAGTCAACTGATAGCCAATCACGACTTTGCCGCTGTAACTTTTTACAACATTATAGTTCCCAATCGATGTATCATCCCTGGCAGCCGTCAGCCCATTCTCCTGCACAACGAATTGCCTGGGATAGTTATCAGCACCCAGCGCAACGATCAGGGCGCTTACCCGCGCACTCTCAGCATGATCAACACCGGTGGGATTGCCGTTTTCACAGCGGGTCTTGCTGACAATCGGCAGCGGTGGAAAGAGCGCCAGGGAAAAATACTGGCGGGGAAATATTTGCGCGTAATTGGAAAAGACCTGCTTCCATGCGGCGATGATGCGATCGCTCGTGTATCCGGCCTTGACCCACGTACACAGGTCAGCCGGTGTATTCGGCAGGGTCATTTCACCCGTGATCGACGTCGGGCCATCCGCTGCAATCTTGATGAACGAGGGACGATTTTCATAACGAGCGCTAACGGCTTTCAAGAAAGCGAACCAGCGATTTAAATAAATCTGGTCCCACGGCAGGGGCAACAACAGATCTTCGCCCTTGCCGGGACCATAAATGACGCTGAAGGTTTCGGTCTGTACACCTTGAAGCGCCCACGCGGGAGTACCAAAGCCAGGAATCAAAACCAGTTCGACCCACTTGCCATTTTTCTCGGCGCTGTCGAAAACCTTATCGAGCTTGGTCCAATCAAAATTGCCTTTCGTAGGTTCGAGATCCGCCCACGAAGTGCGAAAGGTGATCCCGGCAATATTGGGGTTCGCGTAAGTTCGATCATCAAACAATATGCCATCAAAAAAGCTCGCCTTGGGGGCGCTAGGCTCGAGGTTATTCACTGCGGTGAGGCCGGTTGGTTGAGTAGGTATGCTGAGATATATCGGTGCGGAGCTGGTCATCGTGGAGGCCATTGAAGCTGTGGGAGCGATTGCAGGGAGGGTGGAGGTGGCACCGCTTGTAGGGGGAATTAAGGGGGCAGAGGCAATCGCACAAGCGACCATTAAACCAAGCGTAAACAACACGACTGTTAATCGAATCGGGACTTTCATAAGATTATCCTTTGAATGGCTCACGGGAGGAGCGCGGAATGCATGTGTGCCAGAATAGGCTGGAGGGTCGGGTTGAGTTCATCCTTTTCGTAAATCTCCAAGAACTTGACCCCTGCCGCTAAACCAAGGTCCACGGAGGCTCGTAACGCTGAGACGGCGGTGGCTCCACCCATCTGATCCGGTTTCTCGGTTGCCGATGTGCCCATCTCAAAGCCGACGGTGGTCTTGGCGGAATACTGCTGCACCAGGTCATAGCCAAGGGAGGGGGCATTTTTACGTGCGCTCAACCCGTTCTCTTGGAACGCCACGTGCTGGCCGTAACGGTTAAAAGCGAAATTAGCAAGGTCGACCCGCGTCGCGCTTTCGGACGAAGCGTCGGGGATCGCGAGCCCCGGATAGAAGGTCAGCGAAATCTGGGTCGTGGGAAATGACTGCGTGTATGCCGCCAGTGTCTGCTGCCAGGCGCTTTCATACATTTGCAAGGTGTATCCAAGCTGCTTCCATTCTGTCACCGCGGTCGGGTCATTGGGGAGACTCATCTCCTCGCTGATCGAAGTAGGGCCGGTCGCGGGGACATTGACCACGGCCGGATTCGAATCATAGCGCTGACCGAGAACATGAACGAACGCGAACCAGCGGCTCAGGTAGGTGGCATCCCAGGGCAGCGGAAGCGTAACCGTCTGTCCCTGCACAAAGCCGTAGTCCACGACGAATTGGGCCGTTTGTACACCTTGAAGCGCCCACGCGGGCGTAAACGCACCAGGCAGGACGACCAGGATCACCTTCTTGCCACTGGCCGAGGCAGCTTGAATCTGGCTGTCGATAAAGCTCCAATCGAACATATCCGGCGCGGGCTGGACATTGCGCCAGAAGGTGCGAATCACGATCCCGTCCACCGCCGGGTTGGTGTAGGTAGCAGGTTGAATGGCGACGTTATGATCGGTTACTATAAAGACACCGCTCATCATTTTGATGCTGGCAGGAGAAGTTGTCGGGATGTTTGGAGTGATTGCAGATACGGTGAAGTTCGCTCCAATCGTGGGGGGCACCGAGGGCGGTGCGGTGAGCACACAGGCAAGCGTCAAAGCGAGCGTAAATATTAAGGTTGTTAATCGGATCGGTGATTTCATGGGTGTCTCTTTTTTTACTCATCGGAAATCGAATGATCTTTCCCGACATGAGTCATCATGGAGTCGGGGGATTCGATCAATCTTCCTGAGGGACTAAATCTTACATATTTCATAAAATAACCCCAGTTATTAGTCATTATACAACCTTCTGGCTGAGATTTACCGAAATCTGCCGCAAGAATCCGGCGTTAACTCACGGGGATAAGGATATGCCCCCAGCAAAGAACAGCTGAGGGCATATCCGGTTTATTATCCTGTAAATTATTCGGGGAGATCCTGCTAAATACAAGTTACCTAATCGCCTCCCAAGGCCTGCAACAGAACCTGATGAATGGCATCTGGCCTGGGGAGCAGCACATTCGCCCCACTCGTCGGGATCACGTAGGGGATGACCTGGTTGATACCAATCTCATAGCGCTGAATCCGGTTCGGGTCGATCGCCTGCAGTGTTGGCAGAAGGTCCAGAGCATCCTGGAGCGTCAGGTCGGTGACGACCGAGCCCCGCAAAGCCTGATACAACTGGGGGACACGCGTCAGACCGCTCAGGCTCAATAATTTACTGCCGATACCCACCAGGACTTCCTGTGAGCGGCGCAGACGGTCCAGGTCTCCGGTGGATTCACGGCTGCGCGAATACCAAAGCGCCGTATCCCCATCCATATGAACGAGACCGGCTTTCACCGTAAATCCCTGGGGAAAGTAGCCTTCGCGGGCATCGTGGTAGGTCTGGCCGACAACCACATCGATCCCGCCCAGGATGTCCACGATGGATTGGAAACCTTCGAAATTGGTCAGAATGTAGGACTGCGGTGTAAATCCAAAATTGTACTGAAAGGTCGATTGGAGCAGGCTGAAGCCACCGTACTCCTGCGCGGTATTAATGCGCTGCATGAACCGGCCGGGCAGGTAAACCCACAGATCGCGCGGGAAGGAGATCAGGCGCACCGAGCCGTCGGAACTGAGGGCCACCACGATCAGGATATCGGTGCGAAAATCCGAAGCGTCCGGACGCTGGTCAGAGCCGAGCAAAATAAAGGTCTTTTCCCCAACCGGTAGGGTGATCGGCGTGGAGGGAGACGGGAATTGTCCGGGCGTCGGGGTCAGGGTCGGTCCAGGCGTCGGAGGGATCGTGGCAGTCTCAACCTGAGGCGTGGACGATGGTACAGGTGATGAACTTGGGACCATCGCCGTAAGCGTACCCGCCACCCCGGTCATAACGACCGGCGGATATGGTGTATCCGGCGTGGAGAACAACTGGCAAGCAGGCAGGAGGAATAAAAGCAGACCGAGCAGGAGCGGGAGGCGTGAGCGCATAGGGGCAAGTTTAACCAAAATTCAGAAATCGAACCAGCGGCGGAGGGGTCAACGACTGTCCCAAATGACCGCCCAGCGAGTACCCAGGCGAAGGAAAATCACGGCTGCCAGGCGGGAGGACCCGAAATATTGCCGGTTCCGAGAACAGCCGAAATATCGATCAACTCTCGGACCTCGCCGGTAGCAGTATCAATCACATTGATCCGGTTATCGGGCAAGGATGTGTTGTAGACGATGAACTGCCCGTCCGGGGACCAGCTCAAGCGTGTTGTCGCATCCAGGAAGTGGTTGTTATCGAGGAGCCGCTGCATGCCCTTGCCATCCCGATCGATGAGGTAGAGGGAGTACTTTCCGTAGGTACCATCCAATTCCGAGAGGAAAGCGAGCCGGGCACCGTCCGGCGACCAGGCGGGATTGATATTTGCCCAGGTATTATCGGTCAAGGCGAACTCCCCGCTCCCGTCCGCGCGGCGGATACGGATCTGGCTGGAACCGTCATTGCGAGTTCTTTGTTCCGTGAGAGACATCGAGGCGATCCAATTTCCATCTCGCGACCAGGACAGGGTCTGGAAGAAGAAATCATAAGAAGGGCTGGTCAGGTTAGACATTGTTGCTCCGTCGCTACGAGCGACCCGCCACCACCACAGGCCCTTCTGATCGGTGGAACGGAATGCAATGGTCTCCCCATCCGGCAGCCAGATCGGAAAATCGTCGGAAAACGAGTCGCGCGTCACCTGGGATACTTCGCTGCCATCCGGTTTAGCGATAAAAATGTGGCTTTGGCCGGCCAGCTCTGCAGAAAATACGATCATCGAACCGTCCGGAGACCAACCCGGCGCATACCCATCTGCAATTATCTGCTTCATGTGTAACCCATCCGGATCGACCTTATAAATGCCGGCAGCCGGCCCATTGATGGAAAATAATATCGATGCATGTGGAGTCTCTGCCGGTGCAGAAGTGGATCCCGTAAGAGTAGACGTAAAACCTGCCGGAATGGTTCCCACCTGGGTGGGCAGCGACTGAAGAGCGGGATTACACAGGAACCAGGCGATCAGCACGATGACGATCAAAATTATGCCGTAGACCTTTGTGAACTTCATCACCACCACCGCGCATTATGGTAGCACTGATGGATGGGAAAAATCTCTACGAAATCCCGACGGCCACCCGTTTTTTCCCCTACAAATAATAGACAAAGGGCACTTTTGGAGCGGCTCTTTACCTATGCGCAATTCGCTCCTACAGGATTCAACCGTTCGGCGAATGATTCAATCTCCGCATGCAAACTTATTTCAGAATAAAAGCCCAAGCGGGTATTCAGGGGGTTGTTCACGCCGGATTCCAATTACACAGCCTACAAGTACCACTCCCCCGCCTTCCGGCGGGGGTTTCAGATCAAGTTTTACAGATCGGCTTTCCTCCCCCCGTTTGTGCCGAGTAAAGAGCTGGATAAAAAACTAAGTCACGACCCGAGGATAGAGACGCGCGCCGATAATGATCAGGGCGACGGTGGCGAAGATCACCACGGCAAAGTCCAGGCCCAGTCCAAATGCACTGGGCCATCCAGCCAGCATCATGGTGCGGAGTGCATCGACCTCATACGAGAGAGGGTTAACCTTCGCGACAACCTGGAGCCAGACCGGCATGATCGAAATGGGGTAGATCGAGTTGCTGGCGAAGAACAGCGGCATGGTCAGCAATTGTCCAATACCCATGAAGCGCTCACGGGTCTTAACCAGGCAGGCAATGATCAGAGAAAACGTCGAGAATAAAGCCGCGCCCATCAGAACCATGAAAAGCACGCCCACCAGATCCAGGATGTTGAAGTTCATCTTGACTTTTAAAAGGATAGCCAGGATATAGATGATAAACGCTTGGACAAAAGCGCGCACGCTGGCCGAGAGGGCTTTCCCCAGCACCAAAGCTGCCCGCGGCGTGGGGCTGGCCAGGAATTTGTGGACGATCCCCAGGTCACGCTCCCAGATGATGGCAATGCCGTAGAAAATAGCCACGAACAGGACGCTCTGGGCCAGGATGCCGGGTGCCATGAAGTCGATGTACGGCACGTTGCCGGTTGGAATGGCACGCGTGCGGGTGAAAACCTCGCCGAAAACCAGCAGCCACAGGACCGGCTGAACCGCCCGGGTGATCAGCTCGGTCGGGTCGTGACGGAGCTTGCGCGCCTCCAGGTCGGCGATGACCAGAGTCTTGTCGATAAAGGATATGATACCCCGCAGGGGGTTGAACGAGGGAGTTGTTGCCGGATTAGCCCAACCTGCGAGCGGTACGGCGGCCTTGTCTTGTTTCACGAAAGTTACCTCCTTCATCGATCTCGTTTCCGGTGTAATAGATGAACACATCGTCCAGCGTTGTTCCATGGCCGTTGGTTCCATTGCCGTTGATCGAAGCCTTCAGCTCGGTCGGACTGCCGGTCACTACCACCTTGCCGTGGTGCATGATGGCTACCCGTCCGCACAGGCTGTCGGCCTCGTCCATGATATGGGTGGTCAACAGAATGGTCATGCCAAAACTTTTCCGCAGCTCCTCAATATGTTCCCAGACCGTACGGCGGGCGTTCGGGTCGAGACCCACGGTCGGCTCGTCCAGGAAGAGCAGCGGCGGACGGTGCAGCATCGATTGGGCGATCTCCAGCCTCCGGATCATGCCCCCCGAAAAATCCCGGACCAGCTTGTTGCCCGAATCAGCCAGACCCATAAACTCAAGAGCGGAGCTAACGCGTTCATCGCATTCCTTGCGGGGAATGTCATACAGCCTGGCAAATACCATCAAATTCTCCCAACCCGTCAGCGATCCATCCGCTGAGATCATTTGCGGAACGTAACCGATCACACGCCGGACCGCGGTGGCCTGACGGCCGATGTCAAATCCAGCGATCTGGGCATGCCCGGAGGTGGGCGGCAGGAGCGTGGTCAGCATCTTGATGACCGTGGTTTTACCCGCCCCGTTAGGGCCCAAAAGACCAAAAACCTCGCCCGTTTCAACGGTAAGATTCAGCGAATCAACTGCGGTAAGCGTCTTAAAACGGCGGGTCAGTTCCTGGGTTTCCAATATTGCCATACTCACCTCTTCGAAACCGATTGTGTCGACATCGTCGGAGAAAAAAGCGTTTGCAGCAGCTGCATGACATGATGCACCGCCTCCCGGTCCTCCGGCGTAAGACCGGCTAAAACATCCATCAGGCGCGCCTGGGTGCCGTTCCTGGCCTTTTCGAGGATGGACTGGCCCTCTGTGGTCAGGGTCAGGATCACCTTGCGACGGTCGGCTGAAGAGGGCATGCGGGTGACCAGGCGATGGGATACCATCCCATCGATCATTTTACAGACCGTAGGCGAGGTCAGGCCGAGATGCTCGGCCACTGTGGTTAAGGAGGCACCTGGGTTGCGGTTGAGGAAGAGCAGCGCCCGGAACTGGACGACGCTCATGTCAGCACCTCGCCGGCTGCGCATCTCCGCCCGGATCGTCCGCATGATGGTCGGCACCACATCCAGGACTTCACGGGCAATCATATCGGAAGGCACATTCATTGGTTTGCCTTTCTAACAATTAGATTATCTAATTATATTTTAAAACGCGTCGGTTGTCAACCGGCATCGTTCGCCTTTCCTCTATCTGGAGGGATTTATAATATGCAGGTTCTACTCATCCACCCCAAATACCTGTATAGAGAAACGGGATGCCATGAAAAAACACAACCTATTAATGATCCCCGAGCCGATTGAATTCGACCCGGCTGTGCTAGCGGCGCTAGGTGCCCCAACTACCAGTCACGTGGCCCCCGAATTTATCGAAGCCTTCGGACATTCCCTCGAGCTGGTAAGGGAGGTTTTCGCCAGCCCGGATGGCCAGCCCATCATCCTGGCGGGATCCGGAACCCTGGCGATGGATTCGGCCGGTGCGAATCTGGTGGAACCCGGGGACAAAGTCCTCGTAGTGAACACGGGTTATTTCTCGGATCGCTTTGCGGAGATCGTCACCCGTTACGGTGCAGAGGTTTCCCAGGTGAAGGCGCCGGTCGGCGGCCGTCCGGAGGTCGAGGCGGTGGAAGCAGCTCTGAAAGAGAGAAGCTATAAGCTGATGACGGTGACCCACGTGGATACTTCGACCGGGGTGTTGAACGACGT
>Ga0187873_1003810_pt1 | contig 10693 bp, 16 predicted proteins | sample June2016WEW_16_1_2_FD_133012 | JGI IMG/M metagenome (GOLD analysis project Ga0187873, IMG submission 133012) | Peatland microbial communities from SPRUCE experiment site at the Marcell Experimental Forest, Minnesota, USA - June2016WEW_16_100 | ecosystem: Environmental > Terrestrial > Soil >... | reverse complement strand
TTGGAGTGGACCCCAATTTTGAGACAACCAGTTAAGCCCTAAAATGCAGCGAAAGGGGAAACTGGATGAGATTTCGAAGGAAGTTCACCAGGGAGTTCAAGCTGGATGCGGTGCAACGATTGCGGGCGGGAGAGCCGGCGGGCTTGGTGGTGCACCAGTCTGGAAGTGAGCCGCGATGTAGATAAGATTGGGGAGCGGGCGTTTCCCGGCGTGGGGCAGAAACGGGCGGAGGAGACGCGGATCGCGGAATTGGAACGTAAGATCGGGCAGCAGGTCCTGGAGATCGATTTCTTGAAGCGAGCCTTGCAGCATGTGGAACAACAGCGCCAGCTGCGGGCCGCGAGTGGCGGCGCACCGTTTACCAACAAGTCGAGCGCGAAGTGAACGCCGGAACTCAACTCGCCATTCGCCGGATGTGTGCGCTGACGGGAGTCAGCCGGGCGGGGTTTTACCGGCGCGGAGTCCGGTTCCGGTCTGCGCCCGTGGAATTCCGCGATCAAGTGCAGCGCGTGGCGCTGGAGTGGCCGACCTACGGCAGCCGGCGGATCAGCGGAGTTGCGCCGTTGCGGCCTGCCCGTCAATCGCAAACGGGTGCAGCGGGTGATGCGGGAAGACAACCTGCTCGGTTTGCGGCAGCGTAAGTTTGTGGCAACCACCGACTCCGCCCACGCGATGAGGGCACGATCTCACGACCGTGCCCCCGCTCATCGCCGTGGATGAGTCTCCAGCTGGTTATTCCTGGCAGGGTGCTCTCCAGCAGAGCCCGCTTCCGCTTCACCAGCCGGAGCTATACTGCCAACTATCAACCTCGCCCTACAATGCTTCGGCAGCGAACGGCGAAATCGCGTCCGATTGGGGCGACGGCCTGGTCCGCGGTCGAAGGGCGCGAGTACGACGACGTGGCGGAAAAAGATGCGGCGAAGAAAAAAGATGTGGCGGAGGTAAGCGATGCCGAGCTCGCGCCGGACTCGATGTTGATGTACCTGTACGAGACCCGGAAGACGCATGAGCCGGGGTTTCGGGACGAGAGGATCGAGAATGCGTTGGCGCGCCAGAAAAGAATAGTCGACAACTGAACGGCGGGCGACGAGCGGAGAACGGTCGGTCGCGCCACAAAAGTTCGGCCTTGAGCCTCCAGGCAACTTGTGTTCTCATTAGGCAACGACGTGCCCGTGGGGGGCTCGTCTGCGCGCCTTAACTTCAACCCTCAACCGCATCCTCGAGGAGAAGAATTATGAGCAAAGTCCACTACATTCCCAAGGGATACAATTCGGTTACGCCGTACCTCATCATCAAGGGTGCCGCGAAAGCGATCGACTACTACAAGAATGTTTTCGGGGCAACTGAAGTCGTGCGCATGGCTGGTCCCGACGGCCGGGTCGGCCACGCCGAGCTGCAGATCGGCGACTCGCACATCATGCTGGCCGATGAATTTCCGGAGATGGGCCACCGCAGCGCCGAGAGCATCGGCGCGTCTCCGGTGAGTCTGCTCGTGTACATCCCCGATTGCGATAAAGTCGTCGCCAAGGCGGTCGCGGGAGGGGCGAAAGTCCTGAAGCCGGTCGAGGACCAGTTCTATGGAGATCGCTCAGGCTTCATCCAGGACCCGTTCGGACATCTCTGGGGCATCGCGACTCACATTGAAGACGTATCGCCCAAAGAGATGGAAGAACGAGCCAAGAAGGCGATGCAGGCAGCTTGAAAACGGCTCTTGGCTGTTGGCTCTTAGCTCTTGGCTCGACCGAAGCTAGATTTGGCTAACGGCTAAGAGCTAACGGCTAAGAGCCTAGCGATGGTATCCGCGTTTGCCGTAGGCACTCGTACAATTGCAACACAACCTTAGAAAGGACTCTCCCAATGCTCTCCGCTGGCAATCCCTTTCCGAATTTCTCTCTTCCCAACCAGGACGGCAAGATCACCAAGCTCTCCGATTTCGCCGGACACTGGCTCGTCGTTTACTTCTATCCGAAAGACGACACGCCCGGCTGCACCATCCAGGGCAAGTCGTTTACGGCGACCAAGGCTGATTTCGATGCTGCCGGGATCAAGGTCATTGGCGTGAGCGCCGACGATGTTGCCTCGCATAAGAACTTCTGCAACAAGTTCGCCTTTACCATCGACTTGCTCGCCGACACCGACTCCAGCCTGATGAAGTCGCTCGGCATCGGCCAGGCGGAACGGAAAGGGATGAAGTTCTGGGAGCGCTCCAGTTTCGTGGTTGATCCCAAGGGTGTGATCCGCAAGGTGTACGAAAAGGTGAACCCGGAAGGCCACGAGAAAGTGCTGCTCGACGACATCGGGAATCTACAGAAGAAGGCGGCCTGACGGACAGGGCAGACGCCGGCTGTCAGAGGCGGTGCCTCGTCGGAATTACCGTAGAGACGCGGCAAGCCGCGTCTCTACGATTCACGATCAGGACACCGCCTATTCCGCAAACGGGTCCGTGGCGTACTCCGATCCGCCGCTGCTTCTGCTACTGCTGTTGAATGGCCGGCGCAGCGTTCCAGCCAGTCCCTCCGCCATCACCGAGGGCAGGATGCGGTACAGCCGTGAGCGCAAATCGCGGTAGCCTTGAATTCCGGCAAAAAGGTCGCTCATCAGGTCGCGGAAGCTCGCGCTTTGCGCGGTTAGAGAAACCATCCGCTCCAGAACGCTGTCCCCGAAAATCTGGCCGCTGTAGAAACGCTGCGAGACGCGCGCCGCCAGCTTCAACTCGGCCAGCACCTCTTTTTCCAGGAGCAAGCGGTACTCGTCAGGTCGTCCGGCCAACAACGCGCCGGCGCACAACTCCGCGGATCGAAGCGCGTAGTAGAGGCCCTCTCCGGTAATCGGGTCGACCAGCCCCGCACTGTCGCCGATCATGGCCCAACCTTCCCCGCAGACTTCGAGCGTTTCGAAAGTCTGGGCGCGAAAGGACGGAAGACGGAAGAATGTGCGAATAAAAGCGGGCACCGTCCAAATGGAAGCCGTTCTCTTCGAGCCAATGTTCCAGTATGCGGCGCAACTCGGCGGTGGAGGTTTCACCCATCTTGCCCGCGATTCCGGCGGAAACATGATCCGCGCGAGGGAAGACCCAGATGTAGCCGGTGATCCCTTTCAGAAACTGAATCCGCATCAGAGAACTGCTGCCGGGGATGAAGTAGCCCGCAGTAACCATCAGATCGCTCGGGGCAATTGGCGAGAGGAACTGGGAGCGGAAGGGATTGCGCGCGCCCGCCGCCAGCATCAGGTAGGACGCTCGGTATTCACGCTGGGGCGTGACCAGTTGCCAGTCTCCGCCGGTTCGCGCAATCTGCGTGACGCGTTCCTGGTGTATATCAACGCGCACGTCGACGCCAGTGCCGGCGCGCCGGGCTCGCTCCAGCAACAATCCATTGAGCGCCAGGCGCGAGAAGATCGCGACCGGGTACTGCATGTGGAAGCGTACTCGCTGCCCTGACGGACTGATCAACTCGCAGTGTTCAACCGGATTGCTTTCGTTCCCAGCATCGGCCAGAAACGGATACTGCTGCAAAGCTTTGTGCGTGAGTCCGCCGCCGCAGGGCTTCTCCCACGCAAGCTTTTGGTCAAAGAGAAGGACGTCCCTGCCTCCCGCCGCCAGCAGCGCACCTGCCAGAGATCCCGCTGGACCGCCTCCGACAATCGCAATGGGGTGTTGCGTACGCATGTTCCGGTCGCGGATTTTGCCGCATAGAAAAAGAGCTCGCCAGCGGGCAGCAAAACTCCGGCGCCGCTCTTGCGAGCTCCCTCCGAGGCGGGGTTGGCCAGGACTTCCGCGAACCCGCGAGTTTCCCGGTTACTGCAGCCTGGTGGCGCCGTTCAATCCCTGATAGATGAACAATCCCGCAATGACCAGGATCATAGCCCCCGACAAGGCGCCGAGCACCTTGACGATCGGTGTGATCCTTCTCATCTTGGCTATAACTTCCGTTTGATCCTTGTGCATCTGGGATTCGGTTTCATGGAGGAAGATTGAATCGTCCTCGTGCATGGTGAGGGTGCTGCGATAGATCAGGAGGATAATAAGGATCCCCGTCAGAATACCCCACGCGACAAGCAGCCCGAACATAGGAGACATACGCCACCTCGGAGCTTAGATCGAGCCGATGCCCGAAGTTGCCATCTTAGGCCCCAGCGAAAACTCTCCTGCCGTCCGCTGGCGTCCGGGTACAGGCCCCTGCTGTGCACGATTATAGACCCGTTGGCAAGAGGGGCCGCGACTTCTTGTCTGCCCGAAGCATCTAAACAGCAGATGCAGGTAGAAGTACCGGCTTCCGAAAAGCCTTGCCGAGCCGGTGGCAACGTTTGTTATAATAAGCAATTACAAGGAGATGAACAAATGGCGACTACCACCGCACCCGAAGTGCAGCCCAAAACCGCGGCACCAGTCCTGACCCCCAGCGCGATTGCCAAGGTCAAAGAAATCATGGCCACGCAGACGCCGATCCCGGCGGGGTTGCGGCTGTCCGTGGTCGGCGGCGGTTGCTCCGGCTTTCAATACTCCATGGCCTTCGAGAACGGCGCCGGCATGATGGACAAGGTTTTCGACTTTGACGGTTTGAAGGTTTACGTGGACGCCACTTCCCTGATGTATCTTGGCGGAGCGCATGTCGATTACGTCGAGACCCTGGAAGGCGCCGGTTTCAAGTTCGAGAACCCGAACGTGAAGAGCACCTGCGGCTGCGGCTCCTCGTTTAACGTTTAAGCTTTAACGTTTAATGCTCAATGTTTAAGTGTCTCTGGTTTCACGTCAAGCCCCGCTTTCGATGCGGGGCTTTTCTGTTGCTGGGATTGTGGAATCTACTATTGGGGTGGCGTCTGTCCTGAGTTTTGCGGAGATTGCGTGGGAGGGCTTTGGGTTTGGCCGGAGTTCGGCGTGAGTCCTTGCCCCGGCGTACCACCAGCCAGTCCGGGAGCGGCGCCGTTTAGGTTCGGAGTGGGGAGACCAGGATTCACCGGCCCGGTTAGCGTGCCGCCGCGGTCGGCCAGCGGCAGGTAAATGAAGAGCCAGTCGTTGTAATGGTTCTTGTCGTAGAACACGCGAATGGTCTTCGCTTTGCTCGTGCTGGCGACCCCGAGGATCGGTCCTCCGCCGAACACCGGCCCGTTGAAGCCGGAGCCGGAATTGGAACCTGTATTGGAATTCGAAGAGGACGATCCCGAATTGCCCTGCGCATCCGAAGCATTGCCGGAAGATGGATTACCGGAATCGCCACTCGGTGGAGTCTGCAGACCACCCGTTTGTTGAAGTCCACCCGGTTGCGCTCCCAAGCCGCCAAGCCCGCCTTGCAGCCCGCCTAACCCTCCCTGCGCTCCGCCGAATCCGCCTTGTCCCTGCAGTCCACCTTGTCCCGGCATCAAACTCTGCCCAGGTGTTTGTCCCAATACCGGACCGACGTTTAAGTTGATGTCAGTCTGATGCAGGAATTTGAAGTCCCTCTCCTTGCCCGTGGCCCGGTCAATGTTGATCGGATCTGTATAGCGCTTGCGAATGAAACGGATGTTGTTGGTATTCTCCAGTTCCTCGATACGCATTGGATAACGCCCAAACTTCTTGTAGAAGTGTTGAATCGCGCGCATGTACGCCGTGCCCCGATGTCTCATCTCCTCTTCGCGGTCGCGGCGGATCTGCTGGCCTATCTGGGGCAGCACGGTGAGCAGCGCTATCGTGATGAGCGCAAGCGCTAGCACCAGCGTGATCAGCATGTAGCCGCGCGAGCGATTTTGTAATTTTGTAATTTTGTAATTTCGTAATTTCAACCCACCCTGCATAACCGCTCACTCGCCTTCAAATTACCAAATTACAGATTACAAAATTACAAAATCCAAATCAGCTGTGGCCTTCATCCTTGAGTTAACGGGAGGCTCTGCCGGTTGTTGTTGAGCACATCTTCCACCTCCACCGCGGTCGGCGAAATGTGCAAGACGCGATAGCGCCGGTCGACGATGTCGCCCTCAGCGGCGATAAAAACGTCTTCGCCCTGGGACAAAAACACCTTCTTCATCTCGCCGGGCCGGTTGGCAAAGCCAAAAAACTTGAGCGTGATTGGCGGCGGCTGCGGAATTGGCGGAGGCGTGTGAAGGCCGCCAATCTGTGTATCCGTGGTACCGTTTTTCTTAGGCGGTTCGATCGGCAAAGACCCCGCGACGAAAATATTTCTTCCGTTGCCCGCGTACTTGATTTCCTCGCTTTGGCTGAGCAGGTTCAGGTCAAGCGTAGGATCCAGCCGCGGCTCAACCATAGGCACAATTTTGCCTGAAGCCGTGCGTCGTACGCCGGGCCGGACCGCGGTCGAAGTCGAAGTCGTCCTCGGCGCCACCGGCGCCGCTTCCGGCAGCGAGGGCCAGAACTCGCGGCCCAGCAGGACCAGTGCGATCACACCCAACACTGCCAGCGCGATGACTTGCTTCCGGTTTTCGATTCCCAGTTTCACTCAGACACCCGACCGCAGATAACTGTGTATCGTGATTTCCAGCCGGACCTGTCCCGTGCTTTCGCCCGCGAGGTCCACGCTATCCACCGCAAAAAACAGCTTCGACCGTTCCAGCGTATTGATGAACCGCACCAGTTGCAGGTAGTCTCCGGAGAAGCTTCCTTCGATTTCGACCGGAATCACGCCGGAGCTTTCCGCTTCCTCTTGCTTGTAGTGCGCCTGCTGGATCCGGATCCCATTCTCCGACGCCAACTTCCCCAGTTCATTGGCCAGATCGGAATCCTTGGCGGCAAAGCGGTCCTTGCAAAACCCGCCGATCTGATCCTTCGCCAGCACGATCTTCTTGTCCATGCCGCGCAGCGGTTCCACCTCGCGCGTTTTCTTTTGCAATTCCACCGACAACTGGTGCAACTGCATCTGCCGCGAATCCGCCGAACCCACCAGCGGCGAGAACAGAACTGCCACCGCCACCACATCGGCAACCAGCATCGCCCCAATCGCAATTTTCAACTTGCGCCGCGAATTCCCCAAGTCCGGCATTACTTCCCGCTCCTGTCCGTCGAGTCAGGAACATAAATCGAGACCACCGAAGCGACTACGCCCGATCCAGCCTCCGTACTCAGCCCCTCCTGCACCAGTTGCGCTCCCTGAAAATGCGTGGAGCCTTCCATGCGATGGACCAGTTCCACGGCCGCGGCGCGCGTGTCGCCCGCCACCTTCATGTCCAGTTGCATCTGATTCTGTTCATTCAATTCCGGCCGCAGCGAGACCACATGCAGGTTCGGGGGCATGACCCGCTCCAGATCTTCGAACACGCGCGTCCACGAGAATGCCTTGCGTTGAATCAGTCCATTCAAGAACTGCGACTGGTCCCGCGTGCTGCGGTTGGCGGTCATGTCGAGGAAGGCCTGCGCCTTCGCCCGTTCCTTGTCGCGTTCCGCGATCTGTTCCTGCAGGCGCGCGATCTCGTGGCGATCCCGGCCGGCGTGGGTCCAGCCTTGTACCGCCAAGCCCAGCAGAACCAGGGTTAATATGCCCAGCAGCCCCACTCCCAATCCCCAGCGCGCCCAGAATTCACGGGCATCTTCATACGGCCGGGTCGCGAGATTGATATCCAGACGCATATTTGTGAAATCCAGAGTTTATAAAATCAAAGTTTATGAAATTAAAGCTCCCACTACTCCCGCCATGCGCCAGCGCGGAACCGTCCCTGTAGTGGACCCGATCTGCGATGCCGTTATCAGTTCCTCAACTTGCGCGCCGGACTGGTTCTTCAGCGCCGGCGCGGCGCCTCCCGCTTCCGGCAGGCCGGCCACATACACGCGCGCAATGTTCAGGTTGTAGGTGTCCTGGAAAAACACCACCGAGGGATAGACTTCCTCCGCCAGTTGATCGCCGGTGATAGTCACGCCCCGCACATTTTCGAGTGTCCGGAACAGCAGCAGTTGCTCCTGATCGAGAATCGCAATGCTGATCGTGCGCGCGTCCACCTTGACCACCAGGGTTGGCCGTTCCGCATCCGCGGCTCCAAGCGCCGCCAGCATCGACGGCATCACCATCCCCGGGTTGTAGCCCGCGTCGCGAAATGCCGATTCGTATTCCTCGAGGACCGTGTTCAGCACCACCGCTGCCACCACCTGCATACCTTTTGCCGTCGACTGGGCGTGATACGAGATGCGAGCATTGTCGGGATCGAAGGGCAGCGACTTCTTCAGCCGGAAGCGCACCACCGCTTCGGCTTCATCTCGCTTCGCTGGGAGCGTTTCGAAATCGAGAAACGCGACGCGCACCGAGCTATCGGGCAGAATCGCGATCACGTCGCGGGACCGCCCGCCGACGCCGCCCAGCGCACTTTCAATCGCTTGACGGACCGCCGCGCCGTCCCGCAGATTCGCTTCCATCAAATCGGGCACGACCGTGCCGGGCGCCAGTTCCCGCGCCGACGCCATCTCCACCATCCGCCCCGCATCGGCGGCGCGGCCCGCTAAGACGCGGTCCGCCGCGATTTCGCAGGCGAGCGTCGGACGGCGGGCGTGTTTGGAAGAACTCATCATTATTATTCACCTTTTATTGCCTGGCCGAATTTTTCTTGGACGGTGGAGCGCCGGACTTCCCCGTCCGGCAGGACGAGCGATATGCCATTCCCTCGATCCCCCTCCAGCAACTTAATGATATCCCGTACTTTCATGAAGAGAATAGTTACCTCTGGGGATGCCGGGACTGGACTAGCGGCCCCGCAGATGGTAACTAGAAGCCATCTCACAGTGAACCGGGGGGAGACTGCAGCGGCCCTCAGGGGCTAAAGCCCACCCTTTTATTGGCTCTGTGCGGCACGGCTAAAGCCGTGCCCTACCCCCAAACCCACATGAATCAAAGTCTCTCAGCATCTGGCAGCGGCTAAAGCCGGCACCACTTACAGCGAATTGCGTTATGCCTGAAGGCCTATCCTGATACGAATCGCCTCAGCGCATGGTCTCGATAAAGGTGACCTTGTTGATCTCTTTCAGAGTGGTGAATCCGCCGCGCACCTTGTCCAGCGCCGATTCGCGCAGGAACCGCATGCCTTCTTCGCGGGCGACGCGCCGGATCTCCGATGACGGCTTCCGATCCAGAATCATCTCGCGGATCCGGTCGGTTAAATCCAGAAGTTCATGAATCGCCGTCCGGCCCCGGAATCCTGTCCCCGCGCACTCGATACAGCCCTGCCCCTCGTACAAAGGAACCTGCGACCACTGTAGCGGGTCCAGACCGCTCGCCTCGAGCACGTCATTCGGATAATGCACGGCCGTCCGGCAGGAATCGCAGATGACCCTCACCAGCCGCTGCGCCAGAATACAGTTCAGCGCCGACACAAAGTTGTAAGGCTCGACGCCCATGTTCAGGAAGCGCCCCAGCACGTCCACCACGTTATTGGCGTGGACGGTCGTGAACACGAGGTGGCCCGTCAGCGCCGATTGGATCGCGATCTGGGCCGTTTCGTTGTCGCGAATTTCGCCCACCATGATCTTGTCCGGGTCGTGACGCAAGATGGAACGCAGACCGCGGGCGAAGGTCAAACCCTTTTTTTCATTGACCGGAATCTGGGTAATGCCGCGTATTTGATACTCGACCGGGTCTTCAATGGTTATGATCTTGTCTTCGTCGGTCTTGATCTCATTGACGGCGGCGTAGAGCGTCGTCGTTTTGCCGCTGCCCGTCGGCCCAGTGACCAGCACCATGCCGTACGGCTCCTTGATGTAGCGGCGAAAGCGGCGCAGGTCGTCTTCGTCGAACCCGACCACGTCGAGCGTGAGCTTCTTGAACTTCTCGCTCATCGACTCCTTGTCGAGCACGCGGAGCACCGCATCTTCGCCGTGGATCGAGGGCATGATGGAAACGCGGAAGTCGATGGCGCGGCCGTTGTACTTCACGCGGAAGCGACCGTCCTGCGGCACGCGACGCTCGGAAATATCGAGCTCGCTCATGACCTTGATCCGCGAAATGATGGTCGAGTGATGCTCTTTGCCGATCGGCGGCATGGCATTGGTGAGCACGCCGTCAATACGAAACTTGATGCACACCGAGTCGTCCCGGGTTTCGATGTGGATGTCGCTTGCACGCCGCTGCAACGCCGTGAAAATCGTGGTATCGACTAAGCGGATGATCGGGCTCATGTCCTGGCCCGCGGTCGCCGTCAACTTGTCGATGGAGATGGTTTCGTCGTTCCCGGCTTCGTCCTCGCGGATCACGTCGAGCGTGAATCCTTCGCTCGCATCTTCCAGCACGCGCTTGGACTGTTCGGTCTTCTTCAGAATGTCGGAGATCTGCTTGAGCGTGGAAACTTTGGTGACGATCCGCTTGCCGAGCAGCAGGCTGATCTCGTCGATCATCATCAGCTGGCTGGGATCGGCAATCGCAATCGCCAGCCGCCCGTCCTCCGTCTCGTCCAGAGGCACGAAGTTATAGCGGAACATCAGATGCACGGGGATCTTCTCGAACAGATCGTGGTGCAGTTGGAAATCGCTCAGATCGATGAATTCGCAGCGGTAGCGTCGCGCTATATCGCGAGCGCGCTCCAGTTCGTCGGGAATCGATGCCGGTTCCGGCACCAGCTTCCCTCCGTTCCCGCCGCTTACCACTACTGTTTTCTTGTCCGCCATGCTCATTCCAGTTTACAACCCTCAGTGCACCTGCGCTCCCAAAGTAAAGATCGGCATATACAGGGAGATCAATATTCCTCCGACAAACACCGCCATGACGACCAGGATCAGCGGCTCAAT